>OGQD01001034.1_pt1 | contig 19087 bp, 16 predicted proteins | sample 1553091 | NCBI WGS metagenome assembly OGQD01 (sample SAMEA2580290, study PRJEB22360) | human gut metagenome | biome: human gut; feature: human-associated habitat; material: faeces | place: Denmark | collected 2008/2010
TTGTCCGCTTGCCGCGGGGGGGGGGGCGGCGCGGTTCCCCCAGCCGCAGGCGCTGGCGGCCCTGCTCGCTGCCCTGCATCGCTGGCGGGACGAAGCCGGGCTGGATTTCGATCTCCTCTGCTACAGCGGCTACCCGCTCAAGCGCCTGCGCGAGCGGCACGCGCCGCTGCTGAAAAAGCTCGATGCCCTGATTCCCGAACCCTACGTGGACACGCTGCCGCTCTCCCATCTATGGCGCGGCTCGCAGAATCAGAGCCTCGTTCCCCTCTCGCCACGCGGCGAGAGGGTGTATGGCGAATATCTCGACGCCCCCGCCGACAGCTTCGGCAAGCGCCTGCAAGTGCAGGTCGACGGCCAACGCCTGTGGAGCATCGGCCTGCCCGCGCGCGGCGACCTCGCGGCGCTGGAAGCGCAGGCGGCCGAGCGCGGCTTGCGGCTGGATCGCGCCTCCTGGAAATCCTGAACGCTCATGCCTCTGCAAATCCGCCGCTGCCCCACCTGCGCCCGCGAAAACCCGCCAGAACTGATGCGCTGCGAATGCGGCGCGCTCTTGTTCGGCATCGACCTCACCGCCCCCGCCAAACCCGCCATTCCCGCCGCTGACCCGGCGGAAATTGCAGCAACTTCCGCAACAACCGCCGCCCCCCCGGCAGCCACCTTCTGTCCGCATGCCGACTGCGCCCAGCCCAACCCGGCAGGCAGCGCCCGTTGCCTCTACTGCGACCGCCCGCTCGCCGCCGTCAGCACCGATGCAAACACAAACGCCGATGCTGACACCGATACAGCCCCCCAACCGGACACCGACCCTGGCCCGCACGGCCTGTCCGGCACCACGCCCGGCACGCCGTCACTGCTCAATCTGCCCAGCGCCCTGCGGGCGCGCTTTCACATCCTGCGCCCCCTGCCCGCTGCCGGTGCCGAGGCGGAACTGCTGATCGTCGCGCCGAACGACGGCGGCAATGAGGAATACGTCGCCAAAATCTACCGCCACGGCATCCGCCCGGATCGTGAAGTGCAGGAACGCATCGCCGCCATCGACCCGGCGCATTGCGTGCGCATGATCGACAAAGGCATTGCCGACGGTTTCGCCTACGAACTGATGGAATACTGCCGCGCCGGCTCCCTGCGCGATCTGCTGCGCGAATGCGCGCCGCTGCCGGCGGACGATTGGCGCGCCTGCCTGCTGGAACTGACCGACGCCATCGGCGCCGTGCATGCCGCCAGCCTCATCCACCGCGACCTGAAGCCGGAAAACGTGCTGCTGCGCAGCCGCAACCCGCTCGATCTGGTGCTCACCGATTTCAGCGGCGCGTCGCTCACCAACGCCACCCTGCATTTCACCGGCATGGCGCGCACGCTGGCCTACAGCCCGCCGGAAGCCCTCTCCGGCGTGCTCGACGCCAAGGCCGACTGGTGGGCGCTGGGCATGATCCTGCTCGAAGCGGCGCTGGGGCGGCATCCGTTTGCCGGCCTGTCGGATGCGGTCGTCCTGCATCGCCTGACCACCCGCTCGATCGAACTCGACGGCATCGCCGATGCGCGCTGGCGTCTCTTGCTGCGCGGTCTCCTGCTGCGCGATCCGAAACAGCGCTGGGACGAAGCGGAGATCCGACGCTGGCCACGCCGGCGCACGATGCCACCGGCCATGCCGTGCGCCCCTACCAGATCGGCCCGGATCTCTGCCACACCCCGGAACAACTCGGCGCGGCGCTGGCCCGCCACTGGGACAAGGCGCGTGCCGATCTCGACAACGGCCTGCTCATGCAGTGGCTGCGCAACGATCTGCAAGACCTGAACCGGGTGCGCTTTCTCATCGACCTCAATTTCGACAGCGGCCTGCCGCCGGATCGCCGCCTGCTGCGCCTCATCCTCGACCTGGCACCGGGGCTGCCGCCGGTATGGCGCGGTCAGCGCATCGATTTGCGCAATCTGCTGGCGCGGGTCGACCGGGCGCTGAAAAACGATGCCGAAGCCCTCGATTTCCTGCACGACCTCGACCGGCAACGCGTCCTCGACACCTATGCCGCCGCCGGCAATGCCGAAATCGCCGACATCGCCAGCCGCTGGCGCGCCGCCCGCAAACAGTTCGACGACACCTGGGCCAGCAAGCTGGCAGCCCTGAAAGCACAGCGCCCCGCCGGCGAGCAACCGGACTTCCATGCGCTGATGTTCGGCCAGAGCGGCCCGCAGCACCCGGCCGAACGCAGTCTGCACCCGCGTTTACTGGCGCTCGCCTATGACCAGGGCTGGTGCGAACGATTGCGCACCCATCTGGAACAGCAACTCCTCGCCCTGCGCCAGCACTGCCCCTGGCTGCCTGGCCCGGAGCGCGTGGCGACCAGCGCCGGCGGCGAACTGCTGGTATTTGAAGCCCTGCTGCCGGAAGCGCGCCGACAGGCGCAGCGCCGGGAGGAACAACAACAGCAGGTAGAAAGCGAGCGCCAGGAAACCACCCAGCGCCTGCGCCGCGAAACCCGCCAGGCCGCCGCCTACCTGAGCCTGTTCGGGCAGCACAGCCTGTGGCGGCAGCAAAGCCTGGACGATCTCGACCGCGCCCTCGACCAACTCGCCGCCGTCACTGCCCAGGTGCGCGCCCACGACGACAGCAGCGCCGCTTATCAGAGCCTGCGCGCCGAAGTGCTGCGTCTGGAACCCATCGCCAAACGCATCCAGCCCTTGCTCGAAGAAAGCTACCAGCAACGCCTGCGCCGCCGTGGCTGGTTCAACGAGCGCACGCTGCGCTTCTACGGCATCGCGCTCTTCGCCGCCCCCATCTTCCTCGGCCCGCGCTTTTTCGTCCCCGTGCTGCTGGCCGGCATTGCCGCCCTTGCCTGGCGCTTCGGCCTGGAGTTTTCGACCCTACGCCGCCTCCGGCACTGGCTGAACAAACTGCCCGCTGCCTGAACGGAAAGCCGCCTTACATCCCACCCGCTCCTGCCACTGGAGAAGTACGCTTCGATCCAGCCCCTCTCAGCCAGCCCTAAAAAGCCCCTCTCCCGCGAGGGGAGAGGGAGTGCGACGGGGCGAATTCGCACAGCGTCCTCCTCGCTGAAAACCACCTCCGCAAAAGGCCACCCCAAATTCCCTTCCGTTCAGGAACGCCCCGTCACTTCCCCCGGCAGTGCCTCGCCGCGCAGTCGCCGCAGGCTTTCCAGCGCGTAGTGCACGAACACCAGCGCGGTCAGCGCCGGCACGAAGAAACCGAGCAGCGGCACATGGGCGAGCAGGGCCATGAAAAGGCCGAGCAGGAAGAAAGGCGTTTTGTGGCGCCTGGACAGCGTCTGCCATTCCGCATCGGTGGCGTGCGCAGCCAGCGCGTCGTAGGCGAAGGTGCGCCGGTTCAGCCAGGCCAGCAGGAGGAGCGGCACCAGCAGCGACAGGCCGGGAATCAGCCACAGCGGAATCGTCAGCGCCCAGAAGAGCGCGAAGAGGAGCGCCGCGCCCAGGCTGTTCGCCGTGGCGGCGGCGAAGCTGTCCCTGCCCAGGGCGGCCAGATCGCGGTATTCAGTGGCAGCGAGATGCCCGAGCAGGAGCGGCAGCACGGCGACGGCGGCGAGCAGCAGGGCAAACAGGTAGGCCAGCGCGAGCAGCGTCATCCAGCCGCCGAGCCAGGCCAACGCACCAGCCAGCCAACCCAGATCCCAGTGCGCCAGCAGACTGAGCGGCGGCCAGCTCTGCAATTGCGCCACCAGCGGGCCGAGCGCCCACATCCCCAGCGCCACGGTGAGCAGCAGCGAGCAAAACGCCGGAATGAGCATGTAGCGCCACACCTTGCCCTGGCGCAGGCTGGCCAGGGCGCGGCTCAGGGCAAGCATGATTTCAGCCATGCCGGATTCCCTCCCACTGCTTTTGCAGGCGCTTCACCGACACCGGTACCGGCGTGCGCAGTTCCTGGGCGTACAGGCCGACGCGCAGTTCTTCCAGCAGCCAGCGGAACTGCTCGACCTGCGGATCGACCGTGCCGAGCTTGGCCAACTGGATGGCGCGGCGCTCCCAGTTGTTCCACAGCGGGCCGTATTCGGCCATGGCCGCGGCGTCGCGGGACGGATTGGCTTTCAGCTTGTCGAGCCGCACGGCGACGGCCTTCAGATAGCGCGGATAGTGTTGCAGGCGCTCGAACGGCGTGTCGGCGATGAAATTCCTGGCCAGCAGGCGCTTCAACTGCGCCTCGATGTCGGCCAGCGCCGCCGCGTGCGCCTTGCAGGCGGGCAGCTTCTTGAGCGCCGCCTGCCACTCGGTGAGCACCGTGCCGACCAGCCGGCAGATTTCCTGCATGAGCAGCCCGAGCCGGGCCTTGGCTTCCGCGCAACGCGCCTTGAAGGCTTCCGGCGTGGCCGGCAGCGGCTCGGCGAGGCAGGCGCGTTCGAAGGCCAGGGCGACGAGCTGGCCTTTCAGGTCGTCGCTGCTGCCCAGGGACATGTACTGCATCGCCATCTGGGTCAGGCCGGGGATGTTCTTGTCGAAATAGCGGACCTGCTCGCGCAGTTGCAGCATGAACAGTCGGGCCAGCCCCTTGCGGTGCGCGCTGGCGGCATCCTCGGCGGCGTCGAAAACCTTGAGGCTGACCGTTTCGCCGTCGTCGATCAGCGCCGGGTAGCCGATCACCGTCTGCCGGCCCGCGCCGGAGCCGACCTGGATTTCCATCAGTTCGGGCAGTTCACCGAAGGTCCAGTCGGTCAGCCCGGTGTATTCGGACGGCGTTTCGTGCAGTTCGGCGAATTCTTCCCGGGCCTCGCGCCCCCACTCGCCGCGCAGGGCCACCAGACTGCGGTTCATGTCGAGCTGGCGGCCGTGCTCGTCGAGCAGCCTGTAATTCATCGAGAAGTGCGGCGGCAGGGCATCGGGGCGGAACGCATCCGCCGTCACCGCCCAGCCGCGCGCGTTCAGACCGCGCGCTTCCAGGATGTATTCGATCAGCGGCGCGATGATGCCCTGGTTCAGCTTCTTGTCGTTGCCTGCGACGCTGCCCAGGAATTCCTCGACGAACTCCGGCACCGGCACCAGCTTGGCGCGGATTTTCTGCGGCAGGGTCTTGATGAGCTGCGTCAGTTTTTCCTTGATGAGCCCCGGCACCAGCCATTCCATGCGCGCGGCGGGCAACTGGTTCAACTGCGCCAGCGGCAGGGTGAGGGTGACACCGTCCTTCGGCGAACCCGGCTCGAAATGGTAGGTGAGCGCGTAGGCCACGCCGCCCGCCTTGATCTGCTGCGGAAAAGCGTCGGTGGTGACGCCCGCCGCCGAATGGCGCATCAGGTCGTCGCGGGCGAGGAAGAGGAGCCGGGGATTGTCGCGCTCCGCCGTTTTGCGCCAGTGGTCGAAGGCCGCGCCGTTGTGGATGGCGTGCTGCCCGGCGGCGGCTTCGGGAATCAGGTGATCGTAAAAGGCGAAAATCAGCTCGTCGTCGACCAGCACGTCCTGGCGGCGCTGCTTGTGCTCGATTTTTTCGATCTCGCGCACCTGCTTCTGGTTGTGCTGGAAGAAGGGCCAGCGCTTGGCGTAGCTTTCCTCGATTTCCTCGCCCACCAGCCCCTGGCGGATGAAGATTTCGCGCGACTCCGCCGGGGCCAGCGGCCCGTAGTGGATGCGCCGCTTGGGGTTGAGCACCACGCCGTACAACGTCGTGCGTTCCCAGGCCGCCACCTGCATGGCCTTCTTTTCCCAGTGCGGATCGAAATACTGCCGCTTCACCAGATGCGCGCCCGCCTTTTCGATCCATTCCGCTTCGATCCTCGCCACGCAGCGCCCGAACAGGCGCGTCGTTTCGGTGATCTCCGCCGCCATCACCCACTTCCCGGCCTTCTTCTGCAAGGGCGAGGAAGGATGAATGAGAAACCGGATGCCCCGCGCCCCCAGGTAGTAGCCGGACTCGTCGGATTTGCAGCCGATATTGCCCAGCAGCCCGGTGAGGAGCGCCATGTGGATCTGTTGATACTGGGATGGAGGAAGAGGGGAAGGATGGGGAGCGCCGGTTTTGGCATCCGCTGCTGCGCGGACGTTTTTTTCAGCGGCGGCGGCCGCCTCCGAGCGGCTCTCTCCCTTCTCTCCGTGCAGCCACCCCAATTCCGCCACCATCGCGTGCAACTGCCCATGCACTTCGCGCCATTCGCGCAGGCGCAGGTAGGAAAGGAAGTTGGCGTGCACGGCGGCGATCAGGGATTTGTTCGATTTCTTGTGCTCGACGGCGTTCTGGAACCAGGCCCAGAGTTTGAGCCAGCTCAGGAATTCGGATTTCTCGTCGGCCCATTGCCGGTGCTTTTCATCGGCCGCCTGCTGGCGGTCCTGCGGGCGTTCGCGCGGGTCTTGCACGGAGAGGGCGGCGGCGATGACGAGCACTTCCGGCAGGCAGCCGAGTTCGTGCGCGGCGACCAGCATGCGGCCGATGCGCGGGTCGAGCGGCAGTCTGGCGAGCGCCTGGCCGACCGCGGTGAGCCGGTCGGCATCGTCGAGCGCGCCGAGTTCGTGGAGCAGCGCGTAGCCGTCGCCGATCGCCTTGGCCGGCGGCGGCTCGATGAAGGGAAAACGCTCCACTTCGGTCAGGCGCAGCGCCTTCATGCGCAGGATGACGCCGGCCAGCGAGGAGCGCAGGATCTCCGGATCGGTGAAGGCGGGGCGGGCGTTGAAATCGGCTTCGTCGTAAAGCCGGATGCACACACCCGCCGCCACCCGGCCGCAGCGCCCGGCCCGCTGGCGGGCGGCGGCCTGGGAAATTTTCTCGACCTGCAACTGCTCGATCTTGTTGCGGTAGGAATAACGCTTGATGCGCGCCAGCCCGGTGTCGATGACGTAGCGGATGCCCGGCACGGTGAGCGAGGTTTCCGCCACGTTGGTCGCCAGCACGATGCGCCGCGCGCTGCCCGACGGCTTGAAGATGCGATCCTGCTCGGCGGCCGACAGGCGCGAAAAGAGCGGCAGGATGTCCGGCGCGGTGCGTCCGCCAAGCCCGCTCGGCCCGGCCAGCGCGTGCTTGCGCAGGCTTTCCGCCGCCTCGCGGATCTCCCGCTCGCCGGGCAGGAACACCAGAATGTCGCCCGGCCCCAGGCGGGCCAGTTCGTCGACGGCATCGACGATGGCGTCGTACAGGTCGCGCTCGTCGTCCTGCGCGTCGATGTCCTGCACGGGCCGGTAGCGCACCTCGACCGGATACAGGCGGCCCGACACCTCGATCACCGGCGCGGGTTTGCCCGCCTGCGCGAAATGCGCGGCGAAGCGCTCGGCGTCAATGGTGGCGGAAGTGATGATGAGCTTGAGATCGGGCCGCCTGGGCAGCAATTCCTTGAGATAGCCGAGCAGGAAATCGATGTTCAGGCTACGCTCGTGCGCCTCGTCGATGATGATTGCCTCGTAGGCGTTCAGATACGGGTCGGATTGGGTTTCGGCAAGCAGGATGCCGTCGGTCATCAGCTTGATCCAGCTCTGCGGCGTCGATTTGTCGTGGAAGCGAATCTTGACGCCGATGCCGGCCCCGACCTGGGTCTGCAATTCCTGCGCCAGCCGGCTCGCCACCGAGCGGGCGGCAAGGCGGCGCGGCTGCGTGTGGCCGATCAGCCCGCGCGCGCCGATGCCCAGATCGAGGCAGATTTTCGGCAGTTGCGTGGTCTTGCCGGAACCCGTCTCGCCGCAGACGATGACCACCTGATGGCGCGCAATCAGTTCGGCAATTTCGGCGCGTTTCTCATTGACCGGCAGATCGGCCTGGAACTGCGGCCGGGGCAGCGCCGCCCGCCGCTGCGCCACGGCGGCCTGCGACTGCGCCAGGAATTGCGCCAAAGCCTGCTCCGCCACGATCCGTTTCTCCCCCGTCGTCGCCGCCTCCCGCCGCAAACGCAGCACTCGGCGGGCGTCGACGGTAAGGGTTACGGACGGGGGAGTCCCTGAAAACCGGGAGCGAGGGTGCTGTTCTTTCATGGCGCGCGATTATATGCGCTGGCGGCAGGTAACAATGTGTCCCCCTGCCTGCGTTATCATTACTCGTTCCCCCGTAAGGAAAATCTGCCAAGCACCATGCGAATCCTGCTCGCCGAAGATGATGATCTGATGGGTAACGCCATCCTCACCAGTTTGCGCAAACTCGATTTTTCCATCGACTGGGTGCGTGACGGGCGCGACGTGGAGACGGCGCTGGCAACGCACGATTACGGCATGCTGATTCTCGATCTGGGGTTGCCGCATGTCAGCGGGCTGGAAATCCTCGATCGCCAGGCGAAATGCAGAAAGCACGTGCCGGTGCTGGTCATTACCGCACGCGGCGCGCTGGAGGATCGGGTCAGCGGACTGAATGCCGGGGCTGACGATTATCTGGTCAAACCTTTCAATCTGGACGAACTGGTGGCGCGCGTGTTCGCGCTGCGTCGGCGCAGCCAGGGCTGGGCGAGCAGCGAATTGCTGTTGGGCGCGCTCAGCGTCGATTCGCGCCAGCGCCAGGTCAAGCTGGCGGGAGAGGAAATCCATCTCTCCGACCGCGAATTCCGCCTGCTGGTGGCGCTGATCGAAGTACCCGGCAGCGTGCTGAGCGTCACGCAACTGGAAGAGCGCCTCTATGGCTGGGGCGAGGAAATTGCCAGCAATTCCATCGAGGTGCAACTGCATCGCCTGCGCAAGAAACTGGGCAAGGAATGGATACGCAACGTGCGCGGCATCGGCTTCAAACTGGTCGATCCGGCCGCATGAGCGAGCCGCTGCAGCAGCTCTGCGCCGATCTCGGTGCGCGCTCGGCGCAGCAGTTATCGCCGCTGGAAGCCGGCCAGTACCCGGCCGAATGGGAACCTGCCGTTATCCAGATCAATCGTCTGCTGGCCGATATGGCGCACGGTCTGCGCGTGCATCAGCGCTTCATGGCGGAAGCCGCGCACGAGTTGCGCACGCCGCTGGCGGCGATCCAGCTTTACGCCGACATCGTCAGCATCGAGACCGATCCTGAAATCGGCCAGTTGGCCATGCGCAATCTGCAGGAAGGCGTTGCCCGCAGTACGCGCCTGTGCCAGCAGCTGCTGGCACATGGCCGGCTGGAAGCGAGGCTGGGACAGAACGCCCCCCGGACCATGGTCGATCTGGCCGATCTCGCGCGTCAGGCCGTCCTTGCGCACGACGATTCTGCGGCCCGCCAAGGCATCGACCTGGGCTTGCTTGCGCCCGCCAGCCATTTGCTGCCGGGCGATGCCGAAGCGCTGACGCTTTTATTGAATAACCTCATCGGCAACGCCCTGCAGCACGCGCCGCGCGACAGCACGGTCGACGTTCGCATCGAAGCACGCAGCGCCAAGACGCGCCTGAGCGTGATCGACCACGGCCCCGGCATCCCGGAAAGTGAGTGGCCGCACGCTTTTCAACCCTTCTGGACACTGCCAGGAGGCAAGACCGGGCACGGACTGGGCTTGGCCATCGTGCATGACACCGTGCGCCTGCACGAGGGGGAAATCCGTCTCGCACAAACCCCGGGCGGCGGTCTGACGGTGCACATCGATCTCCCCTCCCCTCCAGTTCCCTGCGGCTGAGTTTCTTAAGTTTTCTTAAGTTATTTGTAAGCCTGACTCGCGGATTATGCAAACCGTTACACAAATGTAACCGTTTTCACGAGGAGGAAGACCATGTCACAAGACGTATACGCTCGCATACGGGCGAATCCGAAATACCAGCAACTGGTACAAACACGCAACACCTACGGCTGGATCATGACCGCCATCATGTTCATCGTCTATTACGGCTATACCGCCCTGATCGCTTTCGACAAGGAACTGCTGGCCACCCCGCTGAGCAGCAATGGCGTCACCACCCTGGGCGTGCCCATCGGCATGGGCGTCATCGTGTTCACCATCGTCATTACCGCCGTCTATGTCATGCGCGCCAACGGCGAATTCGACAAGATGAAGAATGAACTCATCAAGGAGGTGCAGTAATGCGCAATCTGAGCAAATATCTCGGCGCGATGGCGCTACTGGCCCTGGCCGGCGGTGCCCTGGCCGCCGGCGGCGATCTCGGCCAGGTCGAGAAGCAGGCCACCAACTGGACGGCCATCATCATGTTCGGCGCCTTCGTCGCCGGCACCTTGTACATCACTAAGTGGGCAGCGGCCAAGACCAAGTCGGCGGCTGACTTCTACACCGCCGGCGGCGGCATCACCGGCTTCCAGAACGGTCTAGCCATTGCCGGCGACTACATGTCGGCGGCGTCCTTCCTCGGCATTTCCGCCGCGGTCATGGCCAACGGCTACGACGGCCTGATCTACTCGATCGGCTTCCTGGTCGGCTGGCCGGTCATCATGTTCCTGATGGCCGAACGCCTGCGCAACCTCGGCAAGTTCACCTTCGCCGACGTGGCCGCCTACCGCTTCAAGCAGACCCCGATCCGCGCCTTCGCCGCTTCCGGCACGCTGATCGTGGTGACCTTCTACCTCATCGCCCAGATGGTCGGCGCCGGTCAGCTCATCAAGCTGCTGTTCGGCCTGGAATACTGGATGGCCGTGGTGCTGGTCGGTGTGCTGATGATGGTGTACGTGCTCTTCGGCGGCATGACCGCGACGACCTGGGTGCAGATCATCAAGGCTTGCCTGCTGCTCTCCGGCGTCACCTTCATGGCCTTCATGGTGCTGATGCAGCATGGTTTCAGCCCGGAAGCGCTGTTCGCCAAGGCGGTCGAAGTCAAGACCCAGCTGGCCGCCAACGCCGGCAAGGATGCCGACGAAGCAGCCAAGGCCGGTCTCGCCATCATGGGCCCCGGCGGCTTCATCAAGGACCCGATCTCGGCTATTTCCTTCGGTATGGCGCTGATGTTCGGTACCGCCGGCCTGCCGCACATCCTGATGCGCTTCTTCACCGTGCCGAACGCCCAGGAAGCCCGTAAGTCGGTGATGTGGGCCACCACTTGGATCGGCTACTTCTACATCCTGATCTTCTTCATCGGCTTCGGCGCCATCACCATGGTGCTGGGCGACCCGAACGGCAAGTACCTGGATGCTAACGGTGCCCTGATCGGTGGCGGTAACATGGCTGCGGTGCACGTCGCCAACGCCGTCGGCGGCAACATCTTCCTCGGCTTCATCTCGGCAGTGGCCTTCGCCACGATTCTCGCCGTGGTTGCCGGTCTGGCCCTCTCCGGCGCCTCCGCCGTGTCGCACGACTTGTACGCTACCGTGTTCAAGGCAGGCAAGGCCGATTCCGCTTCCGAACTGCGCGTTTCGCGTATCACCACCGCCTGCCTCGGCGTCGGCTCGGTGATCCTGGGTATCGCCTTCGAGAAGCAGAACGTCGCTTACATGGTCGGCATGGCCTTCGCCATCGCGGCTTCCGCCAACTTCCCGGTGCTGTTCATGTCGGTGCTGTGGAAAAACTGCACCACCAAGGGCGCGGTGATCGGCGGTTTCCTCGGCCTGATCTCCTCGGTCGGCCTGACCGTGGTGTCGCCCGCTATCTGGGAAAACGTGCTGGGTAACGAAAAGGGTTCCGCTCTCTTCCCCTACACCTCGCCGGCCCTGTTTTCGATGACCATCGCCTTCGTCAGCATCTGGCTGTTCTCCATCCTGGACAACAGCGAGCAAGCCGGCAAGGAACGCGAACTGTATCTGGATCAGGAAGTCCGTGCCGAAACCGGCATCGGTGCCTCCTCGGCCAGCTCGCACTGAGTTCGACAAGAGCGACACTCCCGGCCACTGCGGTGGCCGGAACTCACCAGGGGAAAACTTCGGTTTTCCCTTTTTTTTGCGCGCGTTTTTCCCGGCTCACACAAAGCAGCGGCGACAAAAAAGCCGCTACCCCATTCAGGGCGCGGCCATGCAGCGATTGAAGCTTTTTAGAGGGGCTGATTAAGCGCCGGCTTCGGCCTTGCGCAGGATGTCGTACAACTCGTCCTTCAAGGCCAGTTTCTTCTTCTTCAACACTTCGACCTCATACGGGGTACCGGATTCGATATGGTTTTCCATGTTCTTGATCTGCTGATCGAGCTCGTTGTGCTTGTCGAACACACTCAGGAAATGGCGGTCGGTGGTTTTCAGTTGGGTGATGAGGTCGCGGTACTCGGGAAACATGGGTGACTCCTTTTTGCTGTTAGATTTCCCGCCTATTTTACATCTCCTTGCCCTGGGCCGGGCGTAAAGCCGAGGTGCGCCCGCACAAAAAGAAGGCAACAAAAAAACCCGCGTTGGCATCGCGGGTTTTTGTGCGACCGGACTGCTTTACTTGGCGGCAGCTTTTTTGGCGGCAGCGGAGGTCGCCGTGGGCTTGGCTGCGCCACTGGCCTTGCCGGCCGCCTCGATATTGGCTTCGGCGATGTTGGAAAGCTGCTTGGTGATCGAATTCATCTGGTCGAAGGCCTTGGTAGACGCGCCCAACATGGATTGCATGGCAGCCGCAAAAACGTCGCCGCCGACCGGCGTGGCAACCTTGGCTTTTTCAACGGCTGCATTGGCGTTCTTGGCAAAGGCGCTGTACTGGGATTCGATAACGGCGGTGACTTCCTTCTGCATATCCGACACCAGGTCGTAAATGCTGCGGGAGTAATCCATCATTTTTTCCATACCCGGCTGCGCGAGTTCGCTTTGCAGCTTGCCCAGCGCATTGACGTCCTTGGCGGCGAGCAGTTGCTGGGTGTGGCTCATGGAGTTGTTGAGGAAATCGCGCGTCGCCGCCATGTTCAGGGCGGTAAGGCGTTCGACGCCATTCAGGGCAGTGCGCATCAATGCAGTCATCACTTCGGCATTGGCTTTCTGGGCAGACGCGAGTTGTTCGAAATTCGGGCTGGACATGGTCGTCTCCTATTTAAGTTACTGTCGTGGAATCAAGTGTCTAGTATAGCAATACCCCCAAATTTTTGGAGGCATTGTTGCACACAAGAAACAATGTTACTTTTTCTTGGCGGTCGCAGCAGTGGCACCCACGGCCTTGACGGTGGCGTTGGTGGCAGCGGCCACATTGGCTTCGGTGATTTCAGCCACTTGCTTGGCGGCCTTGTTCATGTTGTCGAAGGCCGAGTTGGCGGCGGCAATGGCGCTCTTGACGGCGGCGACGGCAACATCGGAGCCGGCGGGAGCCGACTTCGCGGCCTGATCGAGCAGGCCGGCGACCGACTTCTGGAATTCGGCATACTGGGCTTCGACCATCTTGGCCAGTTCTTCCTGGGTCTGAGCCGAGATTTCATAGACGCTGCGCGAATAAGCAACGGCCTTCTCGACGTTCGGCTGGGCCAGCGAAGCCTGGATCGACAGGGCTTCCTGCACATCCTTGGCGCCCATCAGCGCCTTGGCGCCGGAAACGGAGTCTTCCACCAGCGAGCGGGCGGTATTGAGGTTCAGCGCGGCGATGCGTTCGGCGGAAGCCAGGGCGCTGTTGGCGAGCGACAAAAGGGAGTCGACGGTGGCTTTGTTGGCGGCGGCGAATTGTTCCGGGGTCTTGATCATGACAGTCTCCAAAAATGATAGGGCAAGGTGAAATTTCCAACAGCGCGGCGAGGTGGTCAGCAAAATCGGTCAGCAAAATTTGCCCATTACGTTTGCTGCGCTGCAACATTTCTGGATTATAGGCGGCACCTACCGCATGTCAAGCCTTTTTTGTGCGCCGCACAAAACCAGGTGAAACCTTTGAAAATCAGCGCCCTGCGGGACCGGGATCGAACTCGGTGGAAATCCCCTGGGCACCGCGCAACTCCAGTTGCTCGCCGCGCTTTTCCGTGACCGGCGCAGCGCCCTTGCCCCTGGGCTGGATGATGGCGCGCACGCGGGCAGGCGGCGCGGAGGCATCCTTTGTCGGGCCGGCGCTGGCCAGGTATTTTTCGTTGAGCGCGTCATACCAGACGTAATCGCCACGCAGCTCGTCCTCGCCGCTGCGTATCCAGGCACGGTGAAACAGTTCGGCGATTTCGCTGCGGGTGTCGTATTCGATGCGCTCGGCTTCACCCTCGATGTAATCCTCGCGCCCTTCTCGCTTCTGGCGGAAGGTGGCTTTGCCGCCGGGAGCGGCGAACGCCACGCCCTTCTGAAAACCGTAGGCGTCTTCGGTGACGACGACACGCGCCGCTTTCAGGATCATGGTGCCCTTGGTGATGACCACATCACCTTCGAGAATCTGGATTTTCTTCAGATCGTCGATCGAAATCTTGCTGGCTTCGAGCAACATGGGTTTGTCGCGGTCGGCTTTTTCGGCAAAAACTGGCGCGGCAAGGGCTACCAGGGAAAGAAACAGTGTGAAATGGCGAAGCGTCATGGCGCGGCTTTCTGGGCAACGTAGCGGCCGGTAACCTCGGCGAGCAGCTCGAAGGTCTGGGCCTTGTTGTCGATACGAACGCCGGTGCCGTTCAGTTCGGATGCCCCCAGCGTCATGTGTACATGTTGATCGGTGCTCGCCAGACCCGCATCCGGCAGCACCGTGAGATCCGTGGTGCGGGCGTGCAGCGCCTGGTTCACCGGGCTGGCGGCGCGATCGATATCGACCTTGCCCGGAAAGAAAACCGTTTCGCCCTTGGCGCTGACATGCGCGTATTCGCCAAGCAAGGTCAGGGGCGCGCCGGTCGGGCGATACAGCGTGATGTGCGGCGCCGTCACCTCGGCGCTGTCGTCGTCCGGGTAATGCACCAGATGCGGCGCCTTGAGCCGGTATTGCAGCACCCCCTTGGCATCCAGGCGGCGGATTTCGAAGTTATCGACGAGCGTGTCGGGGCGATGCGTCTTACGCCAGTCGGGGCGAGCCTCCTTGGGTGCCAGGCGGACATCCAGCCAGTAGGTAAGGGCTGCAATCAACGCCAGCAAGGCGATGGAAAAAAACTGGCCGCTGTGTCGTTTCAGCATGGCAGGTCGGCATTTGGCGTGGCGGCGGACATCAGATCACTTTGGCCGCAAAAAGGTCATGCATGTTGAGCGCGCCGCACAGCCGCCCGTCATCTGCACATACGAGCAGACCATTGATGCGCCGCTGCTCCATGATCTCCACGGCTTCCACGGCCAGACGGTCGGGGTGGATGCTGGCGGGCTGCGGATGCATCAGCTCGCCTATGGTTTTGCCATGCAGTTCCAGCCCTTCGGCAAAGGCGCGGCGCAAATCACCGTCGGTAAAAATGCCTTGCGGCCGGGTTTGCGCATCGACGATGGCGACAAAGCCCAGCCCGCCCGCCGACAACGACACGATGGCTTCGCTTAACGGCGCATCCGCATGGATGACCGGCACGGCATCGCCCTCGCGCATCACGTCGCGCACATGCGTCAGCAAGCGCCGCCCCAGCGAGCCGCCGGGATGCGAGCGGGCGAAGTCCTCGGCTCCGAAACCGCGCGCATCGAGCAGGGCCACCGCCAGGGCATCGCCCAAGGCGAGCGCCGCCGTGGTGCTGGCCGTGGGCGCGAGATTGAGCGGACAGGCTTCCTGCGCCACGCCGGCATCGAGATGCACGTCGGCCTGACGCGCCAGGGTGGAGGTCGGCACGCCGGTCAGGGCGATCAGGGTCGCGCCCTGGCGCTTCAGCGAGGGCAGGATGTTGAGCAATTCGTCCGATTCGCCGGAATTGGAAAGCGCCAGAAACACGTCGTCGCGCGTGACCATGCCCAGATCGCCGTGGCTGGCTTCCGCCGGATGCACGAAATACGCCGGCGTTCCGGTGCTGGCAAGCGTTGCGGCAATCTTGCGAGCGATATGGCCGGATTTGCCCATGCCGCTGACGATGACGCGCCCCCGGCTGCTCAGGATGCGCTCGACGGCGCGGGAAAAATCATCGTCGATGCGCGCCTTGAGCGCGGCAATGGCCGCCGCCTCGATGTCCAGCGTCTGCCGTCCCAGCAACTGAGCGCGTTGGGCGGAAAATTCAGCGTAGGACGGTGTTGGTTTCATGACAGGGCAGCGGTTATCATCGGCGGAGTATACCTGACTTCAAGAAGCCCGCTTTGAGCGCACTATCCCTCGTTTTGCTTCTCCTGGGTGCCTCGGTTTTTGCCGTGGTGCTGTTTCGCCGCTTCAATCTGCCGCCGGTGCTGGGTTATCTCGCCGTCGGCAGCATCATCGGCCCGCATGCGCTCAATCTGATGACGGACATCAAGCGCCTGTCTGCATTGGCCGAATTTGGCGTGGTCTTCCTGATGTTCTCGATCGGCTTGGAGTTTTCGCTCTCCAAGCTGTACGCCATGAAGCGCATCGTGTTCGGCCTGGGACTGTTGCAGGTGACGCTCACCATGCTGGCCGGCATGGGCCTGACCCTGGCTTTCGGCTTTGGCTGGCAGTTGGGCATCGCCCTGGGCGCAGTGTTTGCCATGTCCTCCACCGCCGTGCTGACCAAACTGCTGGCCGAGCGCATGGAACTCGATGCCGTGCATGGCCGGCAGGTGATCGGCGTGCTGCTCTTCCAGGATCTGGCGGTGGTGCCGCTCTTGGTGCTGCTGCCGGCGCTGACCCAGCCGCCGGAAAAGCTCGCCATCCTGATGGGGGTGGCGATCCTGAAGGCGATCGCGGTGCTCGCCCTGATCCTGGTCTTTGGCCAGAAATTGATGCGCAAGTGGTTCCACCTGGTAGCGCGGGCGAAATCGGCGGAAGTGTTCGTGCTGAACGTGCTCCTGATCACACTCGCCATGGCCACCCTGACCGAACTGGCGGGCCTGTCACTGGCCCTGGGCGCTTTCGTTGCCGGCATGCTGATCGCCGAAACGGAATTCCGGCTGCAGGTGGAAGAAGACATCAAGCCGTTTCGCGATGTGCTGATGGGGCTCTTTTTCGTCACCATCGGCGTCAAGCTCGATCTGCACATCCTGTTCGACCTGTGGTGGCAGGTCTTGCTGGTACTCACCCTTCTCCTGACCGTCAAGGCAGTGATCGTCGGCCTGCTCGCCTGGCGCGCGCGCACCAGCCCGGCCAATGCCGTGCGCTCGGCCCTGTGGCTGTGCGCGGGGGGCGAATTCGGTTTCGTCCTGCTGGGGGAAATCACGAAGCTGCCGAAAAGCATCGAGCAGGTGGCGCTCACGGCCCTGGTGTTGTCCATGCTGCTCGCCCCCTTCATTGTGCAGTATTCGGAACGCTTGGTGCTGCGTTTCGTGGCGAGTGAATGGCTGGCCCGGTCCATGCAATTGACGCAAATCGCCGCACAGTCGATGAGTTCGGAAAAACACGCCATTCTTTGCGGCTTTGGCCGCAACGGCCAGTACATGGCACGTTTTCTGGCGGAAGAAGGCGTGCAGAGCATTGCCCTCGACCTGGACCCCGACCGCGTACGTGAAGCGGCCGCCGGCGGCGAAAGCGTGGTCTTCGGCGATGCCGGCCGCAAGGAAGCCCTGCTGGCGGCCGGTGTGCTGCGCGCCAGCGTGGTGGTGGTGACGGTGAGCGACACCGCCCTGTCGGAAAAGGTGTTGCACCACGTCCAGCAATTGCGTCCGGAACTGCCGGTGGTGGTGCGCACTGCCGACGAAAAGGACATGGCCCGCCTGACCCGCGCTGGCGCCGCCGAGGTCGTGCCGGAAACCCTGGAAGCCAGCCTGATGATCGCCTCCCACGCGCTCGCCCTGGTCGGCGTGCCGATCAACCGCGTCCTGAAACGGGTGCGCCAGGTGCGTAGCCAGCGCTACCGGCTGTTACGCGGTTTTTACCGGGGCATGAGCGACCGCGACGACGAAGGCGGCGAACAGCCGCGTCTGCATTCGGTATGGCTGAACGCCGGCGCCTGGGCCATTGGCCACCACTTGCATGAATTGCGGCTGGAGAGCCTGGATTGCGAGGTCACCGCCATCCGCCGGCGTGGCATCCGGGCGGTGGAACCGGCGCCGGACACCTTGCTCGAAGAAGGCGACATCGCCGTGCTGCTGGGTGGCCCCGCGACCGTGGCCGCCGCCGAAGAACGCCTGCTGCGCGGCCTGTCAGAGGAGTTTGCATAGGGTGTAGGTGGCGCTGTCGTCGGCATCGTATTTTGCCAACGGCGTGCTGAAAACCACATCGCCCGTGCCTGCAAACACCCGGAGGCGGCCTCTGTCGAGTTGCCCGTCATCCTGGTGCGCATCGATGATTTCGGTGAATTTGCGGGGCAACTGTTTCGCGCACAGCAAGAGGCTGCCGTTCGCGCTCTGGATGCCGAACACCCCGCCCGCCGCGTGCCTGGGCTGCTCCAGCGCCGCCGGGTCGCCCTGCAGCAGACCGGCGTAACGCAGATGGCTCCACAGAATGCGGCTTTCGTCGGTATCGGCGGCGCTATCGAAACTCCCCGCCAACGTACCGTCACCACTGCCATCGGCAGATGCCGTCCAACGCCCCGCAGCCCCCTTGTCGTCCCCCGGCAAGGCCTTGTAGCGATCCTGATAGGTGTAAACCGCCGCCGCGATCCCGTCCATATCCTTCTCGATATTACGGATCTTGGCATCGTTGATCATCTCCTGCCCCTTTAGCACCCCACCCAGCAGCAAACCGATGATGACGAGCACGATGGAAATCTCGATCAAGGTAAAGCCACGTTGCGCGTAAGTCATGAATAAACTCCTCATTTGTTGATAAGAACCCGAAAATGGCCCCCTTGCTTCCACCTTTCACATTTCACGTTTCACGGCCTTCCCCGCCCTTCAAGGCAATTTCCCTGCATTGACGAGCCGTAACTTGAGCACTGCCGGGTTGATCCAGCGCACCAGATCGTCGTAATCAGGAGCCGGCGGGCGGTCGACGAAGCTGCGGCTGTTCTTGCCGTTCTGGATTTCATCCGCACTGCCGCCGCCGTTACGCCCAACGCCGGGGCGATGGGCCTGATGCGCGTTGCGCCCGTGGCTGATGAGAACGGCTGGAAGCTGGGTAGCCTGCCTGCCCCCCGTGGCTGCATCCAGAACCTCCGCGCTGGCTTCGGTATCCAGGGTGAATCCCGCCCCTGCGCCCACGGGCGGCGCAGCCGTATATTTCTTGTCGGCGAAATAGCTGAGGTAGCTCCCCCAGGGGTCAGTGGCGGGCAGCCCCAGGGTTTGCCAGGGTAAAATCCCGTATTCACTGGCGCAACTCGCCAGCCCCGCCTGCGGATCGCTGGCCGGCAAACCTGGGGCAGCCGGACAAGGCAACTGGCCGTGCACCACCGCGTAGGCATGCAAGGCTTCAAGCGCCAGATCGAGCTGCTGCGCCGCCCGTAACTCCTCCCGATGCTGGCGCTGGCCGGCCGCCACGGGCGCGGC
>OGQD01001041.1_pt1 | contig 19008 bp, 15 predicted proteins | sample 1553091 | NCBI WGS metagenome assembly OGQD01 (sample SAMEA2580290, study PRJEB22360) | human gut metagenome | biome: human gut; feature: human-associated habitat; material: faeces | place: Denmark | collected 2008/2010
TCGTACCAGGGGCCCGCCCCCAACCAGCCCGCCGCCCCCCGCCACCAGGGTGCCTTCGCCAAGGGCGAGGCCAACGGCGAAGGCGCCCGTCGGGACAGCCTGGGCAACCAGTACAGCGGCACCTTCAGGAACGGCGTGCTGGAGGGCAAGGGTATCTTCCGCGACGACGCGGGCGACCAGTACAGCGGCGAGTTCCGCAACGACCAGTTCGAGGGGACCGGGCGCTTCCAGAATGCCGACGGCGATGTCTGGTTCGGCCGCTTCAAGGCTGGCGCGCTGAGCGGGCCGGGCGAGTTCATCGGCACCGACGGCAGCCGCTACCTGGGCGAGTTCCGCTTCTGGCGCTTCGACGGCAAGGGCACGCTGACGCGCTCCGATGGCCAGGTCTACAGCGGTGGCTTCGCCCGCGGCGAATACTCGGGCGAAGGCACCCTCACCCGCAGCGACGGCAGTCTGCAGAAAGGCGTCTGGAATGCCGGGCAACTGCGCCAGGATGCCACCGGCAAGCGGCTGCCCAATCCACTGGAAGTCGGCTTGCTGGAACAGGGCGCGTTGCTGGAGAAGGAACTGGCCGCCCTCCCGCCATCCACTCCGGCGATCGAACTCTATGGCGTCAGCCTCGGCGGCGACGGCAAGCAGAGCGTGTTCCTGCGCGAGGCCGACTACGTCGCCAACCTGCTCGGCGAACGCTTCGGCGCGCGCGGCGTGGTACGCCTGGTGAACCATCGCGACCACCTTGCCGACCGCCCCATGGCCACCCGAGAAACCCTGGCCCGCACCCTGCGCACCATCGCCGAACGCAGCGGCCCGGAAGACCTGGTGTTCATCTACCTGACCAGCCATGGCTCCCATGACCACCAGCTGGTGCTGGACATGCCGGGGCTCAAGCTCGACGACCTGCCGGCCAGCGAACTGGCCAGCCTGCTCGCCCCGCTCAAGGACCGCGACAAGGTGCTGGTGATTTCCGCCTGCTACAGCGGTGGCTTCATCCCCGCGCTCAAGGACGACAAGACCCTGATCATGACCGCCGCACGCAGCGACCGGGTGTCCTTCGGCTGCTCCGAGGAGGCCGACTTCACCTACTTCGGCGACGCGCTCTTTGCCAAGGCCCTCCGGCAGACCGACGACCTCAAGCAAGCCTTCACGCTGGCCAGCGCTACCGTGGCCAAGCGCGAGAAGGAGGAAGAGTTCGAACCATCGGAGCCGCAACTCTGGGCGCCGAAGGCGGTCATTACTCGCTGGCAGGCCCTGCGCGCGCAGCAGTCGCACGGAGAGCTGGCACTCGGCAATACCGATGCGCAGGCAAAACGACAGGGTGGCAACTAAGCTGGAAAGTGTGTCAGAGGGGAAACACAGATGTACTCGAAACCGACGAATATCCTGCTAGCGGGCGCCACCGGCCTGACCGGTGAACATCTGCTCGACCGCATGCTCAACGAGCCCACGGTCAAGCGCGTCATCGCTCCGGCCCGAAGGAAGCTGGCGGAGCACCCACGCCTGGAAAACCCCATCGGCCCGCTGGCCGAGCTCATCCCGCACCTGGTCCAGCCGGTGGACACGGTGTTCTGCTGCCTGGGCACCACGCTCAAGGAAGCCGGCTCCGAGGAGGCCTTCCGCAGTGTCGACTTCGACCTGCCGCTGGCCCTGGGCGAGCGTGGCCTGGCACTCGGCGCGCGGCACTATATCGTGGTCAGCGCACTGGGCGCGGACAGCAAGTCGTCGATCTTCTACAGCCGGGTCAAGGGCGAGTTGGAGGATGCCCTGCGCCAGCAAGGCTGGCCGCAGCTGACCATCGCACGGCCATCGCTGCTACTGGGTCAGCGTGAGGAAATCCGCCTCGCCGAACTGCTCGCCGCGCCCTTCTCGCGCATCCTGCCGGGCAAGCTGCACGGCATCGAAGCCATCGCCCTGGCCCGCGCGCTCTGGCGCCTGGCGCTGGAAACCGGCAAGGGTAGCCGCGTCGTCGAATCGGACGAGTTGCGCAAGCTGGGCAAGTGACCTTCCTGGCCGGTAGGGCAATGGTCTTCTTCTGGAAAAACGATGCCCAGGCCTTCCCCTCACCCCAACCCTCTCCCAATGGGAGAGGGAGCAGTCCTCCGCGACAAGTAACGGCCACAGTTCTCCTGATGTTTCAGGGAGCGATGCGCTGCCCGGACAGCACCGATCAGTCCCCTCTCCCTTTGGGAGAGGGTTAGGGTGAGGGCCGGCCACCGCACCAAACCCCGTTCGCGAGCAAGCTCGCTCCTACAGGATCGGGCTCAGTTCCCGCCCCACACCTGCAGGCCAACCCCCAGTTCCGCGGCGATCGACAGAGGCAGCAGCAAGGTGTCGAGCAGCGCGCTGCCGGGCAGGTCGAGGCCGGGATAGGCCGGCGCGTCGGTGCCGAAATGATCCTTCGGGCAGCAGCCGCCATTCAGCGAGTACCAGTCCAGCCGGGTGCCGGCGTAGATCAGCGGATCGCCGGGGCGGCTGTCGTTGAGGGTCTTCACGGTGGCGCAACCGCCCAGTTGCAGCAGCAGCAGGGCGGCGAGGAGCTTATTCGTCACTGACAAGATGGTGTTCGCCCCAGCGCGGCAGCATGTCCTGGGGGATGCCCAGTTGATTGAGGATGCGCGCGACGACGAAGTCGATCAGGTCGTCCACCGTCTGCGGCTGGTGATAGAAGCCCGGAGCGGCCGGCAGGATCACCGCGCCCATATTGGACAGCTTGAGCATGTTCTCCAGGTGGATGCTGGAGAACGGTGCCTCACGCGGCACCAGGATCAGTTGGCGGCGCTCCTTCAGTGCCACGTCGGCGGCGCGTTCGATCAGGTTGTTGCAGGCGCCGGTGGCGATGGCCGAGAGCGTCCCCGTCGAGCAGGGCACCACCACCATCGCGCTGGGCGCGCCGGAGCCGGAAGCCACCGGGGCCATCCAGTCTTCCTTGCCGTAGACGCGAATCTGCCCAGGGGCGGCGCCGGTGTACTCGCTGAGAAAGGCCTGTATCGCCTGCGGCTTGCTCGGCAGGGTCACGTCGGTCTCGGTGGCCACCACCAGTTGCGCGGCCTTGGAGATGAGGAAGTGCACCTCGCGGTCTTCCTGCACCAGGCAGTCGAGCAGGCGCAGGCCGTACTGGGCACCGGAGGCACCGGTCATGGCAAGAGTGACGCGTTCGGCTCCCCCCATGCTCAGCCCTCCAGCGCCTGGGCCAGCTTGCCGTGCAGGCCGCCGAAACCGCCGTTGCTCATGACCACCACCTGGGTGCCCGGCGTGGCGATGGCCTTCACACCCTCGATGATGGCCTCCAGCGAATCGCACACTTGGGTGGGCACGGTGGAGCCGGCCACGGTGGCGGCCAGGTCCCAGCCGAGGTTCGGCGGGGCGTACCAGAACACGTTGTCGGCCTGCACCACGGACTCCGGCAGGCCGTCGCGGTGGGCGCCGAGCTTCATGGAGTTGGAGCGCGGCTCGACCACGGCAATGACCTTGGCATCACCGACGCGCTTGCGCAGGCCATCGAGGGTGGTGGCGATGGCGGTCGGGTGGTGGGCGAAGTCGTCGTAGATAGTCACGCCGTTGACCTCGGCGACCTTCTCCATGCGCCGCTTGACGCTCTTGAAGGCCGACAGCGCAGCACAGCCCAGCTCCGGCACCACACCGACATGACGGGCCGCCGCGAGGCAGGCCAGCGCGTTGGCGACGTTGTGCTGGCCAGTCAGTTCCCAGTCCACGGTGCCCTGGGGTTTGCCGTCGAACAGGACTTCGAAGTGCGAGCCGTCTTCGCTGAGCAGGCGCGCCTGCCACTGGCCGCCTTCGCCGGTGGTCTGCACCGGCGTCCAGCACCCCATGTCGATCACCAGCTTGAGCGCGGTTTCGGAGGTGGGGTGGATGACCAGGCCTTCACCGGGAATGGTCCGCACCAGGTGGTGGAACTGCCGCTCGATGGCGGCGAGGTCGGGGAAGATGTCCGCGTGGTCGAATTCCAGGTTGTTCAGGATCGCCGTGCGCGGGTGGTAGTGGACGAACTTCGAGCGCTTGTCGAAGAAGGCGCTGTCGTACTCGTCGGCCTCGACCACGAAGAACGGCGTGCCGCCCAGGCGCGCGGAGACGCCGAAGTTCTGCGGCACACCGCCGATCAGGAAGCCCGGGCTCATGCCCGCATGTTCCAGCACCCAGGCCAGCATGCTGCTGGTGGTGGTCTTGCCGTGAGTGCCGGCGGCGGCCAGGACCCAGCGGCCCTGCAGCACGTGGTCGGCCAGCCACTGCGGGCCGGAGACGTAGGGCAGGCCCTTGTTCAGCACGTATTCCACGGCGGGGTTGCCGCGCGACAGCGCGTTGCCGACCACCACCAGGTCCGGCGCCGGCTCCAGGTGCGCGGGGTCGTAGCCCTGCATCAGCTCGATGCCCTGGGCTTGCAGCTGGGTGCTCATGGGCGGGTAGACGTTGGCGTCGGAACCGGTCACGCGGTGGCCCAGCTCCTTGGCCAGGACGGCCAGCGAGCCCATGAAGGTGCCGCAGATGCCGAGGATGTGGATATGCATGCAGACTCCTGCAATCAAGCCTTTCCAGGCGCTTCGAATGGGCGGCAGAGTAGCACAGCGCGCCCCCGCGCGGCCCGCCGCCGGGGCATCAGACGACGAGGTGGGGAGGCGGTTCCCGGTGAGCAGCGAAAGCCGTCACAGGCGAGGACCGCAGGATGGGTGGAGCGAAGCGATACCCATGCTGTTTCGGCCGCGCTGCCTTGATGGGTATCGCTGCGCTTCACGCCATCCTACGAAAGAGTTCTCCGGTTCAGGCCGTGGCGATTGAGCTTGCGGTACAGCGTGTTACGGCTGATGCCCAGCTGCTGCGCGGCGCGGCTGACGTGCCAGCGCTGCGCTTCCAGCACTGCCAGCAGTGCGTCGCGCTCGGCGGCGCCGAGGGTGTCGCCGCCCTCCTCGCTCACCGGTACCGCAACAAGAACGGAAGCCGAAGTACGTCGCAGGTCCGGCGGCAAGTCGGTCATATGGATGCGTCCGCCCTCGCACAGCGCACAGAGCGTGCGCAGCACGTTGCGCAGCTGGCGCACGTTGCCCGGCCAGGGGAAATCGAGCAGGTGCCGGCGCACGTCGTCGTCCAGTCGCACCGAGCGACCCTTGCTCTCCTCGGCCAGCAGGTGATCGAGCAACGCACCACGGTCTTCGCGCTCGCGCAGCGGCGGCAATGCGACGACCAAACCATTGAGGCGATAGTAGAGGTCTTCACGGAACTGCCCGGCGGCCACCAGCGCTTCCAGGTCACGGTGGCTGGCGCTGATCAGGCGGATGTCGACGTCCAGCGGCTCGCCGCCAATGGGCACTACCTGGCGCTCTTCCAGCACGCGCAGCAGGCGCGTCTGCAACGCCAGCGGCATGTCACCGATCTCGTCGAGGAACAGCGTGCCGCCGTCGGCCTGCTGCAACTTGCCGCGCATGCCTTCCTTGCGCGCGCCGGTGAAGCTGCCGCCGCGGTAGCCGAACAGCTCGCTCTCGATCAGGGTCTCGGGGATCGCCGCGCAGTTCAGCGCGACGAAAGCCTTGCCGGCACGTTCGCCACCCAGGTGCACGGCGCGGGCGAAAGCTTCCTTGCCGGTGCCGGTCTCGCCCTGCAGTAACAGCGGCACGTCGTGGGCGTAGACCTTCAGCGCCCGGCGGAAATCATGGGCCAGTTGCGGATCGTCGATGCACAGCCCTTTCGCCAGCGGCGCACGCGGCAGCACCGGCGCGGCGGCGATGGGGCGCCGGCCGCGCAGTAGCGCATAGAGAGTGCGCCCGGCGTGGGTGCGCAACGGCCAACTGGCATTGGGCTGCGGGTCGGCGCGGCTGAACAGGTCGTCCAGCCGGCAATCGAAGAATTGTTCCAGCGAGCGGCCGATCAGGCTGTCCCGGCGGCTGCCGAGCAGGTTGATCGCGCTCTGGTTCGCCGCGCGGATTCGCCCGTCAGCGCCGAAAGCCAGCAGGCCTTCGCTGAACAGGCCGAGGCCGTCCGGCTGCAGGTGGAAGCGCAGCAGCCACTGGTCCTCGAAATGCCGCAGGAAGTAGCAGCTCTCGATGGCCTTGGCCGACAGGTTGACCAGCGCCATGGTGTGGAACTGGCTCTGCCGCGACACGTCGCGGCGCGCGGAGGAAACGTCGAGCACCGCCAGCAGCTCGCCCTGCGGGTCGAACACCGGGCTGGCCGAGCAGGTCAGCCCGGTGTGGCGGCTGCGGAAATGTTCGTCCTGGTGAATGGTCAGCGCCTGACGCTCTACCAGGCAGGTCCCGATACCGTTGGTGCCCTCGCGCGCTTCGCTCCAGTCGGCGCCGAGCCACAGCCCGGCCTGCTCGAACGTGCGGCGCTCGGCGGCTTCGCTCACGCAATTGAGAATAACGCCACGGGAATCGGTGAGCAGCACCGCATGGCCGGCGCCGGAGAGCTGCTGGTGCAGGCTGTTCATCTCGCCGCTGGCGATTTCCAGCACCTGGCGATGGTGCTCGCGGACCTCGAGCATGCGCGCATGTTCCAGCACCGTCGGCGCCATGGGTTGCGCCGGGTCGAGGTGGTACTGCTCCAGGCAGCGCATCCAGGAGCGGGCGATCGATGGGTCCGCACCGGGCGCTCCGGCGCGGGCCTTGCCCTCGGCCACGGTCATGACCTGGCGGGCGTGGCGGCTCAAATCGTTGGCGCGCATTCTTGTTGTTCTCCGCTTGGGGGACGGGGAGGCAGCCCCGGATTCCAGCGACTGTTTGTCAGACAATTCGGCGGAACGCAGAACAGCATCCCCCACGCGTCAAACCAATGCAACGCCTGTCCGACCGTCAGGTCACGACTGTCACGAATACGAGACAAAGTGTCACCCAGCCGTGTGCCAGGGGCGTTACAGGGCGATTTCCGGCGCCCGGATCGATTCGCCGCAACCCAAGCGGCGCGGGGCTTTCACTGGCATGGCCCGGCCCTTGCTCTACGCTTGATCAACGTCCTCCCCAACAAGCACAAGACCCAGGAGATCCGACCATGCGTTATGCCCATCCCGGTAGCGAAGGCGCCATCGTTTCGTTCAAGGCGCGCTACGGCAACTACATCGGTGGCGAATTCGTCCCGCCGGTGAAGGGTCAGTACTTCACCAACACCTCGCCGGTGAATGGTCAGCCCATCGCCGAATTCCCCCGCTCCACCGCCGAGGATATCGACAAGGCGCTGGACGCCGCCCATGCCGCCGCCGACGCCTGGGGCCGCACCTCGGTGCAGGACCGCTCGCTGGTGCTGCTGAAGATCGCCGACCGCATCGAACAGAACCTGGAACTGCTGGCTGTCACCGAGACCTGGGACAACGGCAAGCCGGTGCGCGAAACCCTCAACGCCGACATCCCGCTGGCCGCCGACCACTTCCGCTACTTCGCCGGCTGCATCCGCGCGCAGGAAGGCAGCGCCGCCGAGATCAACGACAGCACCGTCGCGTACCACATCCATGAACCGCTGGGCGTGGTCGGGCAGATCATCCCGTGGAACTTCCCGCTGCTGATGGCCGCGTGGAAGCTCGCCCCGGCGCTGGCCGCCGGCAACTGCATCGTGCTCAAGCCGGCCGAGCAGACCCCGCTGGGCATCTGCGTGCTGATGGAGCTGATCGGCGACCTGCTGCCCAAGGGCGTGCTCAACGTCGTCCAGGGCTTCGGCAAGGAGGCTGGTGAAGCGCTGGCCACCAGCAAGCGCATCGCCAAGATCGCCTTCACCGGCTCGACCCCGGTGGGCTCGCACATCCTCAAGTGCGCCGCCGAGAACATCATTCCGTCCACCGTGGAGTTGGGCGGCAAGAGCCCGAACATCTACTTCGAAGACATCATGCAGGCCGAGCCGACCTTCATCGAGAAGGCTGCCGAGGGCCTGGTGCTGGCCTTCTTCAACCAGGGCGAGGTGTGCACCTGCCCGTCCCGCGCACTGGTGCAGGAATCCATCTACCCGCAGTTCATGGACGTGGTGATGAAGAAGGTGAAGGCGATCAAGCGCGGCGACCCGCTTGACACCGACACCATGGTCGGCGCCCAGGCCTCGCAGCAGCAGTACGAGAAGATTCTCTCCTACCTCGACATCGCCCAGCAGGAAGGCGCGCAGATCCTGGTCGGCGGCTCGGTCGAGAAGCTCGATGGCAACCTGTCCACCGGCTATTACATCCAGCCGACGCTGCTCAAGGGCAGCAACAAGATGCGCGTGTTCCAGGAAGAAATCTTCGGGCCGGTGGTGGGCGTCACCACCTTCAAGGACGAAGCCGAAGCACTGGCCATCGCCAACGACACCGAGTACGGCCTCGGCGCCGGCGTCTGGACCCGCGACATCAACCGCGCCTACCGCATGGGTCGTGGCATCAAGGCTGGCCGCGTATGGACCAACTGCTACCACCTGTACCCGGCGCACGCCGCCTTCGGTGGCTACAAGAAATCCGGCGTGGGCCGCGAGACCCACAAGATGATGCTCGACCACTACCAGCAGACCAAGAACCTGCTGGTCAGCTACGACATCAACCCGCTGGGCTTCTTCTGATTGCGCGCTGCTGATTGACCCCGCCCGGCTCGCCGGGCGGTCTCCCCCGAATCGATCTTTGCGCGGTTTTAGAGCTGCGCTTTTTTATTCCTGAGGGAAATCTGTGGCTGATCATCGCAGACGGTGCCCGCTCCAGAGCAGGATGCTGAACCTGCAAGAACAACGATCTCCTTCTGGGTAGTCCGAGTGAACACCTCCCCCTCACCCCAACCCTCTCCCTCAGGGAGAGGGGGCAGCTCGAGTCGACTGACGCTATGGTTTCATCCTGCTCCGAACGGTCCCCTCTCCCCCTGGGAGAGGGTAATCCCGAGCGCAGATTTCACCTCTAGAGCGGGGAATATCAGCCCACATCAATCCGCCACTGCCGAGGACTCACGCCGAACCAGCGGCGAAAGGCGCGGGAGAAGGCACTGGTCTCGGAATAACCCAGCAACGGCGCCAACTCGGAAATCGGTCGCTGCGGCTGACGAAGGTAATGCAGTGCCAATTCGCGGCGGGTGTTTTCCACCAGTTGGCTGAAGCTCAGCCCAGCCTCGCGCAGGCGGCGCTGCAGGCCGGCGCTGGTGAGTTCCAGTTGCTCGGCGATCAGTTCCAGCGAAGGCTCGCCATCGGCCAGCGCCAGGCGAATCTGCGTGCTGGCGTCCTCGACCAGGTTGGGCGCGCCACTTTGTTCGCCCAGACGACGAATCACGTCCTGCACCAGGAACAACAAGTTGGCATCGCGCTCGGGCATCTGCTGGCCGTAAAGATCGCGCTTGGGAATCAGCATCGAATTGCAGCCGCGCTGGAACAGCACCGGCGCGTCGAACACCCGGCCATGTTCCTGCCAGCCTTCGGGCCGTGCATGCTCGAAGCTCACCGCACGGGGCGCCCACTCGGGGCCGAGCGCATGGCGCATCAGGTTCAGCGCCATGCCCAGGGTCAGCTCGGCGTCCTGGCGGCGGTCGAGGATCGCGCCGTGGCGGACCTGGTAGTCGAAGCGGTAGCACTCGCCGCAATCCACCAGGCGGATCAGCGTGTCGTGCTGGTGATAGGGAAAGGCGGCGGCGAAGTTCTTCAGCGCGTCTTCCAGCGTCTCGGAACACAGCCCGACGTAGCCCAGCAGGCCCAGTTCGCGCGGGCGGAACTGCTCGCCGTAGCGCAGCCCGAAGTTGTCACAGCCCGACTGTCGCGCGGCTTCTTCCAGCACCTGGCAATAGTTGGTCAGCGCCAGGCTCAGGGTGGGATGCAGCAGGCGTTCCGGGTCAATGCCGGCGCGGCCGAAGACGCGGTCGATATCACCGCCCTGGTCGCCGATGAAACGACCCAGGCCGCTGGCGGCAGCAGACAGCACGCCGATATTGCTGGCCAGGGGCAGGCTAAGGCCGGACGGAGAAAACAGAGGCTGGCTCATGTCGGTTACCGATCTTGTTTTGAGACGCGCAAGGCACATGTCTCCCGGAAGGTAGGGAACGAATAAACAAAGCAATTCCCGTGCCTCGCCATGCATTACCGATCAGCCGGACACGGCGCCACGCCTGGCCTGCAGCTGCCACCGCAGAGGGCAGATGCGAGGAATTGGGCACCAGAAACGGGCACCGGGCGCCGTGTGGGGCAATGGGTAACAGCCAGTTGACCCTGCGCGGCGAAAGCCGATTCCAGCGGTCAAGTCTTGCGCGGCAGTGCGCCACTACCATCGAGGCTCAGGTATCCGTCCACGCCCCTGCGGCCCGCCATCTGCGGCCTACCCCTTGCGGAGAGAGGAACAACAACAATGAGCGCATCACAACTCAAACCAACGCTGGGCACCCTGCACCTCTGGGGGCTCGCCGTGGGCCTGGTGATCTCCGGCGAGTACTTCGGCTGGAGCTACGGCTGGGCCGCCGCCGGCACCCTGGGTTTCCTCGTCACCACGCTGATGGTCGCGGTGATGTATACCTGCTTCATCTTCAGCTACACCGAACTGACCACCGCCATCCCCCACGCTGGCGGGCCGTTCGCCTACAGCCTGCGGGCGTTCGGCAAGACCGGCGGGATGATCGCCGGCATCGCCACGCTGATCGAATTCGTCTTCGCCCCGCCGGCCATCGCCATGGCCATCGGCGCCTACCTCAACGTGCAGTTCCCCGGCCTCGATCCGAAGTGGGCGGCCACCGGCGCCTATGTGATCTTCATGACGCTGAACATCCTCGGCGTGAGCATCGCCGCCACCTTCGAGCTGGTGGTGACAGTGCTGGCGGTGGCCGAGCTGCTGGTGTTCATGGGCGTGGTCGCGCCGGGCTTCAGCTTCAGCAACTTCGTGCTCAACGGCTGGGCCGGCTCGGACGTATTCGGCGCCCCGGCCATGGCCGGCATCTTCGCCGCCATTCCGTTCGCCATCTGGTTCTTCCTCGCCATCGAGGGCGCGGCCATGGCTGCCGAAGAGGCGAAAGATCCGAAACGCACCATCCCGCGCGCCTACATCGCCGGCATCCTGACCCTGGTGACGCTGGCCATCGGCGTGATGATCTTCGCCGGCGGCGTGGGCGACTGGCGCGCCCTATCGAACATCAACGACCCGCTGCCGCAGGCGATGAAAGCCGTGGTCGGCAACAATTCCACCTGGATGCACATGCTGGTGTGGATCGGCCTGTTCGGCCTGGTGGCGAGCTTCCACGGCATCATCCTCGGTTACTCGCGGCAGTTCTTCGCCCTGGCTCGCGCGGGCTTCCTGCCACGTAGTCTGGCCAAACTCTCGCGCTTCCAGACCCCGCACCGCGCCATCCTCGCTGGCGGCGTCGTGGGTATCGCAGCGATCTTCAGCGACAGCCTGATCAGCCTGCAGGGCATGACCCTGACCGCGGCGATGATCACCATGAGCGTGTTCGGCGCCATCGTCATGTACATCATGAGCATGTTCAGCCTGTTCAAGCTGCGCCGCAGCGAGCCGGACCTGGAGCGCAGCTTCCGCGCGCCGGGCTACCCGGTGGTCCCGGCCATCGCCCTGGTGCTGGCGCTGGTCTGCCTGGCCGCGATGCTATGGTTCAATAGCGTCATCGCCTCAGTGTTCCTGGTGCTGATGATCGGCGGCTGCTCCTGCTGCAGCATCGTCATCAGCCTCAACCGCGGCACCGAAGCATCCTTCGCCAGCCAGGGCTGAGAGAGGTCAGCATGTCCGGATTCGCCCACAGCATCGGTGGCCAGACCTGGCGCTTCGACAGCCTGCGCGAGGTGATGGCCAAGGCCAGCCCGGCGCGCTCCGGCGACCGCCTCGCCGGGGTCGCCGCCGGCAGCGACGCCGAGCGCGTGGCCGCGCAGATGGCGCTGGCCGATATCCCGCTCAAGCACTTCCTCGACGAGGCGCTGATCCCCTACGAGAGCGACGAAGTCACCCGGCTGATCATCGACAGCCATGATCGCGAAGCCTTCGCGCCGGTCAGCCACCTCACGGTCGGCGGCTTGCGCGCCTGGCTGCTCGGCTATGCCGCCGACGAACCCAGCCTGCGCGCCCTGGCGCCGGGGCTGACGCCGGAAATGGCAGCCGCGGTATCGAAGATCATGCGCGTGCAGGATCTGGTGCTGGTGGCGCAGAAAATCCGCGTGGTCACCCGTTTCCGCAACACCATGGGGCTGCGCGGGCGCATGTCGACGCGGCTGCAACCCAATCACCCCACGGATGACCCGGCGGGCATCGCCGCCAGCGTGCTCGACGGCCTGCTCTACGGCAACGGCGATGCCATGCTCGGCATCAACCCGGCCACCGACAGCCTGCAGTCGATCTGCACGCTGCTGGAGATGCTCGACGCGATCATCCAGCGCTACGAGATTCCCACCCAGTCCTGCGTGCTCACCCACGTCACCAGTTCCATCGAGGCGATCAACCGTGGCGCGCCGCTGGACCTGGTGTTCCAGTCCATCGCCGGTACCGAAGCGGCCAACGCCAGCTTCGGCGTGAGCCTGTCGATCCTCCAGGAAGGCTACGAGGCCGGGCTGTCGCAGAAGCGCGGCACCCTGGGCGACAACCTGATGTACTTCGAGACCGGCCAGGGCAGCGCGCTGTCGGCCAACGCCCACCACGGCGTCGACCAGCAGACCTGCGAAGCGAGGGCCTATGCGGTGGCACGGCATTTCAACCCGTTCCTGGTGAACACCGTGGTCGGCTTCATCGGCCCGGAATACCTGTACAACGGCAAGCAGATCATCCGCGCCGGGTTGGAGGATCACTTCTGCGCCAAGCTGCTCGGCGTGCCCATGGGTTGCGACATCTGCTACACCAACCACGCCGAGGCCGACCAGGACGACATGGATATGCTCCTGACCCTGCTGGGCGTGGCCGGCATCAACTTCATCATGGGCATCCCCGGCTCCGACGACGTGATGCTCAACTACCAGACCACCTCCTTCCACGACGCACTCTACGCGCGCCAGACGCTGGGCCTGCGGCCGGCGCCGGAGTTCGAGGCGTGGCTTGCGCGCATGGAAATCCTCCGCCAGCAGGACGGCCGCGTGCACATGGCCAGCCAGCTTCCCGGCGCCTTCCGCCATGCGCTCGCGCAACTGTCCTGAGGACATCGCTTGAGGAGTCTTCGATGAGCGACAGCTTCACCCCCAATCCCTGGCAGGAGCTGCGCCGGCTGACCTCCGCGCGCATCGCCCTGGGCCGCGCCGGCACCAGCCTGCCGACCAGTGCGCAGCTGGATTTCCAGTTCGCCCATGCCCAGGCGCGCGACGCCGTGCACCTGCCGTTCGACCGCGACGGGCTCGCCGCGCAACTGTCTGAACGCGGTCGCGAGACGTTGCTGCTGCACAGCGCCGCCGCCGACCGCGACACCTATCTGCAACGCCCCGATCTCGGCCGCCGCCTGAACGAAGATTCGGCAGCGATCCTGCGCCGCCATGCCGAGCGCCATCCACAAGGCTACGACCTCGCCGTGGTGATCGCCGACGGGCTTTCCTCGCTGGCCGTGCAGCGCCACAGCCTGCCCTTCCTCGAACGCATGGAAGAACAGGCGCGCAACGAAGGCTGGAGCCTGTCGCCGGTCGCCCTGGTGCAACAGGGCCGGGTCGCCGTCGCCGATGAAGTGGCCGAGTTGCTGCGGGCGAAGATGGTGGTGATCCTGATCGGCGAGCGCCCCGGCCTGTCATCACCGGACAGCCTCGGCCTGTACTTCACCTGGGCGCCGAAGGTCGGCCTGAACGACGCCTACCGCAACTGCATCTCCAACGTGCGCCTGGAGGGTTTGAGCTACGGCCTGGCCACGCACCGCCTGCTCTACCTGATGCGCGAGGCGTGCCGCCGGCAGCTGTCGGGAGTGAACCTGAAGGACGAGGCGCAGCTACCTGCGCTGGAAGGAGACGACGGGCCGTCACGGGGTAATTTCCTGCTCGGTGGCTGAGCAGGAAGGCCCTGCCGTGAACGCGACCACATGCCGCGCAGGTGATCGCCGTCTTTAAGAATCGTCTTAAATCGCCCCTCCCGCTCATCGCGATAAAAACCTCGCCATCAAGGACCGTGCACTGGCACGGAAGGCTGCGCCGCCCGGCGCACCCCAGTCGATGGCGAGAACATGGATTCACCCCCTAGCGCTACCTTCACCCGGCTTGCGAGCCAACGCGGCATCACCCTGGTCGAGACCCTGGTGACCATCGCGATCCTGGCGATCCTGCTGGGTATCGCAGTGCCCTCCTTCGACCTGCTGATCAACCGCAACCGCGCCCAGAGCGGCGGCAAGCAACTGATCGGCCTGCTGCAATATGCCCGCGCGCAGGCGCAGATCAGCCACCAGGAAATCAGTGTCACACCGCAGGCATCCGGTGACTGGGCTTCGATGCTAGTGGTGTCCCAGCGGCGTGGCGGCGACCTGGCTGGCAGCCAGGCCATCGAACTGCGCCGCACCCAGCTGGACGACTCGACCAAGGTGCAGGTCCAGACCAGCACCAGCGCCGCAAGGGTAGTCTTCGACGGCAACGGTATCGCCGAATCCGGCCTCGACTACCCGCTGGTCTTCACCCTCGTGTCCGGCAGCTACAGCAGCCAGGTCTGCCTGCAACGCAGCGGAGCGGCATGGGTATGCGAATGAGGCCGATGCCCAGCGAGCGGGGCTTCTACCTGATCGAAGTCATGGTCGCGGTGATGCTCACCAGCGTTGGGCTGCTGGGCATGCTGGCCCTGCAGGCGCGCAGCATCAGCTACGCCCACGACAGCCAGCAGCGGCAGAACGCGATCCTTCTGGCGGCCGATCTCGCCCGCAGCATGCAGGCCAACCGCGAGGGGCTGGTCCGTGAGGGCAAGCTCAGGGACGATGCGGCATTCCTGGTGGCCAAGGGCAGCGCGTTCCCCAGCCTGGGCAGCGGTGCGTCCTGCGTCACCAGCGGGCTCGGCGCGAGCGACAGGATCCGTCGCGAGCTGGCCTGCTGGACGGCGCAGGTGCAGCGCCGACTCGTCACCGACGACGAACTGCTCAAGGACTCCACCTTCATCTGCGCCACCCGCGACGGTAAATCCTGCGCCAGCGGTTCGAAACAGCCCCTGCTGCTGATCCAGCTGGCCTGGCACAGCCGCAACTGCCGCAACGGCAGCCCGACCGTTGCCGAGGACGCCGACTCCGCCTGCCTGAGCGCGGACGCTGACGGTGGCGTCGAGCGCTATCGACTGAGTTTCCAACCATGAACGCCAGCACACAGAAAGGCCTGTCACTGATCGAGCTCATGGTCGCGCTGGCGCTCGGCACCCTGGTGCTGTTCACCGTGCTGCAGATCTACCTGTCGGGCAGCGGCCACGCTGCCTTCAACAATGCCCAGCAACAGAACCAAAGCCGCGCGCGCTTCCTCCTCGACCTGCTGCAGAACGAGGCCGGGCATGCCGGTTACGTCGCCTGGCAACGCCATGCCGTGGCCCAGGACGCCACGCAATTCGACTTCATCCTCGACCGCGACGGCCCCTTCCCTTCGCTGACCGACAGCCGTACCGGCTGCAGCTTTGGCGCTGGCAAGGTCAGTTCCGTCGACGCCAACGGCAAGGGCCTGTGTCTGCGCTACCAGCGTTCGCAGCGGGTCGACGCACAGTTCCAGCAGGACTGCAGTGGCGGCGCCCTCTACAGCGATACCGACAGCGGTACGCCGCTGGTACTGGTAAGCCACCTGTACTTCGCGAACGGCGAGCTGCGCTGCAAGACCAACAACAGCGCTTCCGCCGGCGAGGCGGTGCTCGCCACGGGCATCCACGACCTGCGTTTCCTCGCCGCCTCGGTCAACCAGGTCCGCGTCGGCCTGGTGCTGACTTCGACCCGCCCGCTGCTGCCGGAGAACTGCACCTATCCCGAACCGCTCGGCGACCAGCAGAAAGACACCGGTACGCGCGGGCTGTGCGGCGCCTTCGCGCAGACGCTCTACCTGAGGAACCAGCCATGACCCGGCAACGCGGCCAGACCCTGTTGATCGCCCTGATCCTGCTGCTCGGCCTGAGCATCCTGACCCTGGGCAATCTGCGTAACGGCCTGCTACTGGACAACAGCCTCGCCGACGCCCGCGACTATCAGGCGGCGCTGGGCGGCGCCACCTCGGCCATCAACGAGGCGCTGTACCGCAGTCGACATAGCCCGAGCATGGCGGTGGGCACCGTCGACGACTGCATCGATACCGCGCAGGACCAGCAGCAGGTGCTGCTCTGCGACCGTCTCTGGCTGAACCCTTCCGACCCGGCCAGCAGCGCCCTCATCACGAAAGCGCGCACCTACCGCGGCAACGACCTCGCCAGTCCGGGCGAGCTGGACGAACTCAGCCGCGCGCCACGCTGGTACGTGGCCGCCCAGTGCGAAAGCCGCTCCTCCAGCGCCATGGCCGACTGCCTGGCCGGCAGCGGCACCCTGCTGCTGCAGGTGAACGCCCTTGCCACCGGCATCACCGACCAGGCCCAGGTACGCCTGCAGGAGTACGCCCGTGTGCAACGCTGAAACCCTCCTGCGTGGCGCACTGCTGGGAGCCGCTGTGCTCGCCGGCGGCAACGCTGCGGCCGCCACGCCGAGCCAGGCGCCGCTGTTCCTGGTCGAGGGCGTCTCGCCGAACCTGATCGTCACCCTCGACGACTCGGGCAGCATGACCAGCGCCTACACGCCCGACGGCATGAGCTCCTACACCATCGCCAACCGCTCCTCGTCGTACAACCCGATGTACTACAACCCGGCGATCACCTACGAAGCGCCGTGGAAGGTCACCTTCAGCGGTGGGCGCCTCATCAGCGAGCGCTACACCACCCAGTTCGACAAGGCGTACTACGACGGCTTCCTCACCCTCCAGACCGGGACGTTGGACCTGAACAGGTACACCGGCAACGGCTACGGCCAGAACTCGATCCAGACTGTCAACACCACCGACAGCTACAAGCAATACGCCCACTACTACCAGTTCGACGCCGCCTGTCCGCATGCCCGCAACGTTGCCACCAATGCGCTCAGCGCCGTACAGAACTGCGCAACCGACTACTCGTACACCAATGCAAACGCCTGCACCAAGAGCTGCTTCGCGCCTCGCTGGGTCACGACGGCAGAGGAAAAACAGAACTACGCCAACTGGTTTTCCTTCTACCGTACTCGCCAGCTCGCGACGCGCACCGCCGCCAACCTGGCATTGTTCGAGCTGCCCGATCATATCCGCGTGACCTGGCAGGGGCTGAACAGCTGCTACAACACCAACTTCAACCTGTCCTCCACAACCTGCGGCAACCAGACCCTGGCGGCCTTCGCCGACCAGCACAAGGCTGACTTCTTCACCTTCACCAGCCGCCTGGTCGCCAGTGGCGGTACCCCGCTGGGCGCCGCGCAGAACCGGGTCAACAGCTACCTCTCCAGCACGTCCGCGTACAACCCCTATGCTCGCGCCCCGGGCGCCACGCGCGACGTGAAGACCGAGTACGCCTGCCGCCCCACCTACCACCTGCTGATGACCGATGGCTTCGGTGACGGCTCCGGTGGCAACAATGCCGACGGCACCACCCGCACCCTGCCCGACGGAAAGGCCTTCGCCGCCAGCGCGCCTTTCTACGACAAGTGGTCCAATACCCTGGCCGACAACATCTTCCTCGGTTGGGCGACCGATGCGCGCGCCGACCTGGAGAACAAGGTCCCGCCGCGCTACCGCGACGGCAACGACTACTGGAATCCGAAGAACGATCCGGCCACCTGGCAGCACGTCACCACCTACACCGTGGGATTGGGCCTCGGCCCGACACTGAAGTACCTGCAGTGGGGAGGTGACACCTACTCGGGTTCCTACCCGCAACTGCTCGATGGCAGCAAGAGCTGGCCCAACCCCAGCGGCAGCACGGTGCTGGACGGCATGACGGTAACCGCCAACGAAGGCAAGGTGGCGGCGCTCTGGCATGGTGCGCTGAACGCCCGTGGCGAGTTCTTCAGCGCCGACTCCACCAGCGAACTGGTACAGGCCTTCCAGGCCATCGTCAGCAGCATTTCCACCAACCAGCTGGCGGTCGCCGCGGCAGGCGCCAGCTCGACCTCGCTGAGCACCGACACCTACCTCTACCGCGCCAGCTACCAGCCCAACGACTGGAGCGGCGACATCCTGCAATACCGCCTCGATGCCGACGGCAACGCCCAGGCCAATACCGCGCTGTCCTTCCGCAACCAGCTCGACCAGCGCTCGCCTGGGAGCCGCAACCTCTACTTCAACTCACGCCCCGACCGTCCAAGTGGGAGCCTCCAGGCCTTCGCCTGGGACAACCTCGCGACCTCACAGCAGGACCTGCTCGACAAGGCGCCCGGCACCCAGACTCGCGACCATCTCGGCCAGCGTCGCCTTGCCTGGCTGCGTGGCGACCGCAGTGACGAAGACGCCACGTTCCGTGCGCGCAACCATCTGCTCGGCGACATCATCTACTCCTCGCCGGTCGTGGTCGGCGCCCCCTCCAGCGTCACCTACTACCTGGAGAAAGCCGCCCGCACCACGGGCTACGAAACCTTCCGCCAGGACCACGCGGACCGCGAACGGCGCATTTACGTCGGTGCCAACGACGGCATGCTGCATGCCTTCGACGAAACGGGCCGGGAACGCTGGGCCTTCATCCCTGCCGCCGTGGTCGACAAGCTCAACTACCTGCCGGCGAAAAACTACGCGGGGCGCTCGGAGGAGGAGAACACCAACAACCTGCACCGCTTCTTCGTCGACGGCACTGCCGTCACCCAGGATGTCTATTTCGACGGTGCCTGGCGCACTGTCCTGGTGATGGCGCCGGGACGCGGCGGGCGCGGGCTGTTCGCCCTGGACATCACCGATCCGGACTCGCCCGCGCTGCTCTGGGAGCACACCGCCCGCGCAACCAGCCGCGACGGCAAGACCATCGACTTCGGCTACCTGCTGGAGCGCCCGGTCATCACCTCCTTCGATGGCGAGCCCTACATCCTCACTGGCAATGGCTACGACGCGGGCAAGGGCTATTCGCTGTCGATCCGCCTGGCCGACGGCCGGATCGATGCCGCCAGCCACGCCACCGGCGGCGACGGTGACGTCCCCCGCCGATAGAGCGAT
>OGQD01001045.1_pt1 | contig 18984 bp, 16 predicted proteins | sample 1553091 | NCBI WGS metagenome assembly OGQD01 (sample SAMEA2580290, study PRJEB22360) | human gut metagenome | biome: human gut; feature: human-associated habitat; material: faeces | place: Denmark | collected 2008/2010
CGCGTACGGTGCGCCCACCCCCCCGCCGGTATTCACTCTGGGGCAGGCCGGCAAGCCGGAGCACATCCTGCGCGACGTCGGCATCCCGACGGTGCAGATCGACCGCGGTGGACAAGTCACCTACCACGGCCCCGGACAGGCGGTGATCTACCTCCTGCTCGACCTCAACCGCCGACGCCTGAAAGTGCGCGAACTGGTGCGGCACATCGAACAGGCGGTGATCGACCTGCTCGCCGAGCACGGCGTCGCCGCCGACCGCCACGCCAACGCGCCCGGCGTCTACGTCGGGGGCGCGAAGGTCGCCGCGCTGGGTTTGCGCATCCGCAAGGGGTGCAGCTATCACGGCGTGGCGCTCAACGTGGACATGGATCTCACCCCGTTTTCCGCCATCAACCCCTGCGGTTACGCCGGCCTGGCCGTCACGCAGACGCGCGACCTGGGGCTGGCGCTGAACATCGACACTGCCGGCGAGGCACTGGCCCGGCATCTTCTCCTGCAATTGAACACTACAGACGACACGCATCATGGCTGAAGCAAAAGGCATCAAGCAAAAAGGCGAACTGAAAACCGCGCGCATCCCGATCAAGATCGTGCCGGTCGACACCCCGCTCAAGAAGCCGGACTGGATTCGCGTCAAGGCCGGCAACAGCAGCGGCCGCTTCGGCGAAATCAAATCCATGCTGCGCGAGAAAAAGCTGCACACCGTCTGCGAGGAAGCCGCCTGCCCCAACATCGGCGAATGCTTCGGGCGCGGCACCGCCACCTTCATGATCCTCGGCGACATCTGCACCCGCCGCTGCCCCTTCTGCGACGTCGGCCACGGCCAGCCGCTGCCGCCCGACCCCAACGAACCGCAGCAACTCGCCGACTCCGTGGCCGCGCTGAAACTGCGCTACGTCGTCATCACCAGCGTAGACCGCGACGACCTGCGTGACGGCGGCGCGCAGCACTTCGTCGACGTGGTGCACGCCGTGCGTGAGCGCTCACTATCCACGCAGATCGAAACCCTGGTGCCGGATTTCCGTGGCCGCATGGACGTGGCGCTGGAGGTGCTCGGCCAGGCGCTGCCCGACGTGCTCAACCACAACCTCGAAACCGTGCCGCGCCTCTACAAGCAGGCTCGCCCCGGCGCGGACTACGCGCATTCGCTGGAATTCCTCAAACGCTTCAAGGCGCGCTACCCGCAAACCACCACCAAATCCGGCCTGATGGTCGGCCTGGGTGAAAGCGACGATGAAATCCTCGACGTCATGCGCGACCTGCGCGCCCACGACGTCGAAATGCTCACCATCGGCCAGTACCTCGCCCCCTCCGGCCATCATCTGCCCGTCAGCCGCTACGTTTCGCCCGACACCTTCAAGATGTACGAACGCGAAGCCCAAACCCTCGGTTTCACCGGTGCCGCCTGCGCCCCAATGGTGCGTTCGAGCTATTGGGCGGATCAGCAGGCGCACGCGGCGGGCGTCGCCTGTGAATTCTAACGATAAATGAGAACGAACCATGTTATCTGAGAATGCACATCGCTATTTGAGACTATAGGATAGAGCAGCGATAGTTCTCTGAAGCCGGGAAGCCCCCTGTTTTGCATCGCTGCAAGAACGATTTGAGGTGACACCGTAATTTCATGCCGTCTTCAGGCCCCAGAAACTTGGCTATGCCGATAAAATCATCTGGTGGATAACTTGCCGGTTTTTCTCAGCATGCCGCCGGACGGGCGGATCTGGCGCATCGATTGGTTCGGTGAATGCGCCTATCCAGGTAATGTCAGGCGTTATGCACAACCCAGCATCAAGGTTGTCATTTCTCCGCTTAAGTCTGATGAAGGAGATCCTGAGCGGTTACTCCTTCCTGACTGCACAGAGTACGAACAGCAACGTGAATTCTGGGCTCCGATTGCCGCGCTGCCCATGCTGGCCATTGGGGATCTCTGGCAAGACGGGCGGCAGCTTGCCTCCCCTGGGTATCAGACTGAAGCATTCCAAGCACTGACTGTCACGCCCGAGACTACGGTGATTGTTAAGGCTGGCCTCCCTTTGGAGGAGCATTACCTGCTGCCGTGGAGCCACCACCCATGGCATCGAGGGCATACAAACTCCTACTGTGTTGCCGTCGCTTTGGATAAGCAGCGAAGGTTGCTGATTCCCTGCGTTGAACTCATCCGCTTTTATTTCGGGTCATCCAGCGTTTTCCTACAGCGTCTATTTACGGGGCCGTTGGAACCCGAAAAGTTCTGGACTCAGCAGAATTTCAACGCATCGACCCGGCATCTGCATCTGACCCTTGCCAAAGGGCTTTCGGGGTTGTCGGCTCCTGATATCGGGCGCATTGCTCAAAGTAAGGCGGCGATGCGATCCGCTACCGGGATTTACACATCGTGCCTGAAAGCCATCTCAGAAAACCGCCTGATCTACCCCTACACCGGTCTCCCATTTCAAGGCACAACCGACCTAGTTGTCAGCGGGCTGTGGTTACCCTTTGGTGAGCAAGAGAACGCGACCTTCTTGGTGTACCGATTGCGCTCCTGCTCCCACCCATTTCCGTTCCGATCGCTCTCCTATGAGGTAGGGGAGCGAAAGACGCAAGCAGCCACGACAGATAAAGCCTCTACCGATTCGCGCCCGGCATTCCCCGTTGGCTCGAAGCAGGACAAAGTGACGGTTGCAGACACTGATCCGGGTGCGAATACATCTCACCGAACAACAGCAATTTCCACGAAACATAGGTTTCCTGACCTGGTGCGCAAATCGATCTGGCGTGAGAAAAAAGAGGATATGCCGCCGGTCAATGTCTTTCGAAGGAAAGCCGGTGGAGCGCTGCAACAAATGGGGCTTGGTGAATCTGATCGCCATGCGGATACGCCCTCGCTGGATGTGCTCCAGCAAGATGACATCGATCTGGAGACGCAAACCGCTTTGCTTCCGAGGTTTGTTCAGCAGGGTATTCGGATGCTGAACCGAGGCAATTCTCAGGGGATCAAAAAAATCGTGCGAAGGGCTGTGCCCCCAGTGGGTTCTACTCATCCCATCTTTAGTTTACCTGTCGTCGTAGACGACGATGGTGTGATCAATGAAGAGCATCTGTTCACTGAGCCGGACGGTCACACCCGCCAACGTCGTGGTTGTTTTGTGGAGCTTGAACTGGAGCCGCCAAATTTTGGGCACTTGCTCATTCTTGAGGGACATGAGCATACTGCGCTGCCAAGCATCCGTTATGCAGCGAAGTTAGAGATCACCGCGTTTCTGTGATGTCCGTTTATTAGGGGTGACGTTTCATGGATGAGCACAATTTGCTGTGCGAGCCAGGCAAGTTCGCACTGAATCGCCCCGGGAATCGCGGAGGCCATTTGGTTTGAGTCAGGCGGTAACGACCTGCTCGGTTTGACAGCGGTAGTAGTTTGCCTCAGCTTCGGCAGGAGGAATGTATCCGATGGGCTCAAGTAATCGATGATGATTGAACCACGAAACCCATTCGAGCGTTGCCAACTTGACGGCCTCCTTGGATTTCCACGGGCCGCGAGGGTGAATGATTTCCGCCTTGTAGAGGCCGTTGATGGTCTCGGCGAGCGCGTTGTCGTAGCTGTCGCCCTTGCTGCCGACCGAGGGCTCGATACCGGCTTCGCCGAGGCGCTCCGAATAGCGAATCGAAACATACTGGGTGCCCCGATCGCTATGGTGGATCAGCGTGTTGCGATCCGGCTGACGGGCGTACAGGGCCAGCTCCAGTGCATCCAGAACGAAATCCGTATGCATGTTCCGGCTGACGCGCCAACCGACGATATGGCGGGCAAAGACGTCAATGACGAAGGCAACATAAACGAAGCCCTGCCAGGTCGAAACGTAGGTGAAATCCGCGACCCACAACTGATTCGGACGCGTTGCCGAGAGCTGCCGATTGACGCGATCCAGGGGACACGGCGCTGCCGGGTCCGGACGCGTCGTCTTCACCGCTTTGCCGCGCATGGCGCCGCGCAATCCTTGCTGGCGCATGAGGCGTTCAACGGTGCAACGGGCGACAGCAATGCCCTCCCAGTTGAGTTGCCGCCAGACCTTGTCTGCGCCATAGACTTGAAGATTGACTTGCCAGACGCGTTCAATCTCGCTGAAACCTTCTTCCTGGAGTCGTTCAAGGGACAGCGTGACTTGCCGCGGCCCGCTCGCCGACGGGGCGGTGTTGGACGGACCCGGGGAACCAGCTCCGATCAGATTGCCGTTCTGGTGGTCCGCGACCGCAGCGGCCAAACCGCCGACTTCCGCCTGGAGAAGCTTGATGCGCCCCATGTGATCGCCGTGCTCCGCCCACTGACCGATCAGGAGGCGATTCTCTGTTCCGACGGGGCCAACGTTTACAAGACATTTGCTCGCGAGGCCGGGATTGCTCACCGCCCGATCAATGTGCAGCGGGGTAGGTGATGTCCGCCACCCAAGCCCGATCAGACTGCCAGCCATCGAAACGCCTGTCCAGCAGATTCGCAGCCACCGGCAGGCAGTGCGCCGAGCCAGTGGTCACCACGAAGGGCCTTCTGTACACCGGCCGTATGCCTTGGCGCTGCAAACTCTTGCGAACCCGCTCTGCGCTGACAATCTGCCCCTGCTGACGCAGGCTATGGACGATCCGAGCGCGCCTATAGCTTCGGCCGCTGGCCTGGTGAATGACTGCTACTTTGGCATCCAGACGCTGGTTGGCCAGCATGCGGGGGTTGGGGGCACGCACCACTGACAGCCGCCACTGCGCGACACACCCAACGATTAAGGTTAGATCATGCGTAGCCACGATCTAACCTTAATCGTTAGTTTTCTCAGGTTTTCTGTGAATCTACAGTGTGGCAAATGTTCGTTGGCATTTTCACCTACATCTGTAGTTGATGCAGAAGGGTTGGAGCATAAGAAATGTAAAGTGCAGTACATATTAAACATTTAATACTGGAAAAATAGGCATTAATTTAGTACAATATCCACATGCCTAAAGGAAAACCTCGCCGAAAAACAGCCGTCATGACACTGCGTGTCGAGCCGTGGGTGAAAGCCGTAGCGGAACTCGCTGCGGAGCATGACCGCAGGAGCGTCACCAGCCTCATTGAGGTCCTGGTCTTGGCGCACGGAAAGGCATTAGGAATCGAACCTCAGCAGCCAAGTCCACAGGAGCCGAAGCCATGAAACAGACCACCACAGTTGAAAAGAAGTCGGTCATACGAACGCAAAGTTCGGAAGATGAAATCCGCTTCTATCGCGCCAACGAGAAACCCTACGGGGTTTTTAGCAATCTGTATCGCTGCAAGGTCGTTTTCGAAGGCGAAGAGTTCGCAACTTCGGAGCACGCATACCAAGCGGGCAAAGCGAGAAAGGAAGCTGTACGCGAGTGGGTTCTGAGTGCCCCTAGCCCGGGATTGGTAGCTATGGCAGCCCACGGCCTATATACTTGGGACATCGCACCCGATTGGTCTAAGGTTAAGTTCGATCGGATGCGTGGGGTGCTCTATGCGAAATTCACTCAGCACCCGGAATTCAAGGACCTCTTGCTAGCTACCGGAGATGCTCGCTTGGTTGAAAGCGCCACCGTGGATAACGCAGTCAACAGGCTTTGGGGCGAGGTCAACGGGAAGGGCAAGAACATGCTCGGCGTACTTTTGATGGAACTCCGAGACAAACTACGCGCGGAAATCAATTCCAAACCAACGCCGAAGATGCAGTCAAAGGCTGATCAAGAACAACTCTGCGCGAGTGCGCTGGAAACGGTTTAACGGTAAGTAGTACATATGTCCGCACTGAATTACTACGAAAAAGAACTAAGCAACTTAGCCGCAACATACGAAGCGGCGTTGGCCGCAAACATAGCGGATTTGAAGGTGGCGATTGCAGGAGTCAGCGAGTCCAGTATCATCGGGGTTGGTTCGGGTGGGTCCTATACCGTCGCCACCCTTTTGTGCAGCCTGCACGAGGCGTACACCGGACGAGTTTCTCGTCCGTCCACGCCCTTGGAAGTGATTTGCAACCCGACCCTTGCTGCGGCGAGTCCGGTCTTTTTGATTTCAGCCGAAGGGAAAAACCCGGATGCCTGCGAAGCCTTGATGCGCGCTCGGTGCCACAGTGCTCGCACTGCTCACGTGGTTTGTAACCGGGCAGACAGCCCGCTGGTAACGAAAGCGACAAGCCTTTCGGACGTGAGATGCCATGTCTTCGGCCTCCCCGAAAAAGACGGGTACCTGGCAACCAACAGTCTGCTATTTGACGCAGTTCTTATTGCTCGGGCCTATGGTGAGTTAGACCAAGGGGTAGAAATATTCCCACCCACAATCCACGACCTGAAGTTGGGCGACCTAACTATTCAGCGGTGGGTAAATCAGGTTGGGCAGTTTGCCGATCGAGCCACTAAGTGCGGCGCGGTGTTGGTAACGTACTCACCACTTTTACGGCCTATTGCAGCCGACTTCGAATCTAAACTTGCTGAGTCTGCGCTCCTGCACTGCCAACTCGCCGATCTGCGTTCTTTTGCTCACGGTCGTCATCTTTGGTTGTCCGAGCGGCCAGACGATTGTGCGATTTTAGCCCTGATTGATCCCCCGCTTCAGGCGTTGTGGGAGCACACTGCCTCCCTGATTCCTAAGCCGGAGAACTGCCTTGCAATGACCCTTGGCGGTTCGACGCCTGCCGACCTTATTGCAGGCCTAGTAGCTCAAATGTATTTAATTGCTACTCTAGCTAGGCAGGTGAATCGAGATCCGGCCAAACCAACTGTCCAAAAATTCGGTCGAGATCTCTATTACGCAGATGTGAATAGGCTCGTTGGGAGGCATGCAACTCCGAATAACGCAGGTCTTCAGTCGAAAACCGAAGTTCTCGGGGCGCATTGGCCGGCAAAGTCACAGCACACCGTAATCAGCAGAGCGTTGACGGCTGCACGTGATGAGTTAGCTCAGCAGGAATTCCGCGCCGTCGTTTTCGACTACGATGGCACACTTTGCCCTTCACAGCTTCGAGATGCCCCCCCCCCTAGTGTTGTAGTTGCTCATCTTCAAAAATTGATTGAAAACGGAATCGTTGTCGGTCTTGCGTCGGGTCGAGGCAGGTCAATGCAGGAGCATCTAAAGACGGTGGTCCCAGAGAAACTTTGGGGCAGCATTCACCTCGGTCTTTATAACGGTGGGTGGCGAACCGACTTAGGCGGCAAGCTGCCCAAACAAGCAGAAAGCAGCGAATTTCTGAGCCATGTCACCCGCATCGCCCGTCGCCTACAGTCGCTAGGCGCTCCTATTGTAGATATCAGGCCAACTCCTCCTTTCCAAGTCAGTATTCGGTTCCGTGAAGGCATTGCTACTGAACCAATGTGGTTTGTCATTGCAGACGCACTAAAAGAAGCTGGCCTTGACCTGTCTCGGATGGTTCGAAGTAAGCACTCAATCGATGTTCTGGCTTCTGGAGTTGGGAAGCCCTTAGTCATCGCGGACATCATTCAGAGGCACAAGATTGAGCCTTTTAAGGTCCTCACCATGGGGGACCAAGGCGCCTGGCCAGGGAATGACGCTTCCCTGCTAGAGCACCGGTATTCGCTAAGTGTCGATATTCCCTCTCGGCGGGTCGACCGCGGTTGGAAATTTGCGCCAGAACATAAGAGAAATGTCGATGCCACGTTGTGGTATCTTGAACGTATAAAAATCACGGACAATACGTTTAGAATCAATTTTTCTGACGACCCAGACTAAGAGGCAGCCCAATGAAGGACACCAATGCTCGCTCGCTACTTGCAAAGGTCATGGGCTGGGAAGATCAGGGCGACTACTTAAAAAGCGTGCCTGGGCTGTTGCTCTTGGCTCAGCACAAATACGATCATTACCAACGTTTTAGCCACGGTCAACGATTTGTAGAAAGTTTGGCACTATGGCTTAAACAGTTTCCCGAGTCAGATCGCGAACTCGCACTTCGGCTGGTTAATGAGCGACTCATCTTCGTATCAGAAAGCGAGTTCTCTCATCTCGTTCAAACCGCTTATCCAGACTGGATTGTGCCAGAGCGCATCCGGATGGTTTCCGAGGAAACCGGCATTGCGTCATTCCGGGTTGCAAAAATAGAAGGTTCTGAACGTTTTAAAGAGCTCTGCTTAAAAAGTCTATACCTCGGCCTGAGTGACGGTGCCCGCACCAACGAACTTCGACGGTCCAGTAACGGGGAAATAGGCAACGAGCAAATCTGGCAGGCATACGAACTGAGCGACGAAAAAGCTGGCGACATGGTCGAGAAGCTAGAAAGTGAACTGAAGAAGCGCGGGTTTGAATCCAGCACGGCCAAGTTCAACCTCATTTGGTTGCTCGATGACTTTTCCGGAAGCGGTAATACCTATATTCGATATGACAATGAGAACGAAAAGTTCAAGGGAAAGATCAAGAAAATCTACGAACGGCTTTCCCGTGGTGATCTTGTCGATAAAGACCATTACGACATTTTCCTGCTTCTCTATGTGGCGACCCGCCAAGCCCTCGATCACATCGAGTATTGGGCTGGCCGCTTCGCTTCGGAAAAAGGCGTCAAGCCACTCAAGATTAAGGTCCTTCATCTCATTGAACAGGACACGTCGCTGCTGTCGGAACAGGACAAGGACTTCTGCCCGATCCTCGACAGCGACGACTACTATGACCATCAGTTTTACGATGACAACATCAAGGTTGGAGGTACAAGCACGGCCAAGTACGGATTTGCGAACTGCGCTTTGCCCGTGGTGTTGTGTCACAACACGCCAAACAATTCCATATTTATGCTGTGGGCTCCCGAAACGTCTGAGAAGTTCAAGGGACTATTTCCGCGCGCCAGTAGACACCGAGAATTTTAATGGCAGTAGGCAACCCTTTTAAAGAGCGTGCAACAGACCGGACAGCGTCTGACCAGGCATTTGTGCGACTTTTCTCTCCTAAAATATTAGAGAACCTGCCTGAAGACGCTTTCAAGGGAGGCGTCCATCTTTTTGTAAGCCCCCCCGGCGGTGGTAAAACCACACTTTGCCGTGCTTTCACGCCATCAGTGCTACAAGCTTTTTGGGGCAACAAAGAGATTACCGAGATGAAAGAGTCGGCCAAGGTCCTGCAAGAGCTTGGCGTAATCGATCCTGCCCGCGGACCGCAATTGCTCGGGGTTCAATTAACCTGCCTAAGCGGATATGCCGATTTGCCGTCCGGCATGTCTATGGAGCACGATGGACTGTTTCGAGCGCTGCTGAATTGCCGCATCGTGCTTCGCGCACTACGCAGTCTGGCTGTTGCCCAGAATGCCAGTTCGATTGAGCAACTCACGAACATAACGGTCGAGTATCCGAGCGAACTTCAGAATTTGACGGCTATCCCTAGAGAAGAGTCCCCCCTGAAACTCGCACAGTGGGCAGAGCATTGCGAACGCAAGGTCTACTCTCACTTGGATGCGCTCTATGACGACACTTCCGTAAAATTGCCTGCGCATGTCCGATTTGAGGGCGTGCTCTGGCTTCAGAGTGTCAAGTTCATGTCAAACGGAGAGGAAATTCTCCCTCGACGCGTGCTGATGATTGACGACGTGCAAGCGTTGCGGAAGAAGCAGCGCGAACTTTTGAAGCGAGAATTCCTCGACTTAAGACCTAGGCAGTCTATCTGGTTGGCCCAGCGAACCGCTGCGCTAAGCGACGAAGAGGTGCTATCGCTCGGGGCGAGAGAAGGCCGCGACGTTCAAGTGCATTCGATTGACGCTTTGTTAGGTAGCAGTCGAAACGGATTTGCCACCTTTGCTCAAAATGTGCTGGATCGCCGATTCGAAACGCAGACCTTGTTCCGTGGGACTAAGTTCGAGCAGTATCTTAGAAGCGATGTCTCGGCAAAAGAGCTTGAGAAACCGTTTCGGCAAGCAGTTGAGCTCTATAAGAAGAAGACGGGCCGATTTCGAAACGAAACTCAATACCAAGAGTGGCTTTGTGTAGCCGACAAGATTTGCGTTAGAGACCCTCCTACGGTGGAGGACCTTCGCGCACTGTATGCCACTCGAATTTTGATTGCCCGCAATGAAAGCAGTAGGCAGATGTCCTTCGTTCCTCTCGCAGCAGAGGAGCTCGAAGAGCGCGACAAATCTTCCATTCAAGCCGCAGCCCAGATATTTGCACACAACGAAGTTTCCCTCCCTACTTACTACGGGATGGACTCGCTGTGTTTGATGGCGACAAACAATATCGAAGAGTTGCTTGGACTGGCTGCTGCTCTCTACGATGGCCTCGAGGCCAATCAGATGCTTCGACGTGCAAATGCGATGCTTACCGCTAAGGATCAAGAGAAACTCTTAAAGGATGCTGCCGCAAGAAAAAGAGACTTCATTTCTAGGTCCCACTCAGAGGGAACACGGTCCAAGTCATTGATTGACGCTGTTGGTGGTTTTTGTCGCGAAAAGACCTTTGCGCCAACTGCACCATACAGCCCCGGTGTAACTGGGGTTCGCCTCTCTCAGACAGAGCTGGGGAACCTTTTGCAGGGCAAAGGAGGCCCGGAGAAGCTGGTAAACAACCTTCGTCAAGTGTTGTCAGAATGCGTTGCTGATAACCTATTTTTCACAAAAGAGAGCGCTCCAACCACCGGCAGAGAAGGCGGGTTGGTGTTTTATCTGAATCGAACTCTATGTGCGCACTTCGGCTTGCCGTTAGGTTTGGGAGGCTGGCAAGACGTAAAAGTGGCAGAACTGATCGAGTGGACGCAGCTAGGTAGAAAATTTTCTCCTCTGAACCTGGACCTTTAACGATGAGCTCTATGCTGTGGCAAAGATACGTTTTTCGGAAACGTAATGAGGTTCCAGAATTCTGGGACGAACTCTTCCGAAATCGTAGTTCCCGGGTTCTGTATATTGCTGGTGGTGGCTTCGACGTTCGTGTAACCAAGGTAACAGAGCAATTCTTGTCTACTGTCAAGGCGATGCCGGACAGGCCCGAGACTTGCGATCTTCTATTGGTCAGTATCCAAGGGTACGAGCTGAGCGAGGAACTCAAAAAGCAGACTCAGGCGAATCAGGATGGGCTGCGCGCAATGTTCGCAGACTACGGCAAAGTCATTGAAGAAAACATTGGAGTTATAGAAGACACAGAAGAGGACCTGAGTGCCACCAACCTATTGGCTAAGGGCACAAAAGCCGTCGTTAGCCATATCGATGGCTACACGGATATTGTTCTTGATGTCAGCTCTCTGCCCAGGGTCGTTTACCTCAGTCTTATGATCCGCATCTTGGGCAGGCTCGTTCCCGAGCGCGACAAAGACGACGCGCTGTACGCAAAGGGAGTTAACTTCCAAGTGCTGGTAGGCGAGGACCCTAAACTCGACGGCTTGATAATGTCTGAGGACCCAAGCAATGAGTTAGTGACAATTCCTGGTTTCTCAGGAGCCCTCAAATTAGACAGCGTAAAGGAATGGCCTTTTGTATGGTTTCCTGTTCTCGGAGAAAACCGTATCGGCCAACTGGAGCGTGTGATCACGCACGAGGTGCCTCCAGACGCTGAAGTTTGCCCCGTTCTTCCGCATCCCTCGAAGAACCCACGCCGCGCTGACAAACTTCTATTGGAGTACCGGGATCAGTTGTTTGCGCGAATGGGCGCGCCTACCAGCAACGTCATGTATGCACACGAGGCCCATCCATTTGAAGCTTACCGGCAACTGTTTAACGCAATGGAACGGTACCGAAAGAGCTTCGAGTTGCTGGGGGGCTGCAGGCTTGTTGTGACTCCGCTCTCTAGCAAGCTGATGACTCTCGGCGTAGGACTCGCTTGCTTTAACATGCGACCGACGTCAAACGAAGAGAGACATCTCCTAGCCATACCGTACGCCGAACCACGGCGGTATAGGGTTGAAGGTACTCAACTTCACGCATCAAAACCTGAGATTGCAGTGCTACTGCTGACCGGGCTAGCATACCAAAAAATATGTAATACAACACGGGATTAACATTCTCGTTGTCTGTATGAGTATTCGCGCGAAAACCGACACAGGTTCGCATCGAGAGCCGACGTATTGCCGCGCGCAAAACCGACACCGAGCCGTAGCTCTTAGCGGCTGTCCTTACACTGGCTGAAAACCTCTCCGCCAATTTGAGCACCCTACTGCTAACTGCCGAAACCATGTCGGCACATTATCCATGTCCTTGAGCATTTGGTTGTACCTAACGGCCTTGGCCTCCCAAGCTTCACGAATCCGCTCCGCCGGAGCTGCCATCAACCATAGAGCGCAAAGCAGTAGATGATGGCGCTCACCGATTCGTCGATGCTCAATAGGAATCCGCCCCAATTTTATCTCGCGCACCTGCATACCTAATCGGCCAGCGACAAATTTTTCCAACCGGCCACCATTCTGGCGCATCCCCATGATGCGGCAGAATTGGTGAAGGACGGCAAGAAATCCGAGACTAAAAGACTCCGGCCGCCTTTCCTGACTCTGTACAAACTTAAGCAGATCGTTGAACATTGTCTGAACTTCCTCACTGGGGAAAACAGGTTCAACACGCACAGCCGCCCTGAAATCGAAACCACAGGCATAGCAACAGGAAATCGAAACAGCTTTCTCGATTTCAATCCCGAAATCTCTCCGATGGAAAACCACAGGTGCCTTGCAACACGGGCAAGCGTCGTAGAGCGAGACTTGGTGTACCGGGCAAAACGTAAAGAGGGCCACTCGCCAGATTTTCCGAAAGTAGGGTGTTTCGTCCCCTGCCAAGCACTGGGGACAAAACTGTTGCCCATACTTCCTGCGGGTCATGGCGAATATCCCTATAGGCAGTATCCAGCGCAGTTGTCCGCTACGCTGACGGCTTGGGTAAAGAATCGTTCGATAGGTAGTGAGCGTCGTGTGATAGGCATCCCAGTAGTTGGTGCCCGTACGCTCACACATAACTTTCAGTAGCCACTTCGGCGCTGACCGATCGACATCTCGATTCCATGGCGAACGAGCATTGCCGAACAGCATCCAGCAGAGTGTCTGCAACTTGATCGCGTTGGCCTCCGCCACCCGCACGATCCAGGATGACAGGATTTCATCGGGGAGCGGCTTTGGATGCGCTGGCCAAAGCTTCCCCGACAACATGACTCAAAGCACCTCAGGCTGCTTCCGCCGGTCAGATGGCGACACCCAGCCGATGGAATCCAAAATCTGCCGGTCAATCATTTCCTTGCCCACCTTGATGGCTGCCACCGCTGCCTCCACCAGTAGCCGGGAAATCTCGCCAATGTAGCCCTCGCTCATCGCATAAATCCGATCAGCAAGGGCAGGATCGTCCAGAACCGACGGGTTCCGTAGTGGAATCATCTGCTCGAAAGTCATCAGCAAACGGATGAAGTCATCGTCGTTCTGCCAGCGGGGAAGCGCCGCATGGTCGAACCGGTTGGCAAGCTGGGGATCAGTCTGGAGGGCTCGGAAAGCATCCCGGGTTCCGATGGCCACGATAGGTATTTCCAGCTCGTTGCCCAGAAACTTGATCACATTGAGGAAAGCCCGCTGCCGGCTGGAACTGCCTGCCAGGACGTGGTGAATCTCGTCGATGATCAGCATTCGCAGTCCGACCTGATGCATCAGCTTGATCGCCTGGAATTGCTTCCGATCCACTCGATCTCCCGGTTTATACGGAGCAAACAACAATTCCAGAATGGCGTTATAGAAGCGCCCCTCATCCGGAACTGGTGGCGCCTGCACGAAAAGTACCGGGACATCGATGTTGTTCCCGTTCTTGTTATCGTCAGGCTTGTGACGAGAGCAGAAACGCTTCACCAACATCGTCTTTCCGTTGTTGGTGTTCCCCACGATGAGGAGATTCGGCATCCGGTGGGATTTGGGATGAGCCAGCAGCGTCTCCAAGCGCTCAAGGATGCCATTGGCTGCGTCGTAGCCGATCCATCGTGGCGAACGGATATAGGCGATGCGCTCCTCGTCCGTCCGCTCCAGATAGGCGGCAGCCTTTGCCAACAAATGAGAAAGTCGCTCAGCCATCTTGCAAATCGTCCACATCGTCGAATGGCCGAAGATCGCGCCGACCAATTCGCTCAGTCACTGCAGCAACAGGCGGCTCCTGTCTTTCCACATGGACCCGAGCATTCGCCAAACCAAGCCGTCTGCGCTCGCTATTACGCCTTACCTTCTTGGTAACTTTTTTGGCCCGCTCCTCAATCTCCCGCATCTTTTCGTAGGCATCGAAGATACGGTTCTCGTCCACCGGAATGTCTGGCCGTTCCTCGGCCGCCCTGCGTTCCGCTTCTCGCAGTTCCCAGAGGCTAATCGCCGGGTGGGAAGTGTTCCGGTAGGGAATAGCGTAATACTGGCAAACCTCAGGATCATAGAACCAGATGACGCTGATGTCCCGTGGATCCCGGCGACAAAGGAATTTACGCTTCTGCCGTGGGTGGCTCGGATCCGGGGCGTTGATCCAGCGCCTCAGCACGTCGTGCTGATACTCGACATGATCCCAGACAATTCCATATTGCTGAACCGTCCGGGTCTCGAAGGGCATCAAATCCAGCTTCAACCGCGTCTCGTCGGTAATTCGATGGGGCATGCCGATACCTGGTGTTGTCTTGGTCCCAAGAATGCCTTCCTGCCACTTGGCGATGGGTGGCATGCCAAGTTGGGAGTGTGGCCGCTGGTGATAGGCCTCAACGCAAAGAATGGTGAACCACTTCTCGAACTCAGCCAGGCTCATCACCGACTCGGCTTCCGAGTCGTACTCTCCCCGCTCACCCGGATTGGAGAACGTGGTACCCGGCACTCCATGGATCTCTTCGTTCAGCGAACCCAGCAAGCGCTCGATATGCGCACCGTAATGGGGAGTGGCTACTGGTCGCCACTCCAAGTCGACACCATACTCCTTGCATGCATCCCTAAGCATCTTGCCTCGGAACTCCTTGGCATTATCCGCGTGAATCGTCTGCGGCAATCCCCAGCAAGGCCAAGCGGTTTCGATACCAAGTTTAGCCAACCACCTCTCCTTCGGCAGGAAGGCATGGGCCAGACAAAGGCCGAGAGACAGGTTCCCGGGTGGATCGAATGAGATATAAAACCCAAGCACCATCCGTGAGAACACGTCGATCAAGAGAGTAAGCCAAGGTCTGCCGATGGGTAGCCTGTGGATGTCGTCGACCAGTATGATATCCACGAGGGTGTGGTCCACTTGCACAACAGCCAGCGGAAAATCAGCCCCGGGGAAGTGGCCTTTTGAGGGGGAATAGGCATCTCTCGCAGCCTTGTTACCTTCTCGAACTTTGGTCTTGTCGTAGGCGTCAAGTTTCTTGATGCGGCATCGAACGGTATTAGGGTGCGGCGGCTCCAAGCCGAGCTTCTTGCAGAGAATGCCGACCTCCCGAATCACCTTCGCAGGCTTCTTTTTTTGCTTGCTCAAGTAATGCACGTTGATAGCTTCGGTCAGCACCTCCTCGACCTTCTGGGGCAGATTGACGCTTCCCTTGTCCTTGCGGGGACTTCGAATGAAGACGGAAACCCGGCCAATTCGATCGAACTCCCGCAACCATCGGTAAATGGTGGAAACCCCGACATCGTGCTTCTCCGCAATTTCTCGCACGATGGCCTTGGTCCGCATCGGCATGGACAATAATGGCCTGATGATTTCGAACTTCCGATGGGCCTCCTCCAGCTTGTCGGCTGAAATGGTCGCCAAATCGCCTTGCTTGAGGACATGCTTCTCGGAAAACGGCGATAAATCCGCGATGAGTGCTTGGAACATCTTTCCCGACTCCGGGTCGGAAAGCATCACCGTTTCGAAGTCGGTCGATTCCTGGCAAATCACGTAACGACGGCCTCGGTAGAAAACAGCGGCCCCGTAGTCCAAATGGAGGCGGGGCGTCATATCCGTCATCGCTTGCTCCATAATTTGGACGACATGGACAATGGAGACAAGAGATCGGCCTCGATCTCAAACTTGGCCACCAAATGCCAAACGACAGGCAACCACTCCGCCTGAACTAACGGGTCGGAAGCGATACGCTGGAGTAGATCGCCAACGGAAGTCTCCTTCAGCGCGTCGACCAGCGTCAGGATGCGCTCCGACTTCTCAGCTGGAATGGCGCGGTGTCGGAAAGGCAACAGGAACTTGGCTGCCGCCAGTTCCTCCCCGCGTATCTCTACCTCGGTAATCAACCGGAAACGCCAGCCATGTTGTCGAGCATACCGGATCGCCTGGCGAAATTTTGGGCGGAACTTGGGCCAGAGCTTCTTCAACTCTGATCGATATTTGACCTCACAAAGCCATGGCTGTCGGCCAGTACCATCACGGAAAGCGACCCAGACATCTGGGGTGTAACTACGCTCCTCACCGGACTCACCAAACCAAGTGATGGTCACTGGCTGCACTTCGAACCGGGCCACATCCGAAGAAAACTCCAGAAGCCGGAGGAAATCCCGCTCCAGCGTGGATTCGAACTCTGCGTCGCCTACAGCCTTGGTGGCAGCTGAAACCCCCGTAACATTACGGTAGTTCTTCTTGATCTTCCGGACAGGCATAGAGAAGCAGTCCAAGATATCGATATTATATCTTAAACCATTCCCTGTGTATGATGTAGGGTGCCGTCAAGCAGTGTGACCTTTACTCACCACTATCAAAAACAGTCTCATTTATCGTTAGAATTCACATCGCCGATTAAAATCGCGCCATGCTCACCCTCACCCTCAACGGCAGCAACCGCCAATTCCCCGCGCCGCTCAGCGTCGCCGGCCTGATCGACCGGCTCGGCTACGCCGGCAAGCGCATCGCCATCGAACGCAACGGCGAAATCGTCCCCAAGAGCCAGCACGCAGCCACGCAACTGGCCGACGGCGACACGCTGGAAATCGTCGTCGCGGTGGGCGGCGGCTGACCTCCCTTCCCCCTTCTATCTTCCCCCTTCCCAAAAAATGCACACCCTCACCCTAGCCGGCAAAACCTACCGTTCCCGCTTGCTGGTCGGCACCGGAAAATACCGGGATTTCGCGCAGACCCGCGCCGCCATCGACGCTTCCGGGGCCGAGATCGTCACCGTCGCCATCCGCCGCACCAACATCGGCCAAGACGCCAGCCAGCCCAATCTGCTGGATGCGGTGCCGCCGTCGCAATTCACCATCCTGCCCAACACCGCCGGCTGTTACACGGCGGAGGACGCGGTGCGCACGCTGCGGCTGGCCCGCGAACTGCTCGACGGGCATCCGCTGTGCAAGCTGGAAGTCCTGGGCGACCCGTCCAACCTCTTTCCGAACATGCCGGAAACGCTGAAAGCCGCGCAAACACTGGTCAAGGAAGGCTTCGAGGTGATGGTGTACTGCGCCGACGACCCCATCCAGTGCAAGATGCTGGAAGACATCGGCTGCATCGCGGTGATGCCGCTCGCCTCCCTGATCGGCTCCGGCATGGGCATCGTCAATCCGTGGAACCTGCGCCTCATCATCGACAACGCCAAGGTGCCGATCATCGTCGATGCGGGCGTCGGCACGGCGTCCGACGCCACCATCGCCATGGAACTCGGCTGCGACGGCGTCTTGATGAACACCGCCATCGCCCACGCCAAAGACCCGGTGCTGATGGCCTCCGCCATGAAAAAAGGCGTCGAGGCCGGGCGTGAAGCCTTCCTCGCCGGGCGCATGGCGCGCAAGTACTATTCGGCCGATCCGTCGTCGCCGACCAGCGGGCTGATCGGCTCATGAGCAACGAGTTGCTGATCCACCCCGCCGCCGAGGGCGAGGAAGGCGAATACATGGCAGGCCGCCACGGCCATATCAAAAGCTATGTGCGCCGCGCCGGGCGTATGTCGGAAGCGCAGCAGCGCCATTACGCAACGATGCTGCCGAAAATCGGCGTGTCGTACCAGAACACGCCGCTCGACCTGAACGCCGTATTTGGCCGCGCCGCCCCGAAAATTCTCGAAATCGGCTGCGGCATGGGCGAAACGACGGCGAAGATCGCCGCAGACCACCCGGAAAACGACTATTTCGGGCTGGAGGTTCACGTTCCCGGCATCGGCGCGCTGTGCAAGCTGATCGCCGAGAAAAACCTCGCCAATCTGCGCATCGGCAATCACGATGCCGTTGAGGTCGTCCGTGACATGCTGCCGGAAGCCTCGCTCTCCGGCATCCACATCTTCTTCCCCGATCCCTGGCACAAGACGCGGCACAAGAAACGCCGGCTGATCCAGCCGCCTTTCGTCGCCCTGCTCGCCTCGCGCCTGCAAAGCGGCGGCTACATCCACTGCGCCACCGACTGGGAAAACTACGCGCTGCAAATGCTCGACGTGTTGAGCCGCGAACCCAGCCTGGAAAACAGCGTCGCCAACCCGCGCCCCGAGGCGCTGCAACAGGCGCTGGAAGCCGACAGCGCCGCCCATCTCGCGGGTTTCGCCCCGCGCCCCGCTTACCGCCCGCTCACCAAATTTGAAAACCGGGGGCTGCGCCTCGGTCATGGCGTGTGGGACCTCGTTTTCAGGAAACGCTGACCATGTGGTTCAAGAACCTCCAAATCTACCGCCTGCCCGCTCCCTGGGGCATCGACCTCGCCGCCCTCGACGAACAACTGGCACGCGGCGCTTTCTCGCCCTGCCCCAGCCACCAGCCCCTGTCACGCGGCTGGACGCCACCGCGCCAGGAATCCGGCCTGGTCTATAGCGAAAACGGCCAGTGGCTGCTGGCGCTGACCACCGAACAACGCCTGCTGCCCGCCTCGGTCATCAACGAAACCGCGCAGGAACGCGCCGAACGGATCGCCAGCGAACAAGGCTACCCGCCCGGTCGCAAGCAGATGAAGGAATTGCGCGAGCGCGTCACGGAAGAACTGATGCCGCGCGCCTTCACCAAGAAAAGCCGCACCTTCGTCTGGATCGACCCGAAAAACGGCTGGTTCATCGTCGATGCCGGCAGCCAGGGCAAGGCCGAGGAAGTCATCGAACACCTGCGTTTCTGCCTCGACGAATTCCCCCTCAAGCCCCTGCACACGCAACGCTCGCCGCAATCGGCCATGGCCGACTGGCTGGCCGGCGGCAGCGCCCCCG
>OGQD01001050.1_pt1 | contig 18938 bp, 12 predicted proteins | sample 1553091 | NCBI WGS metagenome assembly OGQD01 (sample SAMEA2580290, study PRJEB22360) | human gut metagenome | biome: human gut; feature: human-associated habitat; material: faeces | place: Denmark | collected 2008/2010
CCGCCACCGCGTCGGTGGGCGAGACCACGGCGGCCAGCGCGAAGGCCACGGTCAGCGGCATGCCGGGCAGCATCCAGTGGATCAGATAGCCCAGGCCCAGCACCGTGAACAGTACCAGGCCCAGCGCCAGCAGCAGGATGGCGGCGGTGAGCATGTTCTGCAGCGGGCTCTGGGCGCTGGGATAGTCGCTGATCTTCAGGCGCAGTCCCTGGCCGGGGGGGTCGAAAGCGAGCAGATAGGAATCGCTGCTGGTGCCCTCGATGTGCGTCTTGCTGGCGAATATCTGGTCGTTGTCATCGACGATCTCCACCTTGTACTTTTCGGTGAACCACCAGGGCACCTGGTTGGCGAGCAGATCGTTCAAGCGGTAGGTGGCCTGCACCATGCCGCTCAGTCGGTCGTGCCGGTAGATGGGCAGCAGCAGGTGAATCTGCCCATCCTGCGGGGCGTTCAGGTAAGGCTTGCCGTACACCGCCTTGCCCAGACGCCGGGCGATGTCGAACGCTTCGTGCAGGGTCTGCACGGGCGGCGAACCGGCCGGGCGGGGCAGATGGACGGGCAGGGTGAGGATGTTCTTTTCTCCGGCGTCCAGCCAGCCGAGGCGGGCGACGTCCGGGTTGTTCTTCAGGAAATGGGCGGCGCGCAGGCGAAAGAGCACGGCCTGGTCTTTTTCCGGCGCCGTTTCGGCCGACGTTTCGGCTAACTCGCTGGCCAGTTGCTGCAACTGCTCGCGGTGGTTTTCCAGATGGAAGCGCAGGCTTTGCTCCAGCCACAGCACGTCCTTGATGAGCAGGTTGTGCCGCTCCTCGCGGTCGCTCTTCTGCAGGAGCCAGAGCAGGGTGACGAGGGCCAGGATGAGCAGCGCCACGCCCAGCTTGGGCAGGGCCAGCAGCCAGGACAGGCGGCGTCTGCTGGTGGGGGCGATGCTCGGCGAAACGGTCGGGTGGATGGGCATCGGCGGATGTTAACCCGGCGGGCCGCATGTGGAAAACCACAATACCCAATGTTTGCACCTTTTGTAATGATTTGTTCTGCTAGCAATGCTTTTTGTTGCGGCATCCCATTACAAAGAGGAGAAATCAATGAAAGTTTCCAAGCTTCTGGTCGGTCTGTTTGCCTGCGCCGTGTCGCTGGGCGCCTACGCGCAGCAGCCGATCGTCATCAAGTTCAGCCACGTCGTGGCCGGCGATACGCCGAAGGGCAAGGCCGCCGAGTATTTCGCCAAGAAGGCCGCCGAACTGACGCAAGGCAAGGTCAAGGTCGAGGTCTATGCCAACTCGACGCTGTACAAGGACAAGGAAGAAATGGAGGCGCTGCAACTCGGCGCGGTCCAGATGCTGGCCCCGTCGCTGGCCAAGTTCGGCCCGCTCGGCGTGCGCGAATTCGAGGTGTTCGATCTGCCCTACATCTTCGACGGCTACGACGACCTGCACAAGGTCACCACCGGCCCGGTCGGCAAGCAACTGCTGGCCAAGCTCGAACCCAAGGGCATCAGCGGTCTGGCCTACTGGGACAACGGCTTCAAGTCCTTCTCGGCGAACACGCCGATCAAGACGCCGGACGACCTGAAGGGCAAGAAGCTGCGCATCCAGTCCTCCAAGGTGCTGGAAGAAGAGGTCCGCGCCCTGAAGGCGCTGCCGCAGGTGATGGCTTTCTCCGAGGTCTATCAGGCGCTGCAGACGGGCGTGGTCGATGGCACGGAAAACCCGATCTCCAACCTCTACACCCAGAAGATGCACGAAGTGCAGAAGCATCTGGCGCTGACCGAACACGGTTATCTCGGCTACGCCGTGATCGTGAACAAGAAGTTCTGGGACGGCCTGCCGGCGGACATCCGCAAGCAACTGGATGAGGCCATGGTGCAATCGACGCGCTACGCCAACCAGATCGCCAAGGTGGAAAACGACAATTCGCTGGAAGCGGTGCGTAAGAGCGGCAAGACCGAAATCTACACCCCGACCGCCGCCGAGCGCGCCGCCTTCAAGAAGGCGCTGGTGCCGGTGCACAAGAAGATGGAAGGCCGCGTTGGCAAGGAAACCATCGACGCCGTGTACAAGGCCACGGGCTTCAACCCGAGCAAGCTGTAAACCGTAGTAGCAGCGCAATCCTTCCGCCGGTTCCCGCCGGCGGAAGTTCGTTTAACGAGGGGGTCTCATGAAATTTCTCGATCATCTGGAGGAGTGGCTGATTGCCTTCCTCATGGGCGCGGCGACGCTGATTATTTTTGTGTCCGTCGTGCATCGTTACGGCACCGGGATCGATATTCCCGCTCTCCAGGACTGGCTCCTGGAAATCAACATGGGCTGGGCGCAGGAGCTGACCATCATCATGTTCGTGTGGATGGCGAAGTTCGGCGCAGCCTACGGCGTGCGTACCGGCATCCACGTCGGGGTCGATGTGCTCATCAACCGTCTGAGCGACGGCAACCGTAAAAAATTCATCGTCTTCGGTCTCGCCGCAGGCGCGTTCTTCACCTTCATCGTGGGCAGCCTCGGGCTGACCTTCGTGCTCGAAAACGGCGCGCACTACCAGATTTTCTCCTGGCTCGGCCTCGATACCGGTGATATGTACGAAGGGCCGATCACGCCCGATCTGGAATGGCCGACCTGGATCGTCTATTCGGCGATTCCGCTCGGTTCCTATCTGATGTGCTTCCGCTTCCTGCAAGTCCTCGTGTCCTTCGTTCGCACGGGCGAGTTGCCGCACCATGACCACGGTCACGTCGACGGCATCGAAGAAGAAACCCTGCCGGTGGATGCCAATCCTTACGACATGGGCGACGACCTGCACCCGCACGACATGCGGCATAAACAATACGGCGAAGAAGGCAGCACGACCGATGACGCTGCCGACAAGGGAGACAAACAATGAGCGCCGCCATCATCTTCATCATCCTGCTCGTCCTGATGCTGACGGGCATGCCGATCTCCATCTCGCTCGGCCTGACCGTGCTGACCTTCCTGTTCACCATGACGCAGGTGCCGATCGAATCGGTGGCGCTCAAGCTGTTCACCGGCATCGAGAAGTTCGAGATCATGGCGATCCCGTTCTTCATCCTGGCCGGCAACTTCCTGACCCACGGCGGTGTCGCCCGGCGCATGATCAACTTCGCCACCTCGATGGTCGGCCACTGGCACGGCGGTCTGGGCCTCGGCGGTGTGGTCGCCTGTGCGCTGTTCGCCGCGGTGTCCGGCTCCAGCCCGGCGACCGTGGTGGCGATCGGCGCCATCATCCTGCCGGCGATGGTCAAGCAGGGTTTCCCGAACAAGTTCGGGGCGGGCGTCATCACCACCTCCGGCGCGCTCGGCATCCTGATTCCGCCATCCATCGTCATGGTGATGTACTCGGTGTCGACCAACACCTCGGTCGGCGCGTTGTTCATGGCGGGGGTCGTCCCCGGCCTGCTGCTGGCCGGTTTCCTCGGCTTCGTGACCTGGAACCGCGCCCGCAAGTTCGGCTATCCGCGCATGCCGAAGGCGAGCTGGAAAGAGCGGGCGATTGCCTTCAAAAACTCAGCTTGGGGCCTGTTCCTGATCGTCGTCGTGATGGGCGGTATCTACACCGGCCTGTTCACGCCGACCGAAGCGGCTGCGATGAGCGCGGTGTACGCCTTCATCGTCGCGGTGTTCGTGTACAAGGATCTGCGCCTCTCCGACGTGCCGAAAGTCCTGCTCAACTCGGCCAACATGAGCGCCATGCTGCTCTACATCATCACCAACGCGGTGCTGTTCTCCTTCCTGCTGACGCACGAGAACATTCCGCAGGCGATGGCGGACTTCATGATGGGCGCGGGCATCGGCATGATCGGCTTCCTGATTATGGCCAACATCCTGATGCTGATTATGGGCAACTTCATGGAGCCGTCCTCCATCGTGCTGATCCTGGCCCCGATCCTGTTCCCGATCGCCATCGCGCTCGGCATCGATCCGGTGCACTTCGGCATCATCATGGTGGTGAACATGGAAGTCGGCCTGTGCCACCCGCCGGTCGGCCTCAACCTGTACGTCGCTTCCGGTATTACCAAGATGGGCATCACCGAACTGACCGTCGCGGTCTGGCCGTGGCTGCTCTCCATGCTGGTGTTCCTGGTGCTGGTGACCTACGTGCCGGAAATCTCCCTCTGGCTGCCGCGCACGCTCGGCATGCTGTCGTAAGACCGCTGCGCCCGGCCGCAAGGCCGGCGTTTGCTCGAAACCCCGGATGCGTTGCATCCGGGGTTTTTTTATTGCTGTTTCAGAAAATGGCGCGGCAGGGCGACGGCCTGCCCGGCTAGCGTCAGCGGACCGGCGCGCGCGGCAGTTCGACGGTGACGGTGGTGGTGTCGCTCGTGTCGCAGGTGCTGACCGCGATGTGGCCGCCCTGGGCGGTGGTGAGGAGACGGGCGGAGTAGGTGCCGAGGCCGGTGCCGCCGGTTTTGCCGGCAGTGGTGAATTTGTCGAAGAAACGGGCGCGGATCTCCGGCGGCAGCGCGCCCCGGTTGCTGATGACGATCTTCACCGGGTCGAGCGCGTGTACCACGATCGCTATTTCGCTGCCTGGCGGCGCGGCTTCGCAGGCGTTCTTGATGAGATTCTGGAAGAGCGAGTGGCAGAGCAGGGCGTCGCCAAGAATCTGCGGCGGCGGGGAATCGTTGCTGTCGTCGCTGCTGCCGTCGCTGTTCAGGCTCAGGTGCAACTGCCTGTCGGGGGCGGTGGCAGCGGCGATTTCAACGATGCGCCGCAGCACGCCGCCGATGTTCACCGGCTTGGCGTCGAGCCGGAAACGCCCGGTTTCGATCTTGAACAGTTCGGCGGAGAGGTTAATCATGTCCAGCGCCTGCAAGGCCGTTTCCTCGGCCAGGCGCAGCTGGCGCAGGCGCTCGGCGGCGGGCATGTCCGGCGCGGCGGCGATGTTTTGGAGCAGGCCGATGACGCCGGCCAGCGGCCCGCGCAGGTCGTGGCGGGTGATCTGCTCGACGTCGTCGCGCAGGCGGGCGGCTTCGAGCATGTTGTCGTAGTCGGCCTGCAACTCCTTGCGCAGCGCAACGTAGCGCATGAAGTTGCGCACGCGCGGTTTCAGCACGTTCGGGTCGATCGGTTTGCCGATAAAATCGACCGCCCCCAGTTCCATCCCCTTGGCGCGCGCCCGGTCGCCGCTGACGGCGGTGACGAAGATGATGGGGATGGATTCGGCGCTCGGGTGGTCGCGCATGCGCCGCGCCACCTCGAAACCGTCGATGCCCGGCATCATCACGTCGAGCAGAACCAGATCGGGCGGCTCGTCGGAGGTGCAGATGGCGAGCGCCTTTTCGCCGTTGTTGGCGATGCGCACCTGGTATTCCGCCTTGAACAGATGCGAGAGCAGGTGCAGGTTGTCCGGCGTGTCGTCGACGATGAGCAGGGTGGGGCGGGGCGTGCCCGCTGCCGATGCGGTGCCCGGACGCGCAGGCGCGTCTGCCGCGCGGGCGCTGGGCGCGCCTGTCTGGATTTCCAGGGCGCGGGCGATGCGCGCGCCGAGGCCAGCGGCGGTGTAGGGTTTGACGAGCAGGTTGCTGACGCCGGCAGCAATGGCTTCGGCGACGCGCTGGCGCTCGGCCTCGGCGGTAATCATGATGAAGGGCAGGTGGCGCAGGCGTTCGTCGGCGCGCACCAGGCGCAGCAGTTCGAGGCCGGACATGAGCGGCATGTACCAGTCGGAAAGAATGATGTCGACCCGCTGCGTGCCGAGCAGGCGCAAGGCTTCCTCGCCGCTGCGCGCCGTCAGGATGTGTTCGGCGCCCAGCGTGCGTAATTGGGCGGCGGTGATCTGGCGCATCGTTTCGTAATCGTCGACGACCAGAAAAACGGTTTCCTTGGGGAAGGGCATGGCGGCCTCCGTGTTTTGCGCGGCTTGTGTCATTGCGGGCGGGTGGCAGGTGATTTGGCTGCTGGCGCGGCGAACGATTCCTGCTTCTGCGCCAGCATTTCGTCGGTGTCGGTGTAGTGCGCGGCAATGGCCCGGAATTCGGACTCGATGGCGAGGAAAGCGTCCACCACGTCCGGGTCGAAGTGCGTGCCCCGGCCTGCGCCGATGATGCTTGCCGCCTGTGCGGGCGGCAGTGCGTCCTTGTAGATGCGGCGGCAGATCAGCGCGTCATACACGTCGGCCAGCGCCATCAGCCGGGCGGAGATCGGAATGGCCTCGCCGGCCAGCCCCTGCGGGTAGCCGCTGCCGTCCCATTTCTCGTGGTGCGAGAGGGCGATTTCCCCGGCCGCGTGCAGGAAGTCGGCATGTTCGCCGAGCGAGCGTTTGGCGGTTTCGATGACTTCACTGCCGATCTGGCAATGCCGCTTGATGATCTCGAATTCCTCCGCTTCGAGCCGGCCCGGCTTGAGCAGGATACTGTCGGGAATGCCGACCTTGCCGATGTCGTGCAGCGGTGCCGATTTGCAGAGCAGCTCGATGTTGCGGGCGCTGAGATAGGGCGCGAAGCGCGGGTGCCCGCGCAGTTTTTCGGCCAGCGCGCGGACGTAGGACTGGGTGCGGCGGATGTGGTTGCCGGTGTCGTTGTCGCGGGTTTCGGCGAGCGAGGCCAGGGCGACGATGGTCACTTCCTGGATCGCCTCGATTTCGCGGGTGCGTCTTTTGACCTCGGTTTCGAGGAAATCGGCCTTGTCGCGCAGGAAATCGGCGGAGGATTTCAGCGCCAGATGCGTCTTGACCCGCGCCAGCACGATGGCCGGGCTGATCGGCTTGGCAATGTAGTCCACCGCGCCGATTTCGAGGCCCATGCGTTCATCGTTGGGTTCGCTCTTCGCGGTGAGGAAAATCACCGGAATGGCGGCGAGCGCCGGGTCGGCCTTGAGGCGGCGGCAGACTTCGTAGCCGTCCATGCCCGGCATCATCACGTCGAGCAGAATCAGGTCGGGCGGCGCGCCGGTCGCGGCCAGCGCCAGCGCGCGTTCGCCGCCGTTGGCGATGCGCACGACGTAGCTGTCCTTCAGCAATTGGTTCATCAGCATGAGATTGTCCGGCGTGTCGTCGACAACCAGGATGACGGGTTTTTGTGCGTTTTCTGCGGGGGAACTCATGGCGGTGTTCCTGGCGGTGGGTCAGAGGTTTGCGGCGGCTTCCCTGAGCAGATCGAGGGCGGTCTGGAAATCGAAGGACTGGACGGCTGCCGCGATGCGCCCGGCATGTTCGGGGAAAGCCGCCGCGAACAGCGCGCTTTCGGCTTCGAGCAGATCGCCGGCAGTGGCGTCGCCGTAGGCCAGCAATTGCTCCAGCGCCGCGACGGCGCTACGGATGCGTTCCGGGGCGACGGGTGCGGCGGCGGCTGCTGGCGCTTGGCCGCCGATTTCGGCGACCGCCGTTTTCAGCGCGGACAGCCCGGCCAGCACGGGGTCGAGTTCGGCCAGCACGGCGGCGAATGCCGTTTCGATTGCCTGGCCGGCGGCCCCGGCGCAGCAGTGCTGTTCCAGCACGTCGGCGGCGGCCTGCACGCTGCGCGCGCCGATGCTGCCGGCGCTGCCCTTGAGCGTGTGGGCGATGCGCTCGGCGTCGGCAGGCGTGGCGGCGGTGCGGAAATCGTGCGCGAAATCGCGGTTGAAATCGTGAAAGCGCAGCAGTTGCGCGCGGTAGAAATCGGTGTCGCCGAGCGTGCGCGCCAGACCCGCGGCCATGTCGATGCCAGGCAGTTGCGCCGGCAAGGCCGCCGCAGGCCGCCGTTCGGGAAGCGCCGCCGAGGCGCCGGCGGCAGGCGTGATCCAGCGGGCGATGGTGGCGAACATGTCGTCGACGTCGAGCGGCTTGGCGATATGGTCGTTCATGCCGGCGGCGATGGCTTTTTCACGGTCGCCGGCCATGGCATTGGCCGTCATGGCGAGGATGGGCAGGGCGGCGAAGGCCGGGTCGGCGCGGATGGCGCGGGTGGCCGTGTAGCCGTCCATCACCGGCATCTGGCAATCCATCAGCACGCCGTCGAAGGCGCTATCGCGGGCGAGGACGTCGAGCGCCTCGCGGCCATTGGCGGCGAGCTCGACCTGGATGCCGGCGCGGCGCAGCAGTTCGCTCGCCAGTTCCTGGTTCATTTCGTTGTCCTCGACCAGCAGCAGGCGCGCGCCAGCGAGCTGCCGCTCCGCGCCGTCGTGGCTCTGGCCGGGCGCGCGCAGGCGGCTCGCAGCGGCGGCTTCGGCTTCCGGCTGGATGCCGAAGCGGGCGCGGAAGTGGAAGGTGGAGCCGCGCCCGGTCTCGCTGTCGACGCGGATGTCGCCGTCCATCAATTCGACCAGCCGCTGGGAAATGGCCAGGCCCAGGCCGGTGCCGCCGTAGCGGCGGGTGGTCGAGGAGTCGGCCTGGCTGAAGGACTGGAACAGGCGGGCGCACTGCTCCGGCGTCATGCCGATGCCTGAATCGGTGACGGAGAAATGCAGTTCGACGCTGCGGCCTGCGGCGTCTTCCGCCTCTTCCACCTTGTCGACAGCAATGACGATGGCCCCGGCATCGGTGAATTTGACCGCGTTGTTGCCGAGATTGAGCAGCACCTGCTCCAGCCGCAGCGGGTCGCCGATCAGCGCCGGCGGAATGTCGGGAGCCATCCTGAACAGGAGTTCCAGCCCTTTCTCCCCGGCCTTGATGCCGAGCAGGCTGGTGAGGTTGTCCAGCACGTCGCCGAGGCAAAAGCCGATTTTCTCCATCGTCATCTTGCCGGCTTCGATCTTCGAGAAATCGAGGATGTCGTTGATGATGCGCAGGAGATTGACGGCAGCGCGATGCACCTTCTCGACGTAGTTCTTCTGCTGCCGGTCGAGCGGCGTTTGCAGGGCGAGGTGCGACATGCCGATGATGGCGTTCATCGGCGTGCGAATCTCGTGGCTCATGTTGGCCAGGAAATCGCTCTTGGCGCGCGCCGCTTCCTCGGCGCTGCGCCGCGCTGCGGCGGTGGCGCGCTCGGCGGCCTTGCGTTCGGCGATGTCCTCGAAAGCCCATACCGTGGCGTGCTGGTGGCCGGCCATGTGGGTGCTGCGCGCGGATACCCGGGCGATGAATTTCGAGCCATTCTTGCGCACGAACTCCCATTCCAGATGCGCTTCCTTGCCGGTGCCGAGGATGGGGCCGACCCGCAGGCCGAATTCCCGATAGTTTTCCGGCGACTCGAAGATGATCGTGCCGGGCGCGCCGATCAGCTCGTCCACGCTGTAGCCGATGTCCTCGGCCATTTTCGCGTTGGCGCGCATGATGACGCCGTCGGCGGTGTAGATGATGCCGTTGGGGGCATTCTCGAAGATCATCTGCTGCTCTTTGAGGATCTGCCCGATTTCCGCCTGCTTGCGCAGCATCTCGTTCTGCGCCCGCTTGCGCTCGGCAATGTCCTGATAGATCCAGACCGCCGAACGCTCGTAACCAGCGATGCGGATGCCCTGCCCGGACACCATGGCGATGAAGCGGCTGCCGTCCCGGCGCGGAATGTCCAGTTCGATGTGCACGTCCTGACCAGCACCCAGCGCGGGCGCGACGACGCTGGCGAAACGCTGGAAATCTTCCGGCGTGGCGAAGAAGGCGGTCGAGGCGGGCTGCCCGATCAGCTCGCTGGCGCTGCAGCCGAGCTGTTCGCCCAGGCGCTGGTTGGCGCGCAGGATGAGGCCGTCGGCAGTGTAGGCCATGCCGTAGGGCGCGTTGTCGAAAATGACCCGCTGCTGGTCAAGCAGTTCCTGGATCTTGCGCTGCTGGTTCTCGATCTCGGCATGCGTGCGCAGGCGCTCGGTGATGTCCTCGACGGTGAAGCGCAGCATGGGCCGGCCGCCGCCGTCGAAGGCCATCAGGTGCACCTCGGCATCCCAGATTTCGCCGCAGGCCCGCCGGGCGCGCCACTGGAAACTCACCATGCCCTGCTGGATGGCCGTGCGCGCCAGTTCCTCGCCGGCGCTGTGGCTGTCGCTGCCGTCGTATTGCGTCGGGGCCGAGAAATCGAAGGCCATCTTGCCCAGCACGTCCTCGCGCCTGCCGTAGCCGTACATGCGCACTGCCGCCATGTTGCAGTCGACGATGCCGATCAGCGGGTCGATGATGACGACGGCGGTGGTGCCGGCCTCGAACACCTTCTTGTTGTACGCCTCGCTGGTGCGCAGCGTGGTTTCGGCAGCCTGCCGCGCCGCTTCGCTCGTCGCCAGCCGTTCGCTGAGACGGGCGTTTTCAGCGCGCAGGCGGGCGAGTTCGTCTGATTTTGCGGCTGATTTCGCGGCAAACTCTGCGGCGGATTCCGTTTCCATTGCACTGCGGTTGGCGTGGTTCATGTGGGATACGGACGAAGGTGTTGGAGAGTGGAAATATTACCAATAAAGCAATCTTTTTCTTTTTGTGAAATCAAAACCGGTTTGTGAAATCGGCTTGACCGTGTGAGGCGCTTGGCAGAACGCGCTGTTTTTCTTGTTTTTCGACGTGTCTGTTATGCCACGGCTACGCCCCAGGGACGCACTGAACGAATCCGTTCCCCCCGGGCTTGTCGAAGGGCATCCCCTGCAACGTCAAGGGCTTCGACAGGCTCAGACTGAACGGTTTCGAGTTATTCAGAACGCCTAAAAGCAAAGCCCCCGGGAGAGCGGGGGCTTTGCCGTTGGTCTGCAAGCCGCCTGACGACAGGCGGCTTTTGCTTTTCCTTCAGGTCTGGAAGCGGGCAACCGCAGCGTGCAGTTCGCCGGAGAGCTGGTGCAGGCGGCGGGCGGCGTCTGCGGTGTGGCGCACGGCAGCGGCGCTTTCTTCCGACATCTGGGCGATGGTTTCGATCTTGTGCGCGATGTCGTTGCTGGCGTGGCTCTGCTCGGCGATGGCATCCGAGATGCTGTTGACCACCTGGCTGACGCGCTGCGCGCCGTCGCGGATGCTGTTGATCGACTCGCCGGCCTGATTGGCCAGATCGACGCCGCTGCCGACCTTGGACACGCCGGCCTGCATGCTCGACACCGCGCCGCGCGTGCCTTGCTGAATGCGCGTGACCATGTTGGCGATTTCGGTGGTGGACAGGCTGGTGCGCTCGGCGAGTTTCCTGACTTCGTCGGCCACCACGGCGAAGCCGCGTCCCTGTTCGCCGGCGCGGGCAGCTTCGATGGCGGCGTTGAGCGCCAGCAGGTTGGTCTGGTCGGCGATTTCGCGGATGGTGTTGACGATGGAGGTGATCTGGTCGGACTGGCGGCCCAGGTCTTCGACGATTTCCGAAGAAGCCTGCACGGCTTCCGAAATCTGGCGCATTTCGCTGGCTGCCGAGTGAATGACGGCGGCGCCTTCTTCCGAAACGCTGGCGGAGTTTTCCGAAATGCCGTGCGCTTCGTTGGCGTTTTCCCGCACCTGATCGATGCTGACCGCCATTTCCTCGACCGAGGCGGCCATCGAAGCGGCGGCGTCGCTTTGGCGCTGCGAGCGATCCGCCACTTCTTCCGCCGCGCCCAGCAACTGATTGGCGGCGCTCGCCACGTGCTCGGCGTTTTCGAGAATGGTGGAAATCATGCTGCGCAGGGTGTCCTGCATGCTGCGGATGTCGGCCAGCAGGTTGTCGCCCGGCGGGCAGTCGACATTGGTGGACAGATCGCCGGCAGCGATGCGGCGGGTGACGGCGGTGGCGACTGCCGGGTCGCCGCCCAGGGTTTGCAGGATGTTGCGCGATACCAGGAGGAGCGAAATGCCGATGAAGCCGGCGATGCCCATCCCCCACAACATCAGTTTGATGGCTTCCTGGCGCATCTGGGCGTCCACGTCATCGACGTAGATGCCGGAGCCGACGGCCCAGCCCCAGGGCTTGAAGGAGGCGAGATAGGAAATCTTGGGAACCGGCGCTTCCGAACCCGGCTTGGGCCAGAGGTAATCGACGAAACCCGCGCCATGTTTTTCCACGGTGTCGTCCATGGCGTTGAAAATCTGCTTGCCGGTGGGATCTTTGACCTGATCCAGGCTGGGCCAGCTTTCCGCCGGTTTGATCGGGTGCATCAGCATGCGCTGGCGGGGGGCGTGAATCCAGAAATACTCGTTCTGGTCGTAGCGCATGGCGTTGACCACGGCGAGTACCTGTTGTTTGGCCTCGTCTTCGCTGATCTTGCCGGCGCGGGCGTCGGCTTCGTATTTGCCGAGGGTGGATAGCACCACTTCCACCAGATTGCGCACCTTGTCCTGACGGTCTTCCATCATGCGCTGTTTGCCGTGGTAGAGCAGGAAGGCAAACAAGACGGTCAGGGCGACGATCGTGGCGAGCGTCATTGCGGTCAATTTACCGCGCAGGGTCAAGGCCGGGCCGGACATGGAAGTTTCCCCTTCATCAAACGATTTTATAGTGTGGCTGACTGGCCTGCCGCCAGCGGCTTGTGGGGCGAATTTTAGCTTTTATAGGTTGATTCTGTGCGGGTTTACGCCAAATTGTCTCTTGAAATTTATCTAATTCACCCCACCTGATGTTCATTCAGAACTTATCTGCAAGGAGAATCCCGTGCGAATTGATAAATTCACCACAAAGTTCCAGGAAGCCCTGGGCGATGCCCAGCGCCTGGCGAATGGCAACGACCAGCAATTCATTGAGCCGGTGCACCTCGCGCTGGCGCTGCTCGATCAGGAAGAAGGCGGCAGCGTGTCGCTGCTCGGGCGGGCCGGCGTCAATGTGCCAGTGTTGAAGCGCGATCTGGAACTGGCCTTGCAGCGCCTGCCCAAGGTCGAAGGCCACGGCGGCGACGTGCAGGTGGGCCGCGATCTGACTAACTTGCTCAATCTCACCGACAAGGAAGCGCAAAAACGCGGCGACCAGTTCGTGGCGAGCGAGATGTTCCTGCTCGCCCTGTGCGACGACAAGGGCGAAACCGGGCGGTTGGCGCGCCAGCACGGCTTGCAACGCAAGGCGCTGGAAGCCGCCATTCTCGCCGTGCGCGGCGGGCAGGGCGTCGATAGCCAGGAAGCGGAAGGGCAGCGCGAATCCTTGAAGAAATACTGTATCGACCTGACCGAGCGCGCCGCGCAGGGCAAGCTCGACCCGGTGATCGGCCGCGACGACGAGATCCGCCGCGCCATCCAGATTCTGCAACGGCGCACCAAGAACAACCCGGTGCTGATCGGCGAGCCGGGCGTCGGCAAGACCGCCATCGTCGAGGGGCTGGCGCAGCGCATCGTCAATGACGAGGTGCCGGAAACCCTGAAAGGCAAGAAGGTGCTGGTGCTCGACATGGCCGGCCTGCTGGCGGGCGCGAAGTACCGCGGCGAGTTCGAGGAGCGCCTCAAGGCGGTGTTGAAGGAAGTGGCGCAGGACGAAGGCCGCATCATCCTCTTCATCGACGAGATTCATACGATGGTCGGCGCCGGCAAGGCCGAGGGCGCGATCGACGCCGGCAACATGCTCAAACCGGCGCTGGCGCGCGGCGAACTGCACTGCATCGGCGCCACCACGCTGGACGAATATCGCAAATACATCGAGAAGGACGCCGCGCTGGAACGCCGCTTCCAGAAGGTGCTGGTCGAGGAGCCTTCGGTCGAGTCGACCATCGCCATCCTGCGCGGCTTGCAGGAAAAATACGAACTGCATCACGGCGTGGACATCACCGACCCGGCCATCGTCGCCGCCGCGGAACTCTCGCACCGTTACATCACCGACCGCTTCCTGCCGGACAAGGCCATCGACCTGATCGACGAGGCCGCCGCCCGCATCAAGATGGAAATCGACTCCAAGCCGGAGGCGATGGACAAGCTCGACCGCCGCATCATCCAGTTGAAGATCGAGCGCGAGGCGATGAAGAAGGAGAAGGACGAAGCCTCGCAGAAGCGTCTGGCGCTGATCGAGGAAGAAATCGCCAAGCTGACCAAGGAATACTCCGATCTGGAAGAAATCTGGAAGGCGGAAAAATCCGCCGTGCTCGGTTCCGCCCAGATCAAGGAGGAAATCGACCGGCTGCGCGCGGAAATCACGCGCCTGCAACGTGAAGGCAAGCTGGAAAAAGTGGCCGAACTGCAATACGGCAAGCTGCCGCAACTGGAAGCGCAGTTGAAGAAGGCGGAAGCCCAGGGCGACGGTGCGCCGCAGAAGAACAAGCTCTTGCGCACCCAGGTCGGCACCGAGGAAATCGCCGAAGTGGTCAGCCGTGCCACCGGCATTCCGGTGAGCAAGATGATGCAGGGCGAGCGCGACAAGCTGCTGCACATGGAAGAGCGGCTGCACAAACGCGTCGTTGGCCAGGACGAGGCGGTGCGTCTGGTGGCCGATGCCATCCGCCGCTCGCGCGCCGGCCTGTCCGACCCGAACCGGCCTTACGGCTCCTTCCTCTTCCTCGGCCCGACCGGGGTCGGCAAGACCGAGCTGTGCAAGGCGCTGGCCGAATTCATGTTTGATTCCGAGGAGCACCTGATCCGTATCGACATGAGCGAATTCATGGAGAAACACTCGGTCGCCCGGCTGATCGGCGCGCCGCCGGGCTACGTCGGTTACGAGGAAGGCGGCTACCTGACCGAAGCGGTGCGCCGCAAGCCCTACGCGGTGATCCTGCTCGACGAGGTGGAAAAGGCCCACCCGGACGTCTTCAACGTGCTGCTGCAAGTGCTCGACGACGGTCGCATGACCGACGGCCAGGGCCGCACGGTGGATTTCAAGAACACGGTGATCGTCATGACCTCCAACCTGGGCAGCCAGATGATCCAGCAGATGACGGGCGAGGATTACGGTGCGGTGAAGGAGGCGGTGATGAACGAGGTGAAAACCTATTTCCGCCCCGAATTCATCAACCGCATCGACGAAGTGGTGGTTTTCCACAGCCTCGACGAGAAGAACATCGCCGGCATCGCCCGCATTCAGCTCGCCTATCTGGAAAAACGTCTGGCGCAACTGGAAATGGGCTTGCAGGTGGACGACGCCGCGCTGGCCGAAATCGCCCGCGCCGGTTTCGACCCGGTGTTCGGCGCGCGGCCCTTGAAGCGGGCCATCCAGCAGCAGATCGAGAACCCGCTGGCCAAGGCCATTCTGGAAGGGCAGTTTGCCGCGAAGGACACGATCCGCGTGACCGGCGACAATGGAACGCTCCGCTTTGGCAAATAAAACCCTGAACGAGTGGCGGCAAGCCCGCCACGCCGAACTGGCCGGGCCGGATAGCTGGCTCGGCCTGAAAACTGGCTACCGTTTGCGGTGCCGGCGGGGGATAAGCTAAGTTAAGATGCATGGGCCGAGCGCGCATCGTGTTGACTCCGTTTGCGATGCAGGAGCGTCTGGCGTTTTTGTTTGCCGTCCATGAGCGGACGGTATGAAAGGAATTCGCGATGGAAAGGATCACCCTCGAGCCGGGCAAGCGCGGCGGCAAGCCGTGCATACGCGGGCTGCGCATCACGGTCTACGACGTGCTTGGCATGTTGGCCGATGGCATGAGCCAAACGGAAATTCTTGAGGACTTCCCCGAACTCGAGGCAGCCGATATCCTCGCCGCGCTGGCCTATGCCGCCGACCGCGAGCACAAGGTGCATTCTCTCGCCGTGCAATGAAACTGCTACTGGACGAAAACCTCTCGCGGCGGCTTGTTCCTTTTTTGCAGCAGGCGTATCCCGGTACGAGTCAGGTGGCGCTGCTTGGTCTGGAATCGTATTCCGATGGGGATATCTGGCAATACGCACGGCAGCATGGTTACGTGATCGTCACCAAAGACGCTGATTTCCAGGAACTCGCGGTTTTGCTGGGCGCGCCACCCAAAGTCGTCTGGTTGAAAACAGGCAACCAATCCAGAGCAGATACGCTCAGAATCCTGCTCGACAATTGCGAGGCCATTGAAAACGCCTTGCTTGGAGCCGAGCAAGCCTGTATCGAGTTTCAGGTCGACAGGCGATTGAAATGCCTCTGAGCACGCAGTCCATGCAAGGCCGCGAGCCGCCGCTAAATCTGGCCTGCAGGCACTCGTTAGCATGAAAGGACCCCCCCATGCCTGAAGGCCCGGAAATCCGCCGGGCGGCCGATGCCCTGAATCGGGCCGTCGCCGGCCGCCCACTCACCGAAGCGTGGTTCGCCTTTCCCCACCTGCAGGCCTTCCGGCCCCGTCTGCTCGGGGCCGAGGTGATGCGCATCGAGCCGCGCGGCAAGGCGCTGCTCACCCATTTTTCGAGCGGGCTGACGCTCTACAGCCACAACCAGCTCTACGGTCGCTGGCGGGTTGGCAGGCCGGGCGAGAACCCGCTGCCGACCCGGACGCCGCGCGTGCGCCTGGAAACCGCCGAGACGGCGGCGGTGCTCTACAGCGCCTCGGATATCGACCTGCGACCGAGCGACGAGATCGAATCGCATCCCTTCCTGCAACGCATCGGCCCCGACGTGCTCGACGAGCGGCTGACCCCGGAAATCGTCGTCGCCCGCCTGCGGGAAGCGCGCTTCGCCCGCCGCCGGCTGGGTGCGTTGCTGCTCGATCAGGCGTTTCTCGCCGGATTGGGCAATTACCTGCGGGCGGAAATTCTCTGGCAGGCGCGGTTGAATCCCGACCTGCGCCCGGTCGATCTATCGCCCGAGGCGCTCGCCGTGCTCGGCGAAGCCATGCTCGACGTGCCGCGCCGCTCGTATACGACGCGCGAAGCGGCCGGATCGGGGGCGTATCACGAGGCGGTGTTCCGCTTCCACGTGTTCCAGCAGGACGGCAAGCCGTGCTCGCGCTGCGGCACGACGGTGCAGAAAGCGCCCTGCGCTTCGCGGCCGCTGTATTTCTGCCCGGTTTGTCAGGCGTAGTTCAAGCTGGTCTTGTGGTCGTAGCGGCGCGGCGAGTTTGGTTGGGTGGCCTTGTTCTGATATGCTTTGTGGGTATTTTCGAACACCGATTCCTGAGAGGCCGAACATGAACAAGAAAAACTCTGCCGCCGCCATGCCGGAAAATCATCTCGTCGTTTTTCAGGAACGCGGCATCCGCCGTGCCTGGCATGACGGGGAATGGTGGTTTTCCGTTGTCGACGTCTGCGCCGTTTTGACCGAAAGCACCGATGCCGGCGCTTATTGGCGCAAGCTCAAACAACGCCTTGGTGCGGAAGGCAGCGAACCCGTGACGTTTTGTCACGGGTTGAAACTCAAGGCTCTGGACGGCAAGCAACGGGCAACCGACTGCGCCAATACTGAAGGACTGTTCCGCATCATCCAGTCCATTCCCTCGCCCCGCGCCGAGCCGTTCAAACGGTGGCTGGCGCAGGTCGGCTACGAGCGCGTCAAGGAAATCGACAATCCCGAACTGGCGAGCGAGCGCGCCCGCGAGCTGTATCAGGCCAAGGGCTATCCGCAGGCGTGGATCGAAAAGCGGCTGCGCTCGATTGCCGTACGCGGCGAACTCACCGACGAATGGAAGTCGCGCGGCGTACAGGAAGGGCGCGAATACGCCATCCTCACCGCCGAAATCGCCAAGGCCACCTTCGGCGTCACGCCCGGCGCGCACCGCCGCTTGAAAGCGCTGGACACCGTCAGAACCGGCAACAAGCTGCGCGACCACATGACCGACCTTGAACTGATTTTCACCATGCTCGGCGAAGCGAGCACGACCGAAATTGCCCGCCGCCAGGACGCGCAAGGCTTCGGCGAAAATCGCCATGCGGCGAAGGAAGGCGGCCAGGTGGCGGGCAACGCCCGCAAGGATCTGGAAGCGAAAACCGGCCGGCCGGTGGTCAGCCGGGAGAGCCCTCTGGCGCTGGAAGATCCGGCGCAGAAGATGCCGCGCCGCAAATGATCGCTGTCCTTGCGCCTTCCCATCCTGCGCGCGTTTCGGCGGGCCAATGGTCCGAATTCCAGGCGCGTATGCCTGAGGTATTGACAGCCGGGACGCGGATCGGTTACAAATTGTCACTTCTTGGGCCGCAATGGCTCGTTTTCCGTAAAAAGCCCAGCCTTTCCTTGACATGACCGCCGCCCGCGCCATTATTTTGCCGAGCCGAGCCGAGCCGAGCCGATTGTCATATTGCTGACCGCCTGACGGCGGGCGTTTGCGGTCGCGGGCTTCTCCCGCGTTTTTTTCCGGTTTTTCCCCATGCGGTTTGCCGCCTTCCGCGTTCTGTCGCGGCGGGGGTTTTCGCGCGCGCGCCGGCAGCCGGGGTGTCGGTTTCTTCGGCGCTGACGCCGGGCGGTCATTCCGGCGCGGTCTGGATTCCGGGGATGAAGGCGATCTGGCCGGACGGCGGTTTTCCGTGATGCGCGGGCGCCCTGCATGCGCCGCTATCCATCCATGCCACGCCGGGGGCTGACGCCGGCACCGATTTTTACATTCAAAGAGAAAAAGGGAGCAACAACATGAAAACCATCCAGACATGGGCCGCCACGGCCCTGTTCGCCCTGCCGCTGATGGCGCAGGCGCAAGGGATCGAGAATTTGGGTTCGGGTGCGGCATATGCCTTTGGTATCTCCGCCGACGGTACGGTGGTGGTGGGTCGGAATTTTAGCGATTCCAGAGGCTTCCGCTGGACGCAGGCGACCGGCATGGTCAATCTGGGCACGCTGTCCGGTGGCTATTGGTCGGGAGCCTACGGTGTTTCCGCCGACGGCTTGGTGGTGGTGGGCCTGTCCGACAGCAGCGCCGGTGATCGCGCCTTCCGCTGGACGCAGGCAACCAACATGGTTGACCTGGGTGTGCTGGCGGGCGGCTCTGCTTCGGAAGCCTACGGTGTTTCCGCCGACGGCTTGGTGGTGGTGGGCCTGTCCGACAGCAGCGCCGGTGATCGCGCCTTCCGCTGGACACAGGCAACCAACATGGTTGACCTGGGCGTTCTGACGGGTGGTTCTGAGTCGTGGGCCAATGCCGTTTCTGACGACGGCTCGGTGGTGGTCGGCTCCTCCGACAGCAGCGCCGGTTATCGCGCCTTCCGCTGGACGCAGGCAACCGACATGGTTGACCTGGGCGTGCTGTCGGGCGGTTCCGGGTCGTGGGGCAATGGTGTTTCCGCCGACGGCACGGTGGTGGTCGGCACGTCCAATAGCAGCGCCGGTTATCGCGCCTTCCGCTGGACGCAGGCAAGCAACATGGTTGACC
>OGQD01001051.1_pt1 | contig 18937 bp, 15 predicted proteins | sample 1553091 | NCBI WGS metagenome assembly OGQD01 (sample SAMEA2580290, study PRJEB22360) | human gut metagenome | biome: human gut; feature: human-associated habitat; material: faeces | place: Denmark | collected 2008/2010
CAGGCGCCGGCTGATGGAGCCGGCGCGGCGCGGCGTGCCGCTCAAGGTTGGGTGGCGCCTTCGGGGCGGTCGATTCCGTAGCCGATGCCGCGCACGGTGCGGATCAGGCTGTTGCCCAGTTTGCGCCGCAGGTGGTGAATGTGGACTTCGATGGCGTTGCTCTCCAGGTCTCCGTCCCAGCCGTAGAGGGCTTCCACCAGTCGCGCACGGGACAGCACCTTGCCGCGTTGCTCCAGCAGCAGGCGTAGCAGCGCGTATTCGCGCGGGGCCAGATCGACCGGTGCGCCCGCCAGGCTGACCTGGTGGGTGGCCGGGTCCAGTGAGAGCTCACCATGTTTCAGCAGCGGTGCGGCGCGCCCGGTATGGCGACGGGTGAGGGCGCGAACGCGGGCCAGCAGCTCGTCGAGGTCGAAGGGTTTGGTCAGGTAGTCGTCGGCGCCGGCGTCCAGGCCTGCGACGCGATCAGCCACCTTGTCGCGGGCGGTGAGGATCAGGACCGGCGTCAGGTCGCCGCGCCGACGCAGGCTGCGCAGCACCTCCAGACCGTCCTTGCGCGGCAGGCCAAGGTCGAGCACCAGCAGGTCGAACTCGTCGGTTTCCAGCGCCTGCTCGGCGGCGACACCGTCGTTCACCCAGTCCACGGTGTCGCCTTCCAGCCCCAGCCCCGCGCGAATGCCATCGCCCAGCAACTGGTCGTCTTCCGCCAACAGGATTCTCATCTTCGCTCCCTTATCGCGCAGCGCCGCCGCGGCCATCCCGAGCAGGATAGCCGCCGCGGCGGTTTTGCGGCAGAGGGTGACAGCGCCGGCTTAACAGGGCGTTAACAAGGGGATGACGCCGTGGGCTGGGGTTCGAGCGCGGACAGAGTCCGCTCCCTCGTTGGCCGGGGCCGGCAGGAGCCAGCCATGTTCGCGACCCACCAGCGTTAGAGAGGGCGCGCCCGAGTCACGCGGTCCACCAGATAGACCACCCCGCGATAGTCGATGCCGCCGTGGGCGGACAGGCCGATTTCGCAGGTGCGGCTGGTGGAGACGCCTTCCTCGCAGTACTGCACCGCGTCCTTGAGCGTGCGCAGCGAGTGGGCGTTGAGCTCGGGCGTGGTGAAGCCCTTGTCGCCAGCGAAGCCACAGCAGTGGATGCCCTCGGGGATCACGACTTCGCGGGTGCAGCGCTTGACCAGCTCGATCAGCGCCTGGCTTTCGCCCAGGTGCTGGGTGCTGCAGGTGACATGCACGGCCACCGGCTTGTCCTGCGGCTGGAAGTCCAGGCGCTCGACCAGGTGGGTGCGGATGAACTTCACCGGGTCGTAGATCTTCAGTCGGTCATCGGCCAGCTCCTGCACCAGGCGCAGGGTGCAGGGGCTGGTGTCGCAGTAGATCGGATCGAGGCCGCCACGGCTGGCGCGCAGCAGCTCGGCGAGCAGCTCGTCGCGCTTGGCGTCAGCCTGCTGCTGGTAGCCCTTGGAGGCGAAAGGCTGGCCGCAGCAGAGGTTGTCGGCGTTGTCCGGGAAGATCACCTGATAGCCGGCTTTCTCCAGCAACTGACGGGTCTTGTCGATCAGCGGCATCTGTTCCTCGTCCGCCGCCGCCGGACCCATGGCGCGGGACACGCAGGCAGTCAGGTAGACCACGCGTGGGCGGCTGTCATCGAGTGTGCGCGGCGCTGCTGCGAGGCGCACCGGTTGCGGCATTGCCGGCGTCCACTGCGGCACACGGCCCTTGCTGGCGTGGCTCAGGGAGGCGCTGAGGCGGGCCAGGCGAGGCGCACCGAGCAGCATGCGCGCACCGTTGGCCGCATGCAGCATGAACTTCGTGCCCTTCATGGCGGTTGAGAAGTTGCGTGCCAGCCAGGTGGCAGTACCGGCGTGGTGCGCCTCTTCGCCGCGCAACTTCCTGATCAGCTCGCCGGTGTTGATGTTCACCGGGCAGCGCTGGGCGCACAGGCCGGTGGCGGCGCAGGTGTCGATGCCCTGGTACTGGTAGTCGCGCTCCAGTTCGGTGGTGTCGATGCCGGCGCGGCGCTTGGCCTGGATGTCGCGCCACATCACGATGCGCTGGCGCGGGCTCAGGGTCAGCCCCTTGGACGGGCAGACCGGCTCGCAGAAGCCGCATTCGATGCACTTGTCGACGATCTCGTCGGCGGCTGGCAGCGGCTTGAGGTTCTTCAGGTGCAGCTGCGGGTCGTCGGTCAGCACCACGCCGGGATTGAGGATGCCAGTGGGGTCGAGGAGACGCTTGAGTTGCCACATCAGCTGGTAGGCGTCATGGCCCCATTCCAGCTCGACGAAGGGCGCCATGTTGCGCCCAGTGCCGTGTTCGGCCTTCAGCGAGCCGCCGTACTCCACGGCGACCAGGTGCGCGACGTCGTCCATGAAGGCCGAGTAGCGGGTGATCTGTTCGGGGGACTCGAAGCCCTGGGTGAAGACGAAGTGCAGGTTCCCCTCCAGCGCGTGGCCGAACAGGATGGCTTCGTCGTAGCCGTGCTTGTCGAACAGCCCGATCAGGCGGTTCACGCCCTCGGCGAGCTGTTCGACGGGGAAGGTGACGTCCTCGATGATCACCGTGGTGCCAGTCTCACGCACCGCGCCGACGGCCGGGAAGGTGTCCTTGCGAATGCGCCAGAGCTGGTTGTAGACGACCGGGTCTTCGCTGAAGTCGACCTGCTTCTCCACCGGGTAATCGGCGATGGAGGCCATGATTTGTTCAAGCTGTTCGTGCAGTAGCGACTGGGTCGCCGCGCGGGATTCGATGAGCAGCGCGCAGGCGCCTTCGGAGAGGCTCTTCACCCATACCGGCATGCCTTGCATGTTTTCCACCGAGCGCAGGCTGCGGCGGTCCAGCAGCTCCACGGCGGATACCGGTTGCTGCTTGAGCACGGTCACGGCCTTGCAGCAGGTTTCCACGTCGGGGAAGACGATCAGCGCGCTGGCCTTGTGCGGGTGATCCGGCACGGTGTCGTAGGTCACTGCGCTGATGAAGCCCAGGGTGCCCTCGGAGCCGACCATCAGGTGGGTGAGGATATCCAGCGGCTCGTCGTAATCGACCAGCGCATTGAGTGACAGCCCGGTGGTGTTCTTCAGGCGGTACTTGTGGCGGATTTTCGCGGCCAGCGAGGGGTTGGCGCGGGTCTGTCGGCCCAGTTCGGCGAGCTGCTCGAGCAGCGCGCCGTGGCTTTCGCGGAAGGCGGCGATGCTCCCGGGCAACTCGCTGTCCAGCAGGGTGCCATCGGCCAGCAGCAGGCGCATGCCGGCGAGGGTGTGGTAGCTGTTCTGCGCCGTTCCGCAGCACATGCCGCTGGCATTGTTGGCGACGATGCCGCCGATCTTGCAGGCGTTGATCGAGGCCGGGTCCGGGCCGATTTTGCGGCCGAAAGGCGCCAGCCAGGCGTTGGCCTGGGCACCGATGACGCCGGGCTGCAGGCGGATCTGCGTGCCGCCTTCGCGAATGTCGCGGCCATTCCAGTTGTCACCCAGCACCAGCAGTACCGAGTCGCTCACGGCCTGGCCGGAGAGGCTGGTGCCGGCAGCGCGGAAGGTCACTGCGACCTGGTGGGCGTGGGCGGATTTGAGCAGCGTGGCGACTTCATCCTCGCTCTCGACGCGGATCACCAGCTTGGGGATCAGCCGATAGAAGCTGGCATCGGTGCCGAAGGCCAGGGTCGAGAGCGGGTCGTCGAAACGGCGTTCGCGGGGAATCAGGTGTTCTACCGTATCGAGGAAGGCGGCGGGGAGGCTCATGGCAGCTCCATTCATCATCGGTGAGCGTGGGCCGCTGGACGGCCCATCGGTGTTCTTTTTTTGCGTACACAAGGTGCGCTTTTTGCCGGGATGCTCCCAGGCTACCGCTCTCGTAGGGTGTATAACGCGCCAGCGTCATACACCGCAGGAACGTCGCATAGCCCGTTCCAGGTTATGCGCGCTACGAAGAGCGATTACGCGCCCAGTTCGCGCACCAGCGAATCACGGGTGATCTCGCCGATGGTCTTGGTGCCAGTGAGCACCATGGCCACGCGCATTTCCTTCTCGAACAGGTCCAGCAAGTTCTTCACGCCGGCCTCGCCGTGGGTGGCCAGGGCGTAGAGGAAGGCGCGGCCAATGAGCACAGTGTCCGCGCCCAGGGCGATCATGCGCACCACATCCAGGCCGTTGCGGATGCCCGAGTCGGCGAGGATCTTCAGGTCGCCTTTCACCGCATCGGCAATCGCCGGCAGGGCGCGGGCGCTGGAGAGTACGCCGTCGAGCTGGCGGCCGCCGTGGTTGGAGACGACGATGCCGTCGGCGCCGAATTTCACCGCGTCCTTGGCATCTTCCGGATCGAGGATGCCCTTGATGATCATCGGGCCGTCCCAGAACTCGCGGATCCACTCCAGGTCCTTCCAGGAAATCGACGGGTCGAAGTTGGCGCCCAGCCAGCCGATATAGTCGGCAAGGCCGGTGGGGTTGCCGCGGTACTTGGAGATGTTGCCCAGATCATGGGGCTTGCCCAGCAGGCCGACGTCCAGCGCCCAGGCCGGGTGGGTCATAGCCTGCCAGACGCGGCGCAGCGGCGCGTTCGGGCCGCTCATGCCGGAGTGGGCGTCGCGGTAGCGGGCGCCGGGCACCGGCATGTCGACGGTGAACACCAGGGTCTTCACACCGGCGGCCTTGGCGCGCTCCAGCGCGTTGCGCATGAAGCCGCGGTCCTTGAGCACGTAGAGCTGGAACCACATGGGGCGGTCGATGGCCGGGGCGACTTCCTCGATAGGGCAGACCGACACCGTGGACAGCGTGAAGGGAATGCCTTTGGCGGCCGCTGCGCGGGCTGCCTGTACTTCACCGCGCCGGGCGTACATGCCGGTCAGGCCGACCGGGGCCAGGGCGATGGGCATGCTCAACGTCTCGTCGAACAGCTTCGTCTCCAGGCTCAGTTCGGACATGTTCTTCAGCACGCGCTGGCGCAGGGCGATGCTGGCCAGGTCGTCGACGTTGTTGCGCAGGGTGCGCTCGGCGTAGGCGCCACCGTCGACGTAGTGGAAGAGGAACGGCGGCAGCTTGCGTTGGGCCGCGGGGCGGTAGTCGGTAGAGGCAGAAATGATCATGGGCGTCCCATCGTTGAAGGTCTGTCGATTAAGGCGTCACGGTGACGGCAGGAACCCTGAACAAGCTAGACGCTTTGCCGGGCTTGTTGCAGCTATCGCGTGGCGCCTGGGCCGGCCGCCCCGCCGTTCTGTCTGTGAACGACGGGGCGGCGATGACTCCCTTAATGCACGAGCATGCCGGTGAAGATGTACGCCTGCGCGAGGGTGATCAGGCCCACCATGGCGGCGAACATCAGGCTGTGCTTGAGGGTGAAACGGAACAGGTCGGACTCCTTGCCGACCATGCCGGTGGCGGCGCAGGCCACGGCAATGGACTGCGGCGAGATCATCTTGCCGGTCACGCCACCGCTGGTGTTGGCCGCGACCAGGAGGGTGTCGTTGACGCCGATCTGGTGCGCGGTGGTGGCTTGCAGCGAGCTGAACAGCGCGTTGGAGGAGGTATCCGAACCGGTGAGGAACACGCCCAGCCAGCCGAGGAAAGGCGAGAAGAACGGGAACGCTGCGCCGGTGCCGGCCAGGACCAGCGCCAGGGTGGTGGACATGCCCGAGTAGTTGGTGACGAAGGCGAAGGCCAGCACCATGCCGATGGAGAGAATCGGCCACTTCAGCTCAAGCAGGGTTTCCTTGAAGGTGGTCAGACCAGTTTTCGCAGTGATCCGCAGAACAAGCATCGAGATCACGGCGGAGAGGAAGATCGCGGTGCCGGTGGCGGAAATCGGGTCCAGCTTGAACACGGCGGCAATCGGCGTCGGGTTGGCGACGATGGGGGCGGTTTTCACCACCAACTGGTCCAGGTGCGGGATGGAGAAGTTGAACACCAGGCTATACAGCGCGCCGCCCGGGGCAAACAACGCCTTGAACGGCTTCAGGGTCCAGAGGGTGACCAGTACGGTCAGTATCAGGAAGGGCGACCAGGCTTTGAGGATTTCGCCGAAGCTGTAGGGCGAGGGTTCGGTACTGCGAGCGCCGTTGCCGCTGCCCATGACCGCCGCGCCACCTGCGTTAGCGACCACTGCACGCTCGCTGGCCGGCTGCCAGACCTTGAGGAACAGGGTCAGGGAAATCAGGCTGACCAGCGCGGAGGTGATGTCCGGCAGCTCCGGGCCGATGAAGTTGGAGGTGAAGTACTGAGTGATGGCGAAGCTGCCCCCGGCGACCAGGGCGGCCGGCCAGGTTTCCTTCACGCCCTTGAAGCCGTCCATCATGAACACCAGCCAGAACGGTACGAGGATCGACAGGAACGGCAATTGGCGGCCGGTCATGGCGCCGATCTTGAAGGCGTCGATACCGGTGACCTGGCCGGCCACGATGATCGGGATGCCCAGGGCGCCGAAGGCCACCGGCGCGGTGTTGGCGATCAGGCACAGGCCGGCAGCGTACAGCGGGTTGAAGCCCAGGCCGACGAGTAGGGCGGCAGTGATTGCCACCGGTGCGCCGAAGCCCGCCGCACCTTCAAGGAACGCGCCGAAGGAGAAGCCAATCAGCAGCACCTGCAGGCGCTGGTCGCCGGTGATCGACAGCACCGAGCTGCGGATCACTTCGAACTGGCCGCTCTTGACCGTGAGTTTGTAGAGGAACACCGCCGCGAAGATGATCCAGGCGATCGGCCACAGGCCGTAGGCGAAGCCATAGCCGGCAGCGGCGATGGCCATGTCGGCGGGCATGCCGAAGGCGGCAATGGCGATGATGACGGAAAGGGCGAGGGTGATGCTGCCGGCGACGTGGCCCTTGAGGCGGAACACGGCGAGGGCGAGGAAGAAGAACACGATCGGGATGACGGCGACCAGCGCGGACAGGCCGAGGCTGCCGAGCGGAGTATAGATCTGCTGCCAGGTTTGCATCTGTGTTGGCTCCCTAATTGTTTTTGGGTGGAGGGCCTGGTTGCCGGTCGGGCGATTCCGGTGCGCTTGTGGCGCGTGGGCAGACGGTCGACTGATCGCGGCTTTATGTTGTGGTGCAATCCAGCTTGCGGTAAATTGGTATTACCAATTTACAAGGCTGAGCGCTCAGGGTAAAAGCCCTGCTGGCGACGTGTCAATTTACTGCTCTGCGACTTTTGTCGAGGGCGCTCGGGAACGTGAGCTGGTCTTGTTGCCGGCGGCGCCACTGGGTAGGCTGCCGCGCGCTGTGCAGAGCGCGTCTGGAGCGCGGCTCAGAGTGAGAGAGCGAGGGGGTTCACGAAGATGAGTTTTGGTCAGGTCAAGCAGCGCCGTTTGTCGGACGACATCGTCGAGCGGCTGGAAGCGATGATCCTCGAGGGCACTCTCAAGGCTGGCGAGCGCTTGCCCGCCGAGCGCGTGCTGGCCGAGCAGTTCGGCGTGTCGCGGCCCTCACTGCGCGAGGCGATCCAGAAGCTCGGCGCCAAGGGGCTGCTGGTCAGTCGCCAGGGCGGAGGCAACTATGTCAGCGAGGGGTTGGGCTCCATGTTCAGCGATCCGCTGCTGCACCTGCTGGAAAGCAATCCGGAGGCACAGCGCGATCTGTTGGAGTTCCGCCACACCCTGGAAGGCTCCTGCGCCTATTACGCGGCGTTGCGTGCAACCGAGGTGGATCACCAGCGCCTGAAGCAGTCCTTCGATACGCTGCAGGATTGCTATCTGCGGGTGGGCAAGGTCAGTCGTGCGGAGGAGGGGGCGGCGGACGCGGCGTTCCATCTGGCCATCGCCGAGGCCAGCCACAACGCCGTGCTGCTGCACACCATTCGTGGCCTGTTCGATTTGCTCAAGCGCAATGTGGTGACCAATATCGGCGGGATGTACGCACAGCGTGACGAGACGCGCGAGCAACTGATGCGTCAGCACCGCGAGTTGTACGAGGCGATTATTGGCGGGCACGCGGAAGCGGCGCGGGAGATTTCCCAGCGGCATATCGACTACGTGCAGGAAGTGCTGGCCGAGGTACAGGCGAAGGAATTGCGCCTGCAACGCGCGCAGCGACGCCAGGGCGCGGTGGACGCCTGACTGGCAACACGCCCTCGCAGGAGGGCGCTTGGAGGCTCAGTCGTCCTTGCCGTGACGAATGGCGCGCTGGATTTCCCGGTCGGAGTCGCGCTCCTTCTCGGTGCCGCGCTTGTCGTACTCTTTCTTGCCCTTGGCCAGTGCGATCTCGCACTTGATCAGGTGCTTCTTCCAGTACATCGACAGCGCAACGCAGGCGTAGCCCTTCTGCTGCACGGCGCCGAACAGCTTGCCCAGCTCGCGCTTGTGCAGCAGCAGCTTGCGCGTGCGCACCGGGTCGGCGATGACGTGGGTGCTGGCAGTGGTCAGCGGCGTGATGTGACTGCCGAGCAGCCAGGCCTCGCCATCCTTGAGCAGCACGTAGCTGTCCACCAGCTGCGCCTTGCCGGCGCGCAGGCTTTTCACTTCCCAGCCGGCCAGGGCGATGCCTGCCTCGAAGCGCTGCTCGATGAAGTAGTCGTGCAGAGCCTTCTTGTTCTGCGCGATGGTCCCCGAAGGGTGTTTCTTCTGTTTAGCCATAGGCCGCGCATTATAGGGAGTCACTCGCCGCGCCGCTATCGGGACAGCATGCGACGGCATGCAAGCTTGAGGGTGCGTGGCTAATCTCGGAGAATGCGCGCTGTTTTTTTGATCAGAGGGCGCTGCTGTCCGGTCAGATGTCGGTCAGATGCCCCACAACACAAAGCGAGAAATCTATGAGCACGCATATCCAGCGTTCGGCCCTGCTGCCCTATCCGGCGAAGGCGCTGTACGACCTGGTCAACGATGTGGCGCGCTACCCGGAGTTCCTGCCCTGGTGTTCGGCTTCCACCGTACTGGCGGAAAGCGATACGGCCATGCGCGCCGAGCTGACCGTGGCCAAGGGCAGCATTACCCAGCGCTTCACCACCCGTAACGTGCTGGTGCCGGGGCAGAGCATCGAGATGAACCTCGAGGAGGGGCCGTTCACCCAGCTGCATGGCGTGTGGACCTTCAAGGCGCTGGGTGACAAGGCCTGCAAGATTTCCCTGGACCTGACCTTCGACTACGCCGGAGCGCTGGTGAAAGCCACGCTCGGCCCGCTGTTCACCCAGGCAGCGAACACCATGGTCGACGCCTTCTGCCAGCGTGCCAAGCAGCTGCATGGTTGAATCCGCGAGTATCGCCATCGAGGTGGTCTATGCCTTGCCGGAAAAGCAGATGCTGCTGCGCCTGAGTGTTCCCCGTGGCACTCGGATGCGCGAGGCGGTGGCGCTGTCGGATATTTCCGCTCATTTTCCCGATCTGGATGTGCAGAGCTGTCCGCTGGGCATCTTCGGCAAGGTAGTGGCCAGGCCCGACGAGCGCGTGCTGGAAGAAGGGGAGCGGGTAGAAATCTATCGCCCGCTGATCGCCGATCCCAAGGAAGTGCGCAAGCAGCGCGCGGCGAGAGCCAAGGCGGCGCGCGGCTGATACTTCGGTGATGAAACCACGGGCAACAAAAAAGCCCGGCATTGGCCGGGCTTTTTCGTTGGCACGAATCCCTTACTGCGGATTCTTGTCCAGCGGTTCCGGAGTCGGGATCGGTACGGTTTCCACCTGATCGACTTCCTTCTGGATCTGCTCTTCCACGGAGCCGGGCTTGGCCGGTTGCTCCTTGGGTTGCTCGGGCTGCTGCTGAGGCGCTTCCGGGGCCAGTGGCGGGGTGACGCCGTCCTTGCCGAGGATCGATTCGTCGCGACTGACGCCAGGCATGAAGTCGCCGTTCAGGCCGACCAACTGGTCGTTCTGGCCGAAATACAGGCTCATCCGCTCCTGCTGGCGCTGGCCGCCGCCGGGCTGGATGCTGTACAGGTAATCCCAGCGATTGGGGTGGAAAGTATCCACGATCAACGGGTTGCCCATGATAAACCGCACTTGGCGTCGGGTCATTCCGGGCTTCAACTGGTCTATCATATCCTGCGTTACAACGTTGCCCTGCTGGATATCGATCTTGTAGACCCCCGGGAACGAGCAACCGGCGAGTGCGGCGAGTCCCAGCCCGAAAGCGAGACTGGTCAGCATGAGCTTGGCGTTTTGCATCAAGGGGTGACTTCCACTATCTTGGCTGAGCGACGAAATCCCGATCATACCTGTATTGAGGGGTGCTGCGAAGCATTCCGCGGCGAGAAAGCACACATGGTTGAAAATAGCGAACTGCGCAAAGCCGGACTCAAGGTCACGCTGCCGCGCGTCAAGATCCTCCAGATGCTCGACTCCGCCGAGCAGCGCCATATGAGCGCAGAGGATGTTTACAAGGCGCTGATGGAGGCGGGTGAAGACGTCGGTCTGGCCACCGTCTACCGCGTCCTGACCCAGTTCGAAGCCGCCGGCCTGGTGGTGCGCCACAACTTCGACGGCGGCCATGCCGTCTTCGAGCTGGCCGACAGCGGTCACCATGACCACATGGTCTGCGTCGACACCGGCGAAGTCATCGAGTTCATGGACTCTGAAATCGAGAAACGCCAGAAAGAGATCGTCAAGGAGCGCGGCTTCGAGCTCGTCGATCACAACCTGGTGCTCTACGTGCGCAAGAAGAAGTAAGCGTACGCAGATGCAGAAACGGCGACCCTCGGGTCGCCGTTTTCGTTTGTGCTCGCTCCTTCCAAGAAAGGGGTCAATCCTGCACGGCGGAGTCCACCATCTTGCGCGCGTGGGCCAGGGATTCTTTGGTCAGGTCGACGCCGCCGAGCATGCGGGCGACTTCCTCGATGCGTTCGGCTTTTTTCAGGTTGGCCACGGCGGTGCGGGTTTCGCTGGTGTCGCGGTCCTTGTGCACGAACAGGTGCTGGTGGCCCTGTGCGGCGACCTGCGGCAGGTGGGTGACGGTCAGCACCTGGCCGCGATCGCCGAGGCGGCGCAGCAACTGGCCGACCACTTCGGCGGTGGGGCCACCGATGCCGACGTCCACCTCGTCGAAGACCAGGGTGGGAATGCGCGAGGTCTGCGCGGTGATCACCTGGATGGCCAGGCTGATGCGCGACAGCTCACCGCCCGAGGCGACTTTCGCCAGGCCTTTCATGGGTTGGCCGGGGTTGGCGCTGACCAGGAATTCCAGCTGTTCCAGGCCGTTCACCTGAGGCTCATCGGAGGTGGCGTCGCGCAAATCGATGGAGAAGCGGCCCCCAGGCATCCCCAGGCGCTGCATTTCCACTTCCACGGCCTTGGCCAGTTGTGGTGCGGCGGCGCGACGAAGTTGGCTGAGCTCTGCAGCTTTCTCCTGGTAATGACGAGCGTAGGCGGCGAGCTCTTCGCCCAGGCGGTCGACGGCTTCGTCGTCGGCATTCAGCGCTTCCAGCTCGTCCAGCAGGCGTTGTTGCAGATCCTGTAGTTCGTGGGGCTGCACGCGGTGCTTGCGGGCGAGGCTATAGATAGCATCCATGCGCTCTTCCAGCTGCTGCAGGCGCAGGGGGTCGGCGTCGAAGTGGTCGACGAAACGGTTCAGTTCGCCGATAGCTTCCTCCACCTGTATTTGCGCGCTGGACAGCAGGTTCACCGCTTCGCTCAAGGCGATTGGCTGGCTCTGGAAGGCGGTGAGCCGATTGAGACTGGAAGTCAGCGCCGACAGCACATTGCCGGCGTCGTTTTCGCTGCACAGTTCGACCACCTGGCGGCAGGCGGCGATCAGGCTGCCGGCGTTGCTCTGGGTCTTGTGTTCGGCTTCCAGAGCCTCCAGTTCATTGTCACCCAGGCCGAGATTCTCCAGTTCTTCCAGCTGATAGCTGAGCAACTGATGACGAGCGCGCTGTTCGTCACCGTTGCGTGACAGGCGGTCCAGTTCCTGGTGGGTCTGCTTCCAGCGTTGCGCGGCGAGGTGCACCTGGCGCGCCAGATCCTGGCTGCCGGCAAATTCGTCGAGCAGGCGGCGGTGGGTATCGGCCTTGAGCAGCGACTGGTGTTCGTGCTGGCTGTGGATGTCGATCAGCAGTTCGCCCAGGTGCTTGAGGTCACCGAGTGGGCAGGGTGTGCCATTGATGTAGGCGCGGGAGCGACCTTCGGCGGTGATCACCCGGCGCAGGATGCACGGGCCATCCTGTTCCAGGTCGCGCTCTGCGAGCCAGTCGCGGGCTTCGGCAATCGCGCTGACATCGAAGCTGGCGAGAATGTCGGCCTTGTCGCAGCCGGGGCGTACCACGCCGCTGTCGGCACGGTCGCCCAGGGCAAGGCCGAGGGCGTCGAGCATGATCGACTTGCCGGCGCCGGTTTCGCCGGTGATCACGGTCATGCCGGCGGCGAGCTCGAGATCGAGGTGCTCGACGATGGCGTAATTGTGAACGGACAGATGAACCAACATGGGCGGCGGCTCCGCAAAGATGTCTGTTTATTTATACAGTATTTTTTGCGGCTGGCAATTCTCCCTCGTCGCTTGCTGGTTGGTCCCTGAAGTCCAGGCCCTTGAAGTAAAAAAAAAGCGCCCCATATACACGCCAGAGCCGCGGACCATTGGGTTCGCCTTGTTTTCAAAGGCTTATTTTCTTTTTAGGAGAGTGGCATGTCTGACGAACAACAGACTCAGGATTCCCAGTTCAACGAGCAGCCCGAAGCCGGCGCTACCGGGGATCTGAACGCCCGCGTGCTGGAGCTGGAAGAACAGGTGGCCGCGGCGAAGGACCAGAGCCTGCGCGCTGTTGCCGAGCTGCAGAACGTCCGCCGCCGTGCCGAGCAGGACGTGGAGAAGGCGCACAAGTTCGCGTTGGAGAAATTCGCCGGCGACTTGCTGCCGATCGTCGATACCCTCGAGCGGGCGCTGGAGATGTCGAACCCGGAAGACGAAGCGATCAAGCCGATGCGCGAAGGCATCGAGCTGACGCTGAAGATGTTCCACGACACGCTGGTGCGCTACAACCTCGAGCCGGTCGACCCGCACGGCGAGCCGTTCAACCCCGAGCACCACCAGGCAATGGCCATGGAAGAGAGCATCCGCCTCGAGCCGGGCAGTGTGGTCAAGGTGTTCCAGAAGGGCTACCTGCTCAACGGTCGCCTGCTGCGCCCGGCCATGGTCGTGGTCAGCAAGGCGCCGGAACAAACTCCGCCTTCGATCGACGAGAAGGCTTGAAATCCATCACCCGGTCCCCATCTGGGTAATCAACCGAGCCAAAGACCCGCAACAGGGTCAGCGCGGAATCTAATTTCTGGAGAGTGAATTATGGGCAAAATCATTGGTATCGACCTGGGGACCACCAACTCCTGTGTGTCCATCCTGGAGAACGGTAACGTCAAGGTCATCGAGAACGCCGAAGGCGCTCGTACCACCCCGTCGATCATTGGCTACGCCAACGATGGCGAAATCCTCGTAGGTCAGCCGGCGAAGCGCCAGGCTGTGACCAACCCGAAGAACACTTTGTATGCGGTCAAGCGTCTGATCGGCCGTCGCTTCGAAGAAGATGTCGTACAGAAAGACATCAAGATGGTGCCTTACAACATCGTCAAGGCTGACAACGGCGATGCGTGGGTCGAGGCCAAGGGCCAGAAGATGGCTCCGCCGCAGGTCTCCGCCGAAGTCCTGAAGAAGATGAAGAAGACTGCCGAGGACTACCTGGGCGAGCCGGTCACCGAAGCGGTCATTACCGTCCCGGCCTACTTCAACGACAGCCAGCGTCAGGCCACCAAGGATGCCGGCCGCATTGCCGGTCTGGACGTCAAGCGCATCATCAACGAGCCGACCGCGGCTGCGCTGGCCTATGGCCTGGACAAGGCCAAGGGCGACCACACCATCATTGTCTATGACCTGGGTGGCGGTACCTTCGACGTTTCCGTGATCGAAATTGCCGAAGTCGACGGCGAGCACCAGTTCGAAGTGCTGGCCACCAACGGCGACACCTTCCTGGGTGGTGAAGACTTCGACCTGCGCCTGATCGACTACCTCGTCGAGGAGTTCAAGAAAGAATCCGGCATGGACCTCAAGGGCGACCCGCTGGCCATGCAGCGCCTGAAGGAAGCTGCCGAGAAGGCCAAGATCGAGCTGTCCTCGACCCAGCAGACCGACGTCAACCTGCCGTACGTCACCGCTGACGCTTCCGGCCCGAAACACCTGAACGTCAAGGTGTCCCGCGCCAAGCTGGAATCCCTGGTGGAAGATCTGGTTGCTCGCACCATCGAGCCGTGCCGCGTTGCGCTGAAAGATGCGGGCCTCGATGTCTCGAAGATCGACGAAGTGATCCTGGTCGGCGGTCAGACCCGCATGCCGCTGGTGCAGAAGACCGTTGCCGAGTTCTTCGGCAAGGAAGCGCGCAAGGACGTCAACCCGGACGAAGCCGTTGCCATGGGTGCTGCCATCCAGGGCGCCGTGCTGGCCGGCGACGTGAAGGACGTGCTGCTGCTCGACGTCACCCCGCTCACCCTGGGTATCGAAACCCTCGGTGGCGTGATGACCGCGCTGATCGACAAGAACACCACCATCCCGACCAAGAAGTCGCAGGTGTTCTCCACTGCCGATGACAACCAGGGCGCCGTGACCATCCACGTGCTGCAGGGCGAGCGCAAGCAAGCCGCGCAGAACAAGTCGCTGGGCAAGTTCGACCTGGCCGACATCCCGCCGGCTCCGCGCGGCGTGCCGCAGATCGAAGTGACCTTCGACATCGACGCCAACGGCATCCTGCACGTCGGCGCCAAGGACAAGGCTACCGGCAAGCAGCAGTCCATCGTGATCAAGGCTTCCTCCGGTCTGTCCGAGGACGAGATCCAGCAGATGGTCCGCGACGCCGAGGCGAATGCCGAGGAAGACTGCAAGTTCGAGGAGCTGGCCGCTGCCCGCAACCAGGGCGATGCACTGGTCCATGCGACTCGCAAGATGGTCACCGAGGCTGGCGACAAGGCCACTGCCGAGGAGAAGGCTGCCATCGAGAAGGCTCTCGGCGAGCTGGAAGTGGCCGTGAAAGGCGACGACAAGGCCGAGATCGAAGCGAAGATGAACGCGCTGTCCCAGGCGTCCACTCCGCTGGCGCAGAAGATGTACGCCGAACAGCCGCAGCCGGGTGCTGCCGCTCAGGGCGAGACCGCTGACGACAAGGCTGGCGACGACGTCGTCGACGCCGAGTTCGAAGAGGTCAAGGAGAACAAGTAAGCCGCGTGCTTGCTTCCGCTCCGGCGCACCGACCAGCGTGTCGGTGCGCATGAAACGTCACGCGGGGGCTTGCTCCCGCGTTGGCGTGTCTGGGGGAACGGTTTTTAGAGTGCAGGAAAGTTATGGCCAAACGTGATTTTTACGAGGTACTGGGTGTCGAGCGCGGCGCCAGCGAAGCGGACCTGAAGAAGGCCTATCGCCGGCTCGCCATGAAGTTCCACCCGGACCGCAATCCCGGCGACAAGGAGGCCGAGGATAAATTCAAGGAGGCCAACGAGGCGTACGAGGTCCTGTCCGACGCCAGCAAACGTGCGGCCTACGATCAGTACGGCCATGCCGGTGTCGATCCGCAGATGGGTGGCGGCGGTGCAGGCTTTGGTGGCGCAAGCTTCTCGGACATCTTCGGTGATGTCTTCAGTGACTTCTTCGGTGGTGGTGGCGGCCGCGGTGGTTCCCGTAGCGGCCCGGCCCGTGGCGCGGACCTGCGCTACACCCTCGACCTGGACCTGGAAGACGCGGTGCGCGGCACTACCGTGACCATCCGCGTTCCGACCCTGGTCGGCTGCAAGACCTGCAGCGGCAGTGGCGCCAAGCCCGGCACTACGCCGGTCACCTGTACCACCTGCGGTGGTATCGGCCAGGTGCGCATGCAGCAGGGCTTCTTCTCGGTGCAGCAGACCTGCCCGCGCTGCCATGGCAGCGGCAAGATGATCACCGACCCTTGTGGCTCCTGCCACGGCCAGGGTCGTGTGGAAGAGCACAAGACCCTGTCGGTAAAAGTGCCGGCCGGCGTCGATACCGGTGACCGCATCCGCCTGACCGGCGAAGGCGAGGCCGGCGCCCACGGTGGCCCGGCGGGCGATCTGTATGTGGTGGTGAACGTGCGTGAGCACGACATCTTCCAGCGTGACGGCAAGCACCTGTACTGCGAAGTGCCGATCAGCTTCGCCGATGCAGCCCTGGGTGGCGAGCTGGAAGTGCCGACCCTGGATGGACGCGTGAAGCTGAAGATCCCCGAAGGCACCCAGACCGGCAAGCTGTTCCGTCTGCGCGGTAAGGGCGTTGCCCCGGTGCGCGGCGGCGGTGCCGGCGACCTGATGTGTCGCGTGGTGGTGGAGACGCCAGTGCAGCTGGACAAGCGTCAGCGCGAGCTGCTCGAAGAGTTCCGTGGCACCCTGCAGGGCAACTCCTCCAATTCGCCCAAGGCCAGTGGCTGGTTCGAGGGCATGAAGCGCTTCTTCGACGATCTGTGATACAGGGCCCCGGTGGTGCGAATCGCCCGGGGCCTTTTTAGCTTGGAGCTGTTTTATATGCGACGTATAGCCGTAATGGGCGCCGCCGGGCGCATGGGCAAGACCCTGATCGAGGCCGTGCAGCAGACTGGCGGCAGCGCTGGCCTGACTGCTGCGGTAGACCGCCCGGACAGCACCCTGGTGGGCGCCGACGCGGGCGAGCTGGCCGGCCTGGGCCGTATTGGTGTGCCGCTGTCGGGCGACCTGGCCAAGGTGGTCGACGAGTTCGATGTGCTGATCGACTTCACTCATCCGACCGTGACCCTGAAGAACCTGGAAGTCTGCCGCAAGGCCGGCAAGGCCATGGTCATCGGCACCACGGGCTTTTCCGCGGCCGAGAAGGAGCTGCTGAACGAAGCGGCGAAGGACATCCCGATCGTCTTCGCAGCCAACTACAGCGTGGGCGTGAACCTCTGCCTGAAGCTACTCGATACCGCCGCCCGCGTGCTGGGTGACGATGTGGATATCGAGATCCTCGAGGCGCATCACCGTCACAAGGTCGACGCGCCCTCCGGCACCGCGCTGCGCATGGGTGAAGTGGTCGCCAACGCCCTGGGTCGTGATCTCGAGAAGGTGGCTGTCTACGGTCGTGAAGGTCAGACCGGCGCTCGTTCGCGCGAGACCATCGGTTTTGCCACCGTACGTGCTGGCGACGTGGTGGGCGACCACACCGTGCTGTTCGCCGCGGATGGCGAGCGCGTGGAAATCACCCACAAGGCCTCTAGCCGCATGACCTTTGCTCGTGGCGCCGTGCGTGCTGCGCAATGGCTGGAGGGGCAGGCCAGCGGCCTGTACGACATGCAGGACGTACTTGGCCTTCGCTGAGTGGCATGGCCGTACGTCGTGCAAAAGGTGGACCATGATGTCGCATTTCTGTAAACTACAGCTTTAGTGTGTCCACTAAAAGCAGCGCAGCATGAATCACATAAAAAGCGGGATGACTTCTTCTGATGTCATCCCGCTTTTTTACAATCTGCGCACGCCCAGCCAGGCTTGAACTACGGGAGGTCTTCTTGACTAAGCCAGCCATACTTGCACTTGCCGACGGCAGCGTTTTTCGCGGTGAAGCCATCGGCGCCGACGGCCAGACCGTCGGAGAGGTGGTGTTCAACACCGCCATGACCGGCTACCAGGAAATCCTTACCGATCCTTCCTACGCCCAACAGATCGTCACCCTGACCTACCCGCACATCGGTAACACCGGCACCACGCCCGAAGACGCCGAGTCGAACAAGGTCTGGGCCGCCGGCCTGATCATTCGTGACCTGCCGCTGCTGTCCAGCAGCTGGCGCGACAAGCAGTCCCTGCCGGACTACCTGAAGGAGAACGGCACCGTTGCCATCGCTGGCATCGACACCCGCCGCCTGACCCGCATCCTGCGCGAGAAAGGTTCGCAGAACGGCTGCATCCTGGTCGGCGACGACGCCACCGAGGAAAAAGCTCTCGAACTGGCACGCGGCTTCCCGGGCCTGAAGGGCATGGACCTGGCGAAAGTCGTGTCCTCCACCGAGAAGTACGAGTGGCGCTCCAGCGTCTGGAACCTGGAAACCGACAGCCACCCGGAAATCGCCGCCGCCGACCTGCCGTACCACGTGGTCGCCTACGACTTCGGCGTGAAGCTGAACATCCTGCGCATGCTGGTCGCCCGCGGCTGCCGCCTGACCGTGGTGCCGGCGCAGACCCCGGCGAGCGAAGTGCTGGCCCTGAACCCGGACGGCATCTTCCTTTCCAACGGCCCTGGCGACCCCGAGCCGTGCGACTACGCCATCCAGGCCATCCGCGAGTTCCTCGACACCGAGACGCCGATCTTCGGCATCTGTCTGGGTCACCAACTGCTGGCCCTGGCTTCCGGCGCGAAAACCGTGAAGATGGGCCACGGCCACCATGGCGCCAACCACCCGGTGCAGGACCTGGATTCGGGTGTGGTGATGATCACCAGCCAGAACCACGGTTTTGCCGTGGACGAGGCAAGCATGCCGGCCAACCTGCGCGCCACCCACAAGTCGCTGTTCGACGGCACCCTGCAGGGCGTCGAGCGCACCGACAAGGTGGCCTTCAGCTTCCAGGGGCACCCGGAAGCCAGCCCCGGCCCGCACGACGTGGCTCCGCTGTTCGACCGCTTCATCGCGGCGATGGCCGAGCGCCGCTGAGTCCCGGCTTTTCTCGAGAGAGACGGAAAAGGTAGAAGAAGATGATGCCGACCCTGGGAATCACCGACCTCTGGACCTATGTCCTGGGTACGTTGTTCATCGTCCTGTTGCCGGGGCCGAACTCGCTGTTCGTCCTCGCCACTGCCGCCCAGCGCGGCGTGGCCTCGGGCTACCGGGCGGCGAGCGCGGTGTTCCTGGGCGATGCGATCCTGATGTTCCTGTCGGCGCTGGGTATCGCCTCGGTCCTCAAGGCCGAGCCGATGCTGTTCCTGGGCCTGAAGTACGTCGGCGCCGCCTACCTGTTCTACTTAGGGTTAGGCATGCTCCGTGGAGGCTGGCAGAAGCTCCGCCAGCCACTGGATGCGGCCCGCCCGGCCCGCAAAGAAAGGGGAAGGCGCCGGC
>OGQD01001054.1_pt1 | contig 18894 bp, 17 predicted proteins | sample 1553091 | NCBI WGS metagenome assembly OGQD01 (sample SAMEA2580290, study PRJEB22360) | human gut metagenome | biome: human gut; feature: human-associated habitat; material: faeces | place: Denmark | collected 2008/2010
AAGAAACTACAAATGTTAATTAATAATTCCAAATATTACTCCCTCTTTTTATTTCTATTTTTTGCGGATCTCGTATACTCACAAAATTCGGCAAACGGCAGAATTGTAGATGCAAAAACCAATAAAGAAGTTTCCGGAGTGGATATTTTCATCAATGAAAATGAAAAAGCAGCTTTTACCACAACTTCGGGAACCTTTGCCGTACAGTCGGACAGCATAATCTATAAACTTCGGTTTTTAAGAAAAAACTATTCCTTAGAAAGTATAGACGTAACTCCTCAAAATGCCACCAATATTTTTGTAAAACTGGCTCAGGAAAAAGTAAGCAGCATACAGGAAGTCGTTATCCACAACGAAAAGCCGAAATATAAAAACAAAAAAGAAAATCCCGCTTATGCCATTATGCAGAAAGTCTGGGAACGAAAAAGAAACAACGGTTTAGATAAATTCGATACCTATACTTATAAAGAATACGAGAAAATTCAGTTTGATGCCAACAATCTGGACAGTGCATTTATGAAGAGAAAAATCTTTAATAAACTCGAATTTATTTTCGATTATAAAGATTCTACCGCAAGCGGAAAAATTGGACTTCCCGTTTTCCTGAATGAAGCCATCTATGAAAATTACGGCGAAAACAGACCTTCCAAAAAATCAAAAAGACTTTTGGTTGCTCAAAAGACATCAGGTTTTCAGGATAACCAGATCATTACTTTAACAGCAAAAAACCTGTACCGTGACATCAACATTTACGATAACACGTTAAATTATTTCGACATCGGATTTCCAAGTCCGGTCGGAGAAACAGGGTTCAGTACGTATGATTACAATTTGGTAGATACCATTTCCATGCGGGGAGAAAATGCCTTTAAAATCCGTTATCAGCCCAAAAGAACAGAAGTTTTAGCATTTCAGGGATACTTATATATTGACACAGACAGCTATGCCGTTTTGGGAGCAACCCTAAAATCCACGCAAAAGATCAATGTAAACTTCATCAACGGGATTTCTACAGAACTGGAATACGACAACCCCGATGAAAATACTTTTCTGCCAAGAAAATTTGTAACGGAGATCGAGATGACTCCTTTTTCCAAGAAGAAAACCTCAAAGAGCATTATTGCCAAAAGATCCGTCGATTATTCGGAATATCAGTTCAACAAACCTCTTGAGGATAAAATTTTTAAAAGAAACGAGGAAGAATATGATGATAAATTCGTAGAAAAAGATAATGCTTACTGGGTAAAAGCCAGACCGGATTCTCTCTCAAAAAGCGAACAGGGAATTTATGATATGCTTGATAAGCTTCAGCAAACTCCGAAGTTCAACCGTATTGTAAAGCTTTATGAAACATTAGGTTCAGGATATTACAACATTACAAAAGGAATCGATTTAGGTCCGATTTTCTCCGTTTACGGAAAAAATGATGTTGAAGGAGACCGAATCAGAATCGGAGCAAGAACTTATTTCACAAGAAATGACCCTTGGAGAGTTCAGTTTTACACCGCTTACGGTTTTAAAGACCAACAGGTAAAATATGGTGCTGAAGGAAGATTCATGTTTAACAGAGTAAACCGTTTTACAATAGGTGCCGGAACAAGAAGAGACATTCTGCAATTGGGTGTTCAGCTTACAAATGACGACGGAATTATGGCAAGAACTTTTGCTTCTTCAACGCTTTTCGCAAGGGGGGAAAATGCTTCTTTAAGCTCCGTTAATCAAACCAACCTGTTTACGTCTATTGAGCCATGGAAAAACTTTCAGATCAGGTTAGACGGAACCATGCAAAGCATTAAATCGGCAAATCCAGACGGATTTAATCTGATGTATTACAAAAACGGAGATCTGAGAAAAACAACCAACGATTCGCATTTTACTTTAAGTTTAATTGCAAGACCAGGGGCAAAATTCTCGCAAACCGGAATCGATCGCTATGAACACGGAACTTTAGCGCCGACCATTGTCTTAAAATACACAAGAGGAATTGAGGGAATATTCGGGTCAGATTTTAATTATAACAAACTACAGTTCATGTTCTATAAACCCGTCTTAATTGGAAGCTGGGGAAAAACATTAATTAACTTTGAAGCCGGAAAGAACTTCGATACAGTTCCGTTGGCTTTGCAGAACGTCATTCCGGGGAACCAGTCGTACAGTCTGGCGCAAAATACTTTTGCACAGCTTAATTATTATGAATTTGTTGCAGACACTTATACAACGCTGCATTTAGAACATCATTTTAACGGAAAAATCCTTTCTTACATTCCTTTGATCAAGAAATTAAAACTAAGAGAAATTGCGTTTATCAGAGGAGCTTACGGAACATTAAGCGATGCTTCAAAAGCAATTAATGTGGAAGGATTCAAATATTCTGCTCCAAGCGAACACGTTTATTACGAATACGGTTTCGGAATCGAAAATATCGGCTTCGGAAACCTTAGAATTTTCAGAGTGGATTTCAACTGGCGCGGAAATTACCTCAACAGACCGGATATTTCAACTTTCGGAATTAAAGCGGGTTTTCAGGTCGGCTTTTAAAATATAAAACTCCTTCAGCGCGAAGGAGTTTTTTTTATTTCTTAAGATTCTTCACCATAACCTTTGCAGCTATTGCAATGCGCTACAATGTACACAATTTTACACGACGGTCTCTGCCCTTCCGGAATGCTGCAATAAACATCACATGGTAAACATCCCTGATCCGGAGATGCTCCTCCCATTACATTTTTAAGATCCTGTCTTTTGATTTTTTTTAAATTTTTCATAGTGATAGATTTTATAAAGTTGACAAAAAGCCCCGACATGAGGCTTGAGTTTCAGATTTAGCAGTTACAGGGCATTACATCAATAACCGAATTAATACAGTGTTGTTTTTGCCATGCTGTCCACGTACACCATTCGTAACACCAATTTGCAGGAATCGGACATCTTTCTCCTCCAGCAATGGCTTTAAGCTGTTTTTTCGTTAGTTTTTTTAGATTTTTCATATTAGTTTGGTTTAATTTGTTGCCTACTCTGTTTGCTTTTCGGCATACGCAATATATTAGTTATTTGATAGTTACCAAATATATAAATATTTCCCGTTAAATTGAATAAATATAAAAACTTTAACTTTTCCTTATTTCAGGGCACAAAAAAAGCCTCAGCAAAATTGCCAAGGCTTTTAATTTTTATAAAACGCTGAAATTATGCGTTTGCTTCTACAGATACAAAAGATCTGTTGTTTGCTTTCTTTCTGAAAACTACTTTTCCGTCAACTAATGCGAACAAAGTGTGATCTTTACCGATACCCACGTTTGCACCTGGGTGGTGTTGAGTACCTCTTTGTCTAACGATGATGTTACCCGCAATAGCATCTTGACCACCGAAAATCTTTACACCTAATCTTTTAGAGTGAGATTCTCTACCGTTTTTGGAACTACCAACTCCTTTCTTGTGTGCCATTTTATTTTAAGGTTTTTTGGTTTAAAAAATTATTCTGCGCTTTCAGTTGCCTCAGCGTCAGCTTTTTTAGTTGTCTTTTTAGCAGGTTTTTCTGCTTTTTTAGCTCCTTCAAATCCTGTAATACCAGTAATCTGAATTTGAGTTAAAGATTGTCTGTGACCATTTTTCACTTTGTAACCTTTTCTTCTTTTCTTTTTGAAAACGATTACTTTATCAGCTTTTACATGATCCAGGATCTCTGCTTCTACAGTGATTCCGCTTACAGCTGGGGCGCCTACCGTGATTGCTCCGTTTACAGTAAGAAGTACTTTATCAAAAGATACTTTTCCTCCTTTATCTCCTTTTAAACGGTTTACAAACAACTTCTGGTCTTGCTCAACTTTGTATTGAAGCCCTGCTATTTCTACAATTGCAAACATTGTTTATAGATTTTTAGTTATTTCGAGGTGCAAATATAAGAAATATTTTCTAATCTGTTCAAATTCAATTCAATCTTTTTTAAAATAAAATTTTAACTATGTTTTGAATAATTTTTCACAATAAAGTGATATGAAATTCCGTTTAAATTTATATCTTCGTTTTCACCAAAATATTTATATATATGAAAAGAAAAATCCAATTCCCGATTCTTTTGGGAGCCATCGCTGCACTTTCTTTGTCAGCATGTAACGACGACACCATGGAAACGCCTGTACAACCAGAACAACAGGCAGAAAACCTGAAACCGGAACAGCCGAATGCTCTTGAAAAAGTTTGTTATTACGTAGATCAGTACTGGAGTTCTTCATCTGTATTGCTTACTTCACTGCAGAATTCTGCAGACACCAACTTTATGAATTCCCAGATGACAAAAATTGCCAGTATGTGGGGAAGAAGCAACCCGACTTTAAGGTTTGTGAATGATCCTTCAAATTTTAACTCTACCTACAATGCCATTTCGTATTCTACAGGAAAAATTTATTACGGCTATGCCATATATTATGATGCAAAAGCAAAAGGAGGAGATATTGTAAATGCAATGATCCTTGCCCATGAGTATGGTCACCAGTTACAGTATATTTTCGGACTTCCTACGGTAACAGAATCCACAGCAAGACCCAACGAACTGGAAGCAGACGGCTTTGCAGGATATTACCTGAGAAGACCCAACGGCTACAACCAGACAAGTTTTGCACAGATTGCAGCCGCTTATGAATTTGCACAGAGCATCGGAGATTATCAGACCACAAGTCCGGGACACCACGGAACACCTCCGCAGAGAAGATCCGCAGTTCGTCTGGGATTTTTATTAGGACAGTACAACCTTAGTGCAGCAGATTTCGATTACAACTTCTTCTATTATTATCAGGGAGTTTTAAACGGAACCTACAAAATGGCAAAAAACAGCCAGTATCCGGAACTTGATGCTTACATGAAGCAGTATCTTGATGAGCTGAAACAAATTCAGACCGGCGAAATTTCTGCTGAAGAATTTAAAAACTTAAAGTAAATCATCATTTTTGAAATATCTTTCTCGGGAGGCAGGACATTATTCCTGTCTCTTTTTCTTTATCCGGATATTCGTAAAGTTTCTTACTTTTGAAGCATCATACGTAACAAATGAACAGAGACCTCTATATTGATTTCGCAAAAGGACTGGCGACGATTTCCATCATCTTTATCCATACCGCTTTCTGGTCGGGACAGTTTTATATTCAGCCGGAAGTAAGGGTTTTCTCTTTAGTTTTCGATGTTGCCCTGTTTTATGCCTTAAGTGGAATTACATCCGGTTCCAACATCGAAAAAACATTATACAGACTGCTGAAACTGCAGATCACGTATATGATTTTTGTAACCTTCCTCTTCTTTCTGGATTATTTCTTTAAAGTTTTCGGGCTCACTTTCTTTTCTCTGGAATGGCTGCAGAATTTTTATTCAACCTTCGGATCAAAGTATGCTACCACAAGTATTTCTACCGCTCCGCAATGGGAAAATTTGGGCAACTGGTATCTTCACCAATACACCAATGCAGATACTTTCCCTGTGGTAATGGGGAGCTTCTGGTATTTAAAAGTCTATTATATTTTAACGGTTTTCGGAGTTTTAATATTAAAATTCTTTCCGAAACATGTTAACTGGTTCATCGGACTTTGTGCCGGATTAACCTTATTATTTAATATTTTTCCGGAAATTTATCCTTCGGGACAGGTAGGATATGTTGCTTTTTACATGACTGTATTCCTAATTGGTAACAGAATGAAAGGCAAGAAAATTCCGGACAGGATGATTCCTGTATTATACGGATTGGTTGCGGTTGCACTGGCAGGACTGTTCGGGTTTTACGGACAGGAAATATTTTACAAAATCAATAAAAATAAATTTCCACCACAAATTCCATACATTTTCTGGACTTTCTTCTCTTTGGTAACGCTTTTTGTTTTTTATAACCGGTTAAAGATCACAAAAGAAAATGTGGTGACCTACATTGGTAAAAACGCGATATTTTTCTATTTCGCACAAGGAATAAGCTCTTCACTGGTTTACTTTTTAGTCGTTCCAATGAAGGGAAATATGCCTTGGTGGATTTTAATGATTTTAATTTACGGGATCAATATTATTCTGGCATTCATCATTTCAGCCGGCTTGAAAAAAGTTGATGAATGGGGTTGGAAAATATTAGAGTTTTTAAGAAGCAAAACGGCTTCTCATTAATCTCTGCTTCTTCCGCCTCTTGCAATAAGGGCAACAATAACGATTAAAACAACAGTTCCGATAATGATGTACGTTGGATTCGTGTACCATTCTGTTGTCGTGGTGGTTGTTTGTTCAGTGGTTACCGTTCCGCCGCCCGTTGCTGTTTCCTGAGCAAAGCTGAAAGCCGACATGAATAGAATAAGCATTGCTGAAAGTAAAGCACCTGCTTTAGATTTTAAAGTGGTAATAGTTTCCATTGTTTATATTTTTAATTTGGTTTCTTAGTTAAAACAAATTAAATACCAAGATTTTTAAATTATTAAGAAAAATATTTTTTAAACATTCTGAATATTTAAATAAACTTTAATCGTATCGCAAATTATTTTAATTTTACAGAAAATTTTAAAACATGTTTAAGTTGAAACTTCCTACCGATCCAAGGTGGGCAAATATTGCTGAAGGAAACATCGAAGAAATTTTAACGGATCATGCTTGGTGCGAGCAAAAAGCCGCTACCAACGCGATAGGATTAATTACCATGCTTCCTGAATATCCGGAAATTGTAACGGAACTTCTTGCGATTGCGCAGGAAGAGCTGGAGCATTTTCGTCAGGTTCATGAGATTATTAAAAAAAGAGGCTATACTTTCGGACGCACCCGGAAAGACGATTATGTAAACGAACTGGTGAATTTTATCCAGAAAGGCGGCAACAGGGATGATCTTATTGTCGATAAAATGCTTTTTGCAGCCATGATCGAAGCCAGAAGCTGTGAAAGATTTAAAGTTCTGACTGAAAATATTAAAGATGAAGAGCTTAAAACCTTCTACAGAGAACTGATGATTTCGGAAGCCAACCATTACACCACTTTCATCGGGTTTGCAAGACAGCTCGGAGACGAAGAAAAAGTAAACAAACGCTGGGAAGAATGGCTGGAATATGAAGCCAAAGTCATTCAGTCTTACGGAAAAGGCGAAACCATCCACGGATAAAAAAAGATACATTGAAAAAACTGACGTTTGAAAATATTGCCAATTTTTTCCTGAAAAATTTCTTTCAGGGACTCGTGATTATCGGTCCGATCGGGCTGACAATTTTTGTTATCTGGTATGTTGTAACGTCTATTGATAATATTATTCCTTCTGTTGCCAAGGAAATTCCGGGGCTGGTTTTTATTTCAACCATTTTAATTACGGCACTTCTTGGGTTTTTAGGAAACAAATTCGTGGTCGGAAAGTTCTTTTTCGATTCTATGGACCGTCTTCTTGAAAAAACTCCGGGCGTAAAACATATTTACACGCCTACAAAAGACGTAATGTCCTCATTTGTAGGAGACAAGAAAAAATTCAACGATCCTGTCTGGGTAAAAACCAACGAAAATCCTGAAATATGGAGAATTGGCTTTTTAACGCAAAAAGAAATGGCAGACGTTGAAAAACACAATTATGTAGCGGTATACCTCCCTCATTCTTATGCTATTTCGGGCTGGGTAATCGTTACCGAAGAAAAAAACATTAAACCCGTTGTAGGGATGACAGCGGCTTCGGCAATGAAATTTGCGGTAAGCGGCGGTGTTGCAGGGTTCCATTCCGATGATAATATTTTCAAGGCACCGGAATAGTCTTTCTTTTTTACTTAAATACTATTGCAGAAGATCTTCTCTGCGATCATTTTCTTTATTTAGCTGAATACAGCACTAAAGAAAACATTTATCCTGTTCATTAAAAGAATACATCTGATTTTTAGAATAAAATTTTTTCGCAGATTATTCATTTTTAATGAAAATTTTACAAATTAAAACAAAACTAACAACAATAAAAAAGATGGGCAAAGTTGCAATCATAGGAGCCGGTGTATCCGGTCTGAGTATGGCAAATTATTTGGAAAAAAATAATATCGACTATCATCTCTACGAAAGAAGAACCCCAAATGATCTGAAAGGACACGGATTTATCCTTCCCAAAGAAGGAATTGAACATCTTTCAGCCATTATTGATATTAATGACCTTTACGCAAAAGGAAGTTTTCTGAAAAAATACATCCATTATAACCAAAGCGGAGAAATTCTTTCCGAAAAAGATCTGGATGATGTTTTTGTAGTTTCCAGAAGCGCCCTGATCGAGATTCTTGCCAAAGAAATTCCTTCAGATAAAATTTCTTATAATTCAACGGTTGCGCTGAACGGATTTTCGGAGGGAAAAGCAGAAATTACACTGGACGAAAATACTATTCTGGAAGCAGATGTGGTTGTTGCTTCAGACGGATCAAGAAGCCGCATCAGAAGAACTATTTTTCAGGATGAAATCATGAAAGCCGTTCTGGAAAATGAAGTAGTAAACATCATTGAAAACGAAGAACTGGCAGGCAAAATCGAAAGCAATTTTCTGAAATTCCATCATGAAAACGGCGGACTTACTTTTGGCATTTTAAAACTTTCATCCTCAAAAATCCTTTGGTACTGCCAGTTTGATATCACCAAACATTTCATCAACGAAGATTACACTCCGGATTGCATCAAGCAATTTATGCTGGATAATTTTGGCAACTGGAATCCTCTTATTTCATCCATTATCGAAGGTTCAGGCTATGAAAACGCACACATCTGGAGAGTTTATGAGCTTGAAAAATTAAATCCTTTTTATCATCAGAATGTTGTTTTCATCGGCGATGCAGCACATCCGCTGATTCCTTTTACAAGTCAGGGCGTTACCTCAGCGTTGAAAGACTCTTTCACTTTAACCCAACTTTTAGCCGAAGGAAATGATCTTCAGGAAACCTTCAGCAAATACGAAGAAGATCGGAAATCGGAAATCGAAATCCACATCAAAAACGGAAGAGCCCTGCTGGAACAATTCCTTTTACCTTTGAACGAACAGCCTAAAAACACTTTACCAATTTCATACAAATAAAATGTTTACAAACAACGATATCAATTTTGAAGCACTGAAAAGAAAAGCCTACAACGGAAGATGGGCAACCCTGGAAGAAGGAATTATTCCTTTAACCGCTGCAGATCCGGACTTCAGAATGTCTAAAGAAATAGAAAACGGAATTATAGAATACATTAAGGATGGCTATTTAAGCTATGGTCCTTTCTCCGGACTTCCTGAGTTCAAAACAAGTGTTGCAGAGCATTTTAACACCGGTAAAAAAGGCAGCTTTACTCCGGAAAATGTGCTGGCTGTAAACAGTGCCGCGATGGGAATGTATATGGTTGCCAAATATGTACTGAATCCCGGAGATGAAGCTATTATTTTCGATCCGGTAGATTTCCTTTTCAAAAAGACAGTGGATTCGGTTGGCGGAAACATTAAATTGTGCGCGGTAGATTCTAAAACCGGAGATATCGACTTTGAAATGTTGGTCTCTTTAATTTCTCCGAAAACAAAACTCATCAGCATTTGTAATCCTCACAATCCAGTCGGAAGAATATATTCCAGAGAGATTTTACAGAAGATTGCAGACATTGCGGCAGCTCATGATCTTTGGGTGATGAGCGATGAAATCTGGAGCGATATTGTGTATGATAAAAAAGAATTCAACACCTACTCTTCTGTTTCCGAGAATGCTAAAAAGAAAAGTTTTACCGTTTTCGGATTTTCAAAATCATTCGGAATTGCAGGATTGAGAATTGGTGCGGTTTTATGTAACGATCAGGAATCAATGGATGATTTCACAGAAAAATCCATGTTCAATTCTACCATCGAAGGCGTTTCTACATTATCGCAGATTGCAGCAAGCGTTGCCATTGATAAAGCAAAACCGTGGTTTAATGATTTTCTTACGCATTTACAGCACAACAGAGATTTAGCCCATAGTATGCTGAGTAATTCGGGCGTTTTAATTCCTAATCTTCCCGAAGCCACTTTTGTTATTTTTCCTAAAATCAACAACGGTATGTCGAGTGACGAATTTGCACAGCACGTTTTAAAAGAAGGAAAAGTAGCGATTGTTCCCGGCTCGGAACGATGGTTCGGAAAAGGCGCTGAAGGACACGTAAGAATATGTTTTTCAACCTCACAGGAAATCCTCACCGAAGGACTGAACAGAATAATCAATAGTTTTTAAAAAATACAGAAGCGGATTCAATAAAACTTGAATCCGTTTTTTTTCAAATATATCTTACCCTAATTTCAGACTTAACTGCTTTTGCGATTTAATTAAAAAGGCTAAAACTTTTTCCCAGAAACTTTTTTTCTTTATTTAAAATACCCTTCATTTTTTCCATGATATCATAATTTTTATTTAATTTAAATACATTTATCAAACAAAACTATATTTTATTAATGATTTAAAAACAAAAATTAATATTTTTGATATAATTGCTAATTTAAATCTAATACAATATGAAAATTAAATACATAAGTGCCTTTTTTCTTGGAGCATCTTCCGTTCTGTATTCTCAACAGATTAATGACACCATATCAAAAGAAGGAAAAATTGATGAGGTTGCCATTACAGGAAGCCGGAATAAAAAAAGAACAGTTGTAGACACTCCGGTTCCGATTGACATCATCGACATTAAGCAGGTAAGCCAGTCAACAGGGCAGATTGAAGTCAACCAGCTTTTACAGTTTTCAGCGCCTTCATTCAATTCCAATAAACAATCCGGATCAGACGGAGCGGACGCAGTAGATCCTGCAACATTAAGAGGACTTGGTCCCGATCAGACTTTGCTTTTGCTCAACGGAAAAAGATACCATCAGTCTTCATTAATCAATCTTTTTGGTACAAAAGGCCGTGGAAATACAGGATCGGATATGAATACGATTCCTGTAGGTGCGATAAAGAGAATTGAAGTTCTTCGTGACGGAGCATCGGCGCAATATGGCTCCGATGCGATTGCAGGAGTAATCAACGTTATTTTAAATGACCGTAATCATGGTTTTGAAGGCAATGCTTTTTATGGAGTGAATCTTTTTAAAAGTCCGGGAGATAAAGATGTGGTTTCTGACCGAAAAATAGACGGAAATACTTTTGATTTCTATGGAAACTACGGAACAAAAATAGGTTCTAAAGGCGGTTTCGGAAATTTTACGGCAGAATTTGTCAATAAAGAATATGCCATCCGTAATGCCAATCCTGAAAAATATGATGCTCCGAGACAAAGATTCGGGGATGCAAAATCACAGAATTTTTATTTTTTCGGAAATATTGAGATTCCAATATCCGATAATTTAAAATTTTATTCCAGACAGGGATTTTCGCACAGAAATACAGACGCTTATGCATGGACAAGAAGCGCGGATGCAGATGGTAATATTCCGCAGGTTTATCCTAATGGTTTTAATCCCGTTCAGGATACAAGCATTTCAGATTTTACTTTTGACAATGGCTTAAAATTTAAAGTGGCAGACTGGGAAGTGGATGCGTATAATGCGTTTGGAAGCAACAGATTTACCTATCAGATCGATCATACCATCAATGCGACATTAGGCGTAAAATCACCTACGAGTTTTGATGCGGGAGGACATTCTCTGCTGCAGAATACAACAGGTTTCAATGCAACCCGACAATTTTCGGTTCTGGAAGGGCTGAATGTAGCGTTTGGATCAGAATTCAGATATGAAAAATTCAATATCATCAAAGGTGAAGAAGCTTCTTACGCTATGTATGATGTGAATGGAAATGTCGTGACGGCAAGTACTCCTTCAACATTATTGGTAATCAACCCATTAAGCGGAGATGTAAGACCGGGCGGTTCTCAAGGTTTTCCCGGATATTCTCAGGAAATTAACAAGTCCAGAAATAATTTTGCAGCGTATGTAGATACTGAACTCGATATTACCAAAAACTGGATGGTAAGTGTTGCCGGAAGATTCGAAAATTATAATGATTTTGGAAGCACACTGAACGGAAAACTGGCAACACGATACAAAATAACGCCACAGTTTGCATTCCGAGGATCTTTTTCTACCGGCTTCAGAGCGCCGTCTCTGGCTCAGAAATATTACAGCCTGCAGTTTACGAATTTTCAGGGAGGAAGTCTGGTTACCATTCAATTGGCATCTAATGACAGTAATCTGGCAAAAGCAGTCGGAATTCCGCAGCTCAAACAGGAGACTTCTGTGAACGGAAGTGCAGGATTCACTTTTAACACCGGAAAATTTACAGCAACAGTTGACGGGTATTATATCAAGGTAAAAGACAGAATTGTTTTAACAGGAAATTTCTCGCAGGATGATGATGCCATCGGAAATATTTTAATTGAAAACCGTATCGATCAGGCTCAGTTTTTCACCAATGCAATAGACACGAGAACTCAAGGGGTTGATGTTATTTTAAGTTTTAACGAAAATATCGGAAAAGGAAAACTGACCGCAACGTTAGCCGGAAACTACAATGAAATGGAGATCACAAAAGTGAATACTTCCGACAGGCTGAAAGGAAAAGAAGACATTTATCTCAGTCCGAGAGAAAGAGCTTTTATTTTAGCTTCTGCACCGAAAACGAAGATCAATCTAAACCTGAATTATAAGATCAGTAAATTCAATGCTAATTTACAGTTGGTAAGATTTGATAAAGTGACTCTGGTAGGCTACAACGGACCGGATGATTACCAAATATACAATCCAAAAGTAACTGCGGATCTTTCTTTCGGCTACGAATTTTCTAAAAATATTAATCTGACGATCGGAAGCAAAAATCTCTTCAACCGATATCCTACATTGCAAAAAGAGGCGGCTTCAGCCGGAAATACAGAATCGGGAGGTATTTTTGATCCTGTACAGATGGGATTTGCAGGAAGACAGGTTTTTGCAAGATTTAATTTTAAATTTTAATCTTATCCCATAATAAATAAATAAATAATGGCTTCTGGAAATTCGGAAGCCATTATTTATCTGAACAAAACTATTATTTTTTAGAAATTTTATACAATTTTCCGCTGTCCGTAACAGCGTACAAATTTCCGTCGCTTGCATTGAGAACATCACGGAATCTTTCCTTCTGATCTTCCAGAAGCCTTTCTTCACCCACCACTTTGTTATCTTTCATTACAATCCGGTTGATGTGTTCTCCACTTAAACAGCCGATCATCAGATTTCCTTTCCATTCTTCGATATTTCCGGTGTAGAAAGTAACTCCGCTTGGCGAAATCACAGGATCCCAGTAATAAACAGGCTGTTCTGTTCCCGCTTTTTGAGTTGTCCCATTGTTGATTTTATCTCCGGAATATTCGATTCCGTAGGTTACATCTCCCCAACCGTAATTTTTACCGGGTTTTATTAAATTAATTTCATCTCCGCCTCTCGGTCCCATTTCTACATCCCACAAATTTCCATTCGGATCGATTGCCAAACCTTGCGGATTTCTGATTCCGTACGCATAAATTTCAGGTTTAAATCCTGTTTTTCCCATGAAAGGATTTCCGGGAGCCGGCTGTCCTTCTTTCGTTATTTTTAAGATTTTACCTAAATAATTATCTGTTCTCTGAGCATAAACTCTGGTTTGCTTATCTGATCTTTCTCCTGCACTTACAAACAGATTTCCGTCTTTATCAAACGCCAATCGGCTTCCATAGTGCTTGTCTCCGTTGTACGTTGGAGTTGCTCTGAAAATTACTTTTACTTCAGAAATCGTTTTTAAATCCCGAGAAAGTTTTCCTTTTGCAACCGCAGTATGATTTCCATTTTCATAAGGTTCTGAAAAACTGAAATAAATGATATTGTTTGTTTTAAAATCAGGATCTAAAGCTACGTCTAACATTCCGCCCTGCCCTTTGGAATCTACTTTCGGGAAGCCTTCGATTTTTGAAATTTCTTTTCCGTCGGCAGAAGCCACATTCATATATCCTCTTTTGTCTGTAATTAAAAATCTTCCGTCCGGTAAATTGACAATTCCCCAAGGTTTTCCAAGATCTTTATTTAAAATTTCAACCTTGTAAGGCGTCGAGGTTTTTACAGCTTTTATTCTGGTCTGTCCGGCAAAAGCAGGTTTATATTCGGGAGAATTAGGCTCTTTCGTTTCTACGCTTCCGTCTTTTCCGAGCTTTTGGGCATTAAGTTTATTTTCTTTGCATGATGAAAACAGGAGAATTAAACTGATTGCTGAAATATAAAATTTACTGATTTTCATTGAATTAGGATTATTATTTTAATTTCAAATGGAAAAATAATGCCATAAAATTTGGTGGTTTAAATTTTTATTCTACATTTGTAGAAACAAATAACAATCCGTAGAATATGAAAGAAATAAAACTGACCGATTCTGAGAAAGATCTCATGGAAATTCTTTGGGAAAAAGAAAAAGTTTTCATGAAGGACATTTTAGAATCCTACCCTGAACCAAAACCAGCCACTACAACTATTGCCACCCTTCTGAAAAGAATGCAAAATAAGGATTTTGTTGGCTACAAATTGTATGGAAATTCCCGCGAATATTATCCAAAGATCGCGAAAGGAGCTTATTTCAAAGAAGAAATGACTTCCATGATTGACCGTTTTTTCAACAGTTCCGTAACGCAGTTTGCATCGTTTTTTACGTCCAATGCAAAGCTTTCCCAAAAACAACTGAAAGAACTCCGTGAAATTATCGACCAGCAAATCGACGAAAAATGATGATCGTTTTAAAAATAATTTTGTGTTCTTCCCTGCTTTTGGCGGGATATTATCTGTTTTTGCAGAAGGAGAAAATGTACGGTTTCAACAGGTTTTACCTTTTGTTTTCCCTTGTATTTTCTTATACCGTTCCATTTATTTCCATTCAATCAGAAACTTCCAAACCATCGAATCGTTTGCAGACTACTATTGAAGCAACACAACAGATTATAAACATTACTCCTAAACAGGAAAGTTTTAACTGGATGAATCTGATCTGGATAATCTACGGAACAGTAACATTGATTTTCCTGACAAGAACTATTATTTCATATGTAAAAATTAAAAATCTGAAGGGTGAAAAAATGATCTATCAGAATCAAAATATCATCATCACAAATGAACCTATTTCGCCTTTCAGCTTCTGGAATACAATTTATTTAGGGAAAAACTATCTGATTGACAACAAAATAGACTCCAGAATATTTCTTCACGAAAAGAGTCATCTGGAACAGAAACACAGCATTGATATTATTATTGTTGAAATCATAAAGGCTTTTACGTGGTTCAATCCGTCTGTGCATTTCTACAAAAAAGCAATAATTACCAATCATGAATTTCTGGCAGATGAATCTGTTTTAAAAAACAATTTTGCCATAAAAGACTATCAGAATTTAATTCTGGAAGAAATTATTTCAAGCCAAAACTATAACCTTACGCATACATTCAATTTCAAAAACACCAAAAAACGATTTATTATGATGAACACCAAAAAATCTAAGCTGGCAGACTTAAAAAAAGTAATCAGCATTCCGGTTTTGCTGATTGCTTTCGGACTATTCGTGCAGAAAACCTACGCCACTCCGATGGAGAAGATGATCGAAACAACACAGGAAACAATATCAGAACCGGTGAAAAAACAGATTGCTGAAAGTAATGAACCAATTACTGATGTTGTTAAAAACGAATCTTTAAACCCTGAAAGTGAAATTACTGAGCAATTAAGTGAAAACATGATTAATGGAGGAGTTGTTCAGGACACCATCCGACCGAAAGAGGGTAAAAACATGGCAACAAAAGATGAGGCAACACTACTTCCGCAATATCCGGGAGGGATTAATGAATTAAGGAATAATATTTCAAAATCTTTTGACGGATCTAAAGTTAATGTAAGCAAAGAAACATACAGAACTGAAATCAACTACACTGTTCTGGAAGACGGAAATATTGCCGATGTTAAAGCCGCGGGAAACAATGAAGCATTTAATGCAGAGGCAGTGAATTCCTTCAAAAAATCCAATGAAAATATAACCTGGAAACCTGCTGAAAAAGACGGAAAACAAGTTCGCTACAGAATGAGAATTCCACTAACGATGTCTTTTCAAAATTAGGATTGATTTTTTTTAAATAAAACAGCATTCAGGTTGGGTGCTGTTTTTGTTTTACATATAGTCATTCGTCTATTTTAATGAATCTGTGGTATGAAATAGTTCCCGATGTCAAATATTTCTTTCGTATTTTTGTTAGGATAACATCACAAATTTTATGAATTTTAAACTTCAATCAGAATATAAACCTACCGGAGATCAGCCACAAGCGATAGAAAAGCTCACCGAAGGAATCGAAATCGGGGAAAAATACCAAACGCTTTTAGGAGTTACCGGATCCGGAAAAACATTTACCGTTGCCAATGTGGTGCAGAATGTCCAAAAGCCGACTTTGGTTTTAGCTCACAACAAAACTTTAGCGGCACAGCTTTTCATGGAGTTTAAAGAATTCTTTCCTGAAAATGCCGTTGAATATTTTGTAAGTTACTACGATTATTATCAGCCGGAAGCATACATCGCCACAACCGGAACTTACATTGAAAAAGACCTTAGTATCAACGAAGAAGTTGAAAAATTAAGGCTTTCCGCAACCGCGAGTTTACTTTCCGGAAGACGGGACGTTCTGATTGTTGCTTCCGTATCATGCATTTATGGTATCGGAAACCCGACAGAATTTCACAAATCTTTAATTTCCATTGCGATTGGTGAAAAAGTGACCAGAACCGCGCTTCTTCATTCTTTAGTTAATGCACTATATTCCAGAACATTAAATGAATTCCAAAGAGGTACATTCCGTGTAAAGGGAGATGTGATTGATGTTTTCCCTGCTTATGCGGATAACGCAATCAGAATTCAGTTTTTCGGGGATGAGATTGAAAAAATCCAGAGTTTTGATCCGGTTTCAGGAAATGTGACAGGAGCTTTTGAACAGATTCAGATTTATCCTGCCAATCTTTTTGTAACATCAAAAGAAACTTTGAACGGCGCGATCCGCGATATTCAGGATGATCTGGTAAAGCAGGTTGATTTTTTCAATTCTATTGAAAAACCACTGGAAGCCAAAAGATTACAGGAAAGAACCGAACTCGATTTGGAGATGATTAAAGAACTGGGTTACTGTTCCGGAATTGAAAATTATTCGCGATATCTCGACGGAAGATTACCGGGAACAAGACCTTTCTGTTTATTGGATTATTTCCCTAAAGATTATTTGATGGTAATTGACGAGAGCCACGTTACAGTTCCGCAGGTTCATGCGATGTACGGAGGCGACCGCAGCCGTAAAGAAGCTTTGGTGGAATACGGATTCAGGCTTCCTGCCGCAATGGATAACCGTCCTTTGAAATTTGAAGAATTTGAAGCCATTCAGAATCAGGTTATTTATGTTTCGGCAACTCCTGCGGATTATGAACTTGAAAAAACAGGAGGTGCTTATATTGAGCAGATTATCCGACCGACCGGACTTTTAGATCCGATTATAGAAATCCGTCCAACGCTGAATCAGATTGATGATTTAATGGAGGAAATCCAGAAAAGAGCGGATCTTGACGAAAGGGTTCTGGTAACGACGTTAACCAAGAAAATGGCGGAGGAATTAACAAAATATTTTACCAAATTCGGGATCAGAACGCGGTACATCCATTCCGATGTAGAAACTTTGGAACGTATCCAGATCATGCAGGATCTGCGTGTGGGGCTTTTTGATGTTTTAATCGGGGTAAATTTATTGCGAGAAGGTCTGGATTTGCCGGAAGTGTCTTTAGTAGCCATTCTAGATGCGGATAAAGAGGGAATGTTGAGAAGCCGAAGATCGATGATTCAGACGGTAGGTCGTGCCGCGAGAAATCTTAACGGAAGAGCGATTATGTACGCTGACAAGATCACCAAATCGATGCAGGCAACACTCGATGAGACTGAATACCGCCGTGCAAAACAAATGCAGTACAACGAAGAACATGGCAAAGTTCCGGTGGCTTTAAATAAGAAGATTTCTGAAAGCCTTGTCGGAAGAAGCAAAGATTTTCCGGATGAAAAATATACACAAAAAGAAATTTTACAGAAAGTTGCTGAAGCCAAAGCAAGCTACACTTCTGAAGATATGGAAAAAGTAATCGCGCAAAAGCAGAAGGAAATGGAAACCGCTGCGAAAAATCTTGATTTTATTAAAGCCGCGAAATTAAGGGATGAAATTGCTGCTTTGAAGGAATAAATTATTAATTGTAAAATATAATCTTCTATGCCCCAAAATAAAACAGTCGAAACAGAAGTAAATGTTACAAATTTCATCAACTCCTATGTGGAAAATGAACAAAAGAAAGAGGAAAGTTTTAAACTGATCTCGCTAATGAGTGACTGGACTGGATTTGAACCCAAAATGTGGGGCTCCGCAATTATCGGATTTGGCAGTTATCATTATAAATACGAAAGCGGACATGCAGGAGATATGCCTCTGATCAGCTTCTCACCTCGTAAATCTGCATTTTCACTATATGTATTTTCTCCAACTGAAGAAACCAAATATTTACTGGAAGAACTTGGCAAATTTAAAATGGGAAAATCGTGTATTTATGTAAAAAAATTATCTGATATCCATCTTTCTGTTTTAGAAAAAATGTGCAGATCAACCATTGAATATCTAAACAAACATCATGAATGTGCATGCAGAAAAACTAAACCTTCAGATGAAAAAACAAAAAAATAAACAATTCCGTGGCTGGTTTACTAAGTAATAATGAAATTAAACTTTCTAATTTAATGAATTCAGGCTTTTTCTCTTTTATTTCTCTGATAATTCTTTAGATTAAAATTAAAGCATACTACTGAAAAATCAATTAATTTAACTTTATATCCAGCATGTTTTAAGTGTGAACCTATATACATCAATCCCAATGGAGGAGATGATGTAAGGCTTGC
>OGQD01001055.1_pt1 | contig 18884 bp, 19 predicted proteins | sample 1553091 | NCBI WGS metagenome assembly OGQD01 (sample SAMEA2580290, study PRJEB22360) | human gut metagenome | biome: human gut; feature: human-associated habitat; material: faeces | place: Denmark | collected 2008/2010
AATTTCTTTTACTTTATCAAAAAAAAATAGAGTATCATTACTAATTGCAAATTCAACAGCTTTATCATTATAGAGAATTTTATCCCAATTTTTAAAGACAGTCGTTTTAAAATTTTCCTTATCTAAAATTTTTTTTTCATTATTATTTACAAGTACAACGGATTCAAATTCCTTATAATCAGAATTTCTTAGAATCTTTTGTGCAAAACTTCTATTAATTAATATCAGAAAAGAAAAGAGCAGAGCTCTTTTCCAAAAATTACAATTTATATTGCTCATTATAAATTATTTACAAGGGCCTGTTTGCTCAGTTGCAGTATCAAAACCTACCCACATAACATAGTATGTATTATGATATGTACAGGTGCATTGAGCGACACCATCTGGTTGTTGACCAGTATCTGCCGGATGACAATTATCAACACAAGTGTAAGTAGATGAAGCCCAACCCCAAAATCTTCTGTCATTGGAAGAATCTCCATCCGTTGCAGATGCTAATGTAAACACAGATGCTAAAGCTAAAGCACCAATCAAAATTTTCTTTTTCATGTAATTGAATTTTTAAAGTTAATAAATATTTTAAAAAAAGTGATTGTTTTTAAATCACGTTGCCAAGATATAATCTTTTCCCTTTCTGTACAAAAACCGGCAGTTATAAAATCGATAACCGTTGGTTATAATTTTAAAAAACATTACTTTAGCATTTAAATCTTGAATGTATGAGTTTAGAAACAAAGCTTCGAAAGCTAAGAGAACAGAAAGGCTGGTCGCAAATGGATATCGCACATCAGCTTGATATTTCCCAGCCTGCTTATAATAAATGGGAAACAGGACAAGCTAAACCCACTTTGCAAAACCTACAGAAAATTGCAGAAATTTTTGAAGTGGATTTCTTTGATTTGATTCAGGAACAAATTCCAAATGTAGATTTATCGAATTCACAATTTGAAGGAAATTCTTACATTGTAAGTCCAATTGTTATAAATCCTACAGAATCAAATATATTTAACTTTCAATCTCAAGATCTTATTGAAAAGATTTTAGAAAATCAGGAGCAAATGGCAAAAATAATAGAAAATCAAAGTAAGCTTATCGAAAGCTTGTTAAAAAAATAATTTCAGAAAGTTTAAATACTATAAACCTCTGAGGTTTTATAAATAAAAAATAGTCTTACTTTCTTTCATCATTTTTGCATTCAAACATAAAAAAACAAAAATATGAGTCATCCAATTATTGTAGAGCAGAAAATAAATGCTCCGGTTTATAAAGTCTGGAGAGCATTAACCGATAAAACTGAAATGCAGTCGTGGTATTTCGATATTTTTGATTTTGAACTGCAAACCGGCAAAATATTCAACTTTTATGAACCGGGGGAAGAGAAAAAGTATCATCATCAGGGAGAAATTTTAGAAATTGTTCCCAATGAAAAGCTGAAATATTCCTGGGCTTATCCCGAATTTTCCGATAAAAAAACAACCGTAACCTGGGAATTGAAACCCGATGAAAACGGAACTTTAATAAAGTTTATTCATGAAGATATTGATTATTTTAACGATTTAGGCGAACATTTTTCAAGAGAATCTTTCACGGAAGGCTGGAACGGAATTTTGAAGGAAAGTTTAAAACCTTATCTCGAAAATTGATAAAATAGGAGATTCAAAATATAAATGATGGCAAAATTCAATTCCCTTCGTCCTGTTTTATGGTCGGAACAATTCGATGAAACAATCGCCTTTTATACGCAGATTCTTGGTTTTACCTTACAGGAAAGAAATGATGATTGGCAATGGGCTTCTTTACAGAAAGATGAGGTAGAGATCATGCTTACTAAACCGAATCAGCATGAGAAATTCAACGGAATAGGGTTTACAGGTTCGTTTTATTTTAACGTAGAAAATGCAGATGAATTATGGGATGAACTGAAAGACAAAACGAAAATCTGCTACGAAATAGAAACGTTCGACTGGGAAATGAGGGAGTTTGCGATCTACGATAACAACGGTTACATATTACAATTTGGTCAAGATCTTCATGAAATTAGTTCAGAGGAATAAATTTTGCTAATTTTGGGGAAATTATTTTAGAAATCAATGAAAAAAAATATAATAGCAGGTTTTGCAGCGATTTTGTTGTTGGCTTCATGTAAAGATGATAAAAAAGTACTGGATTCTTTGGCAGATTACAACAACTCGATGATGGAAAAAGGATACCATTTCGGAGATAAACTGGATTTGCCGAAAGAGGTAACCGAAGATGCAGAAACCATTTCGATCAGTTTCGGAGATAAAGAAACATCTGGTCTTACGATAGATCCTAAATTCTTTACGTTAGGTGACAATGCTGTTACTTTTAATATCAAAACAAAAGGTGGCGAAACATTAACGCAGGACGCGACCATTAATGTTTTTGCTAAAAATCCTGAGCAGAAAATCAATTACGAAATCATCGCCGAATATCCTCACGATCCGAAAAATTTTGTGCAGGGTTTCCAGATTGAAGGCAACACGATTTATGAAAGCGATGGACAGAACGGTTCTTCGCAGATTTTAAAATATACGTTAGGAACCACAACGCCTTTGGCTTCAACCAAACAGCCACAGGAAGATTTTTCTGAAGGAAGCACCATTGTTGGCGATAAAGTCTATCAGTTAACATGGCAGAGCAAAAAAGGATATATTTACGATAAAAGCTCTTTAAAATTAATCAAAGAATTTGCCTATCCTAATGTTTTGGGTGAAGGTTGGGGATTAACCTACGATGGTAAAAACCTGATTGCTTCAGATGGAAGTAAATTATTGTATTTCCTAGATCCGAACAATCCTTCAAAAATGGTAAAATATATTGCGGTTGCGGGAAGTTCTCAGGCTTACGATCAGTTGAATGAGCTGGAATTCCATAACGGATTTATTTACGCCAATGTTTGGCAGAAACCGATCATTCTGAAAATTAATCCTGCGAATGGAGAAGTGGTAGGAACTTTTGATTTTACAGAAATTGCCAAGCAAAATACCAAAGGAAGCGACGATGTACTGAACGGAATTGCTTTTAAAGGAGATAATATGTTGGTAACCGGTAAAAACTGGTCTAAAATTTATGAAGTAGCGATCAAATAAATTTTGATGTCTTCTGTTTCTTGGTAATGAAAATAAAAAACTTAAAGTGAAGAAAAGCCTGATCGCAGGTTTTGCAGCAGCTTTGCTGCTGATGTCCTGTAAAAACGATAAAAAAATCCTTGATTCTTTAGCGGATTATAACAATGCGATGGAGGAGAAGGGATATCATTTTGGTGATAAGCTGAATCTTCCGCAGGAAGTTACGGAAAATGCAGAAAGTATTTCCATAAGTTTCGGAGATAAGGAAACCTCAGATTTAACCATTGATCCGAAGTTTTTTGCGTATGGCGATAATGAGGTGACCTTCAATATTAAAACGAAGGGCGGAGAGATTTTAAATCAGGATGCCACCATCAACGTTTTTACCAAAAATCCTGAAGCCAATATTCCTTTTGAAATTGTAGCAGAATATCCTCATGATCCGAACAATTTTGTGGAAGGTTTTCTTATGGAAGGAAATACGATTTATGAAAGTGACGGACTGGAAAAAGCTTCACAATTAATAAAATATACTTTGGGAAGTACGGCTCCGGCGCAGACTGAAAAACAGCCCACCGATATTTTTTCCGAAGGAATTGCCATTGCCGGAGATAAAATTTATCAGTTGACCTATCAAAATAAAATCGGATTTGTTTACGATAAAAATACGTTAAAGAAAATCTCAGAATTTCCTTTGCCGAATGAATTCGGAGAAGGTTGGGGATTAACGTATCACGGGAAAAATCTTATCGCAGATACAGGTTCAAATAAACTGTATTTTCTGGATGTAAATAATCCTTCCAAAGTGGTGAAAACGGTTTCTGTGGGTGGAAATAAAGAAATTTACAATCAGATCAACGAGCTGGAATATCACAACGGATTTATTTATGCCAATATCTGGCATCAGCCTTATATTTTAAAGATCAATCCTCAAACCGGAGAAACCGTAGGGAAATTTGATTTTACAAAAATTACCGGAGCATATACGCAAAACAACAGTGAGCATGTTCTTAACGGAATCGCCTTCAAAGGAGATCATATGTTGGTGACGGGTAAAAACTGGTCGAAAATATATGAAGTTGCGATTAAATAAGTTAAAATGAACCGCAATTTCTGTTGAAATAAATAAAAGCAGTAAATTGGTAGCGTTCCTTTTCGGAGCGCTATCTTAGTAAAAGAATTTGAAATTATTATCCTTCATATTTGCATTGGTTTTCTGTTCGTTATCCGCGCAGAAAGCCCTTCCTTTAGACACGCTGAAACTGAAGGAAGCAAAAGATATGCTTGCCGACGATTACGGAAACCTGTACATCTATAAAAACAAAGATTTCAGCTTTACCAAGTACGATTCTTTAGGGAGGCAGATCGGGAAAATGATGCTTACGGTTCCTTATAAAGTACAGACGGTACAAAACCCGCTAAGTGTGCCTTTGTTTTCTGAGAATGCTCAGGAAATGAAATTTGTAGACCAGAATTTAAACGAAATCCAAAAGGTTGATTTTAAACAGAAATTCGGTTTTATCAAAATGGCGTATGCGGAAGACCTACAGCAGCTCTGGCTTTTGGACGACAGTACAAAACGTCTGATCCAGTACAATTTCAGAAATGAAACAACCATCAATTCTTATCCTTTCGATGCGAGCATTGACGATTTAATGGATCTTCTGGTGTACGAAAATAAAGTGTATGTTTTAACAAGAAAATACATCCGCGTTTATTCTTTAAAGTTTGAAAAGCTATTTGAAGCCCCTTTGGAAAACGGAAAACGTTTCAGACGGGAGAATGAATTTATACTGGTAATCACCAATAATTCTATTTTAAAGTACATTCCGGAAAAAGAAATGGTGAAGATCTTTGAAGATCCGGATGCGCAGATTGTGGATAAAAATACGCTGTCTTATTTTGAAATAAAAGCCAACAAACTTTATCTTTACAACCTGGAAAATAACAAAGAAGCCAAACCACAAACGGAGCCTGATCCCAAGCAGAAAGCAACAGAGCAGGATGTAGAAAAATCGGCTGAGAAAACAGCAGAACCAAACAGTGCTGAAGGAAAACTTGAAAAGAAAACTCAGGAAATTGAAAGTAAAAATCCCGCGGAAAGCTCTCTCCAGAGACTTATTGAGGATACTTCGGAAATTCAGGCTGCCGGAATTTAGATCTTTATAAAGTTTAAAAAAATATACTAAGGAAAATATGCACATTGCAGTTACAGGAAATATTGGAGCAGGAAAAACCACGTTAACCACAATGCTTTCTAAGCATTACGGTTGGGATGCCCAGTTTGAAGATGTAGATCATAATCCTTATCTGGAGGATTTTTACGCAGATATGAGCAAGTGGAGTTTCGCGCTTCAGATCTATTTTTTAGGAAGCAGATTCAGGCAGGTGAAAGAGATCAGAGAGAGCGGGAAAAATATTATTCAGGATCGTACGATTTATGAAGATGCACACATTTTTGCAGAAAACCTGAACGATATGAATCTTCTTTCAGACCGTGATTTTAAAAACTACGAATCTGTTTTCAATCTGATGAAATCTTTCGTTTCTGCGCCGGATTTATTAATTTATCTTAAATCTGACGTACCGAATCTGGTAAAGAAAATTTACAAAAGAGGTAGAGAATATGAAGCATCCATCAGCATCGAATATCTTTCAAAACTGAATCAGAAATACGAAAAATGGATCTCCAATTATACGGAAGGCAAACTTTTGATTATTGAAGTGGATGATCTTGATTTTGTAGAAAAGCCTGAAGATTTCGGATTTATTTTAGAGAAAATCGAAGCGGAACTAAACGGTTTGTTTTAACAAAGTTTTATCATACATTAAAGCAGTAATCGTTTTATTTCTTTCTAAATTTGCTAAAGAAACAGTTAATTTTTAAATATAAATAATCATGTTGGTGAAGGTTTTACATAATGGAAATTGTTCAAAATCGAATGCGGTTTTAGAATACCTCGACGAAAACGGAGTTCCGTTTGAGATCATCAACATTGTTGAAGATCCGTTGAGTGAGCTGGAAATTAAAACTGTTTTAAAAAAGCTGAATCAGAGTGTTTTTCACATCATCAGAAAAACCGATAAATTGTATCTGGAAAATTTCGCAGACAAAAATTTATCTGAAGAAGAATGGATCAAAGTTCTGGCTGAAAATCCGTCCCTGATCCAAAGACCGATCATCATTAAAGGTTCGGTAGCAATGCTCGGAAGACCGATTGAAAACGTAAAGTATTTTATTGAGAAATAAATAAATTCATTGATAATTTAAACTAAAAAAGTCAGCCGTAAAGCTGACTTTTTCGTTTTTATAATAGAATGACACCTTCTATTTTTGCGACTTCCTGATAAATATTGACAACCTGATCTGCATCCAAAACGAATGCGTTGATATTGCAGGCTGTGTATTTTCCGTTTTTACTTTCGCGGTTTCCTAGTGTAAATTTGATCCCATCGAAAACTTTATAAATCTCCGTAAGTTTTGCCTGATCTGTCGGAATAATAAATTTAAATAAATAATCTTCCGGAAAATCGTGGTGACCTTCCAGTTTCTCCCTCAAAGAATTATAAAAATCTTCGGGACTTGCGTGTTGATTTCCTTGTAATATATCCATCTGCTTTTTAAAAATCTACATAAATATAATTAAAATTTTTCTATTTTCCAAGCGGTCCCAGAAGCGACTTGGAGTTTTGGATCTCATAATCTTCGATGATGTTGAAAATCCCGTTCACAAGCTGCTCGGAAGCCAATTGGCTCAATCCTCCCGAATTTACAGAAGTTTTATTGCCTCCTAAAAGACTGCCCAATAAATTGCTGCCTGATAAAGCGGTGTTGATGCTTTTTACAATGCCGTATTGATTAAGCTGTTCTTCCACTTTCGGAGTAATTGCGGCAATAAGCTGCTGAGAGGTTTTTTCTTTCAGAATTAAAGTTGCCGTTCCCTTTTCTCCCTGAATAATTCTTGTAACATCATTTGCATTCAGGCTGTTAACGGCATTCACAAGGATTGGTTTTGAAATGTTTACGGTGTAAACTGCCGCATCGGCAATATAAGCTCTTTCTTTTGCAACCAGAGAAGGAGCAATTTTTTCCAGCATTGAGTTGATGTCTCTAAGCTGCTTCGGAAGAGCTTTATCCACCATATTGTTCTGCAGAAAAGCATCTCTGTTGCTGTATACATTAACTCCTTTATCGATTCCGTTTAAAAGAAGTCTTTTAATAATCGATAATCCAAGATCAGACGTAGCGAGAGTCGTACAAGACTGCACTGTTGTATTGATAAATGCTCCGGTTCCTATCATAAGAGCCGCTGCGATGATATATTTTTTCATTGATATTGATTAAACGTTAATGATTGTCAAATACTGAACCAAATTTATAACAGTAGAATTAGTTTAACAAATTTTATATTCATATTTATTGTCATACTATTACTTTATGTAAAAAGTATATTTTGTGGAGTTATCATTCTTAAAGTACTTATTATAAACGGGTAATAAGAATTTATTTAAATTTTTTTTAATTTAATGCTATGAATAAGAAATTGAAAAATATTTAATAATAACCGTTATTTTAAATGATTTAGCAAATATAAATAATAATTAATTGTTTTTCTTTAAATGTTAAATATTAACAGAATGGTAAAAATATTAAGTATAATTAACATTGTTGAATATATTTTTATAATTTTGACTAATGTCTTTTATTGAGAATATATTATTTCTCAGCAGAAAAGGCACTCAAAAGCTACTGCTTTTGATCTCAGAATTGATTGTACGAATAAAATTAAACTATATGAAACAAAGTGATTTAAAGTATTCATGTCTCATTGCGGTTTTATACTTCGGTATGAATGTCAATGCGCAAACTACTCCACAAGATACTGTTCCGAAGGAGCAGAAGATTGAGGAGGTAGTGATGATTGGATATGGTTCTCAGAAAAAGGAGAATGTGACAGGAAGTATTGCTACAATATCTTCAAAACAACTAGAAAATCAACCTAATCCTAATGCACTGAGCTCGGTTCAGGGAAAAGTAGCGGGTGTGCAGATTACCAACGGCGCCGCTCCGGGATCTTCTCCAAGAGTCGATATCAGAGGAATCGGAACTTTAAACGGAACAACTGTGTTTATTGTTGACGGAAGTATAACAGAAGATATTTCTTTTCTGAATCCGCTGGACATCGAGTCGATGAGTGTTTTGAAAGATCCTTCATCATTAGCTATTTACGGAGCCAAAGCTTCAAAAGGTGCGGTGATTATTAAAACAAAATCAGGTAAAGGAAGAAATGTTTTTAATTTCAATTCTTATATCGGATTAAAGAGAGTTTCCAACATACCTAAAATGGTTAATAAAGATCAGTATGTGGAACTCTATAATGAAAAATTAAAAAATCAGGGTTCTACAATAGGATTTATTAATTCTTCGATGTTTCCTACGAGCACAAACTGGTTCGATGAAATTTTTAGAGATGCAATGATCAACTCCAATGATATTTCTGCCTCAGGAAAATCAGATAAATTAAATTATTTTTTAAGTTTAGGTTATTTAACAGATCAGGGAAATTTAGCTGCCGGTAAAGGAATCAACAGTGGAGACGAGTTCCGCAGATTTACTTCAAAGATTAATTTAACGTATAAATTAACGGATCATTTAACGGTAGGTACCAACTCAACATGGAGTACAACACGAAGAGATAATGCAAACAACCCTACATTAACAGCATATCTTTCTCCACCTGTTTACAGCCCAATGAATGCAGATGGAACGTACGGCTATCAAACGCTTGTTTCATTGGCGAACCCAAGAGCGACTTTAGATCTTTTCAGAGGAAAGGATAATGGCAACAGATATTTAATAAACCTTTGGGGAGAATATAAATTCTGGGACGATTTTACGTATAGATTAAGCTATACTCAGGATAATTCTGATGTAAAATCCTATTCCTACAGTCCGGTTATCAACTATATTCCTGCAAGTACTTCACGTTCAAGCCTGCTGAGAACAAACCAGATGTTGAGATCGTATGTTTTGGATAATACTTTAACATGGAGAAAGCAATTGGGAAATCATAACCTTGAAATTCTGGCAGGTATGACCAGAAATGAGGATTACGGACTTAATCTTAATACTTTTGGAAGAGATATTGTGTATAACGGTACAGAGCAGTCTTTGTATTTTTCAGGAAGTATCCCAACAACAAGTGGCGGCGGAAATAATTACGCAGACGGAGCTTCTTGGGAAGTTGGTTTCAGAGACAGAGTGCAGTCTTATTTCGGAAGGGTAAATTACGATTACAAAGGGAAATATCTCATCAATGCATCCATTAGAAATGATGGAACTACGGGATACAGTTCGGATGACAGAACACACTGGTTCCCTGCTGTAAGTGCAGGATGGGTTATTTCCAAAGAAAACTTCATGAGCAATCAGAATATTTTTGATTTATTAAAAGTGAGAGGAAGCTGGGGAAGTTTAGGGAATCCTGTAAGAGGTCTTAACTACGTTTTAACCACACAAACCGGTCTTAATGCTTATTTTGGAGGAGTTGCTTATCCGGGTGAAACCACAACAGATATTATTGATACATCAATCGGTTGGGAAACTATTGAAGGAACAGATTTCGGATTGGAGATGGCATTCCTGAAAAATAAACTTAAAGTAGAAGCTACCTATTACAACAAAGATTCTAAAGATGTGGTGTATGGAATTCAGCAGCCTTCTATTTCCGGAGCACAGAATAAATTGGTTACCAATGCCTTCTCTTTCAATAATAAAGGATTTGAATTCTCTGTTAATTATGAAGCAAACCTTACCGATAAAATCAAATTCGGAGTGTATGGAAATTTAACCACTCTTAAAAATGAAATCACTTCGGTTTACAACAACTCATATAACGAAACAGGACCTTATCTATTCGGAAGCACTATCACAAGACTGGAGAAAGGAGTTCCTGTAGGTTCTTACTACGGGTTCCAGGTAGCGGGAATCTTCCAGAATCAGGCACAGGTAAATGCTGCGCCTAAGCAGGTGGGAGCTGCTGTCGGAGGATTTCAGTTCGCAGATATTAACGGGGACGGAGTTATTGACAATTCAGATAAAACATACTTAGGAAGCCCGATTCCTGACTTTACATACGGATTCGGAATTAACTTATCAGGATATAATGTTGATTTTTCAGTTGATTTCCAAGGCGTTGCAGGAAATGAAATTTATAACTACAACAGAGAACAACGTTATGGTAACGAAAGCTGGGATTTAGATTTCTACAACAACAGATGGAGAGGCGAAGGTACTTCTAATACATATCCTATGGTTACCAATGATCAGAATATCATCAAGCCAAACAGTTTCTATGTTGAGAATGGAAGTTTCTTCAGAATCAGAAATATTCAGTTAGGATATACATTACCATCTAACTTGTTTACGAATACAAAGATTCAGAAATTAAGACTGTATGTTTCTGCTCAAAATCCATGGACATCTTTTAAATACAACGGTTTTTCACCAGAAATATTGAATACATCAGACCGTGTTCAATTGGGGGTAGATCAAAACATTTATCCCTTATCTTCGATCTATACAATGGGGGTTAATTTAACTTTCTAAAATTAAAAAAATGAAAAAAGTATCAATACTGTTATTAAGTCTATTTCTGGCATCATCTTGCGGAAACGATTATCTAGATATAAAACCGGAAACTAAAAACGAAGCAGATAACTTCTTTACAACAGAAGCGGATGCTGTCTCTGCGACTACCGCTATTTACAGTTTTTTAAGAAGTTGGGAAAATTCAGCATTTCCGTCTCAATATGTTTTTGGTGTTCCTGCGGATGATGTCCTGAAAGGTTCAAACCCGGGAGATGCATCATTTATGCTTGCTTATGATCAATTCACCTATACCGCTTCAGACGGTGGAGTAGAAGGATATTGGACAGGTCAATGGAATGCGGTTGCAAGATGTAATCAGGTAATCAGTAACATTCCAAAGATTACCATGAACGAGACATTGAAAAAAAGACTTCTTGCAGAAGCTAAAATGCTGAGAGCATATTTCTATTTTAATCTGGTAAGAATTTATGGAGGGGTTCCTATTTTTGATGGTATTCCTTCAGATTTAAATTACAATATTCCTAGAAAATCCAAAGAAGAAGTTTATAATTTCATCATTTCAGATTTAATTGCAGCTTCAGAAGTTTTACCTCAGACTTATTCTGCTGCGGATCAGGGAAGAGTTACCAAAGGCGCGGCGTTAGGATTGTTATCAAAAGTTTATCTGTATAAAAAAGATTATCAGAAGGCATACGATACTTCTAATCAGGTAATTGCAATGGGATATTCATTAGATCCGGATTTCAACCATCTATTCAGAATAGCAGGAGAATTCGGTCCGGAATCTGTATTTGAAGTAGACTGCGAATGTTCTTCATTAGGAGGAAGTCAATATGCAGAAGTTCAGGGAGTAAGAGGACAGTTTGGATGGGGCTTCTTCACACCATCACCTTCTCTGGAAGCGGCGTTTGAAACCGGAGATATCAGAAAAGAGCTTACGATCTTAAGAGACGGCGAAACAACTCCTGAAGGAGATGTTATTGCGGTTGGAGATCCTTTATCAGTAAAAACATTTAATCAGAAAGCGTATGTTCCTAAAAGTTTAAATAATACTTCTTGCGGATATGGCTCCAGACAAAATATAAGAATTTTAAGATTCGCTGAGATATTACTGATTAATGCAGAAGCGGCAAATGAATTAGGAAATTCTGCAACCGCAATCACGAATTTAAATAAAGTGAGAACGAGAGCCATGTTACCGGTTACAACTGCAACCTCACAATCTGCATTACGTACTGCAATATGGAAAGAGAGAAGAGTAGAATTAGCGATGGAAGGAGATCGATTTGTGGATCTTGTAAGAACGGGACAGGCAGCCAGCGTCCTTGGAAGTTATGGGTTTGTTGCTGGGAAAAACGAAGTATTCCCAATACCGCAAAACGCAATCAATCAAAGCAATGGGGTGCTTGTTCAGAATCCTGGATACTAAGCCTCATGAGAATTAAAAATTTTATAATATTAACAACTGCCATATATTTATGTGGCAGTTGTTCTTCTGAAGATACTATAAGTAACAGCAACCAACAGAGTCAGGAAACTCCCACCAACAACTATACCGATGCACAACTCATCGAAATGGTACAAAAAGATGCTTTAAAGTATTTTTGGGATTACGCCGAATCAGGATCAAAATTGGCAAGAGAACGTTATCATACCGATAATCCTTCTCAGGATGCAAATATTGTGACAACTGGTGGTTCAGGTTTTGGACTCATGACTATTTTAGTGGGTATTAAAAACGGATATATTTCCAGAGCAGAAGCGGTTTCAAGATTAACAACTTCTCTTAATTTCCTTCAGAATGCCAATCGTTTTCACGGAGCATGGCCGCATTGGATCAATGGAACCAACGGTCAGGTTGTACCTTTCAGTCAGAAAGATAACGGAGGAGATTTGGTTGAAACTTCATTTCTTGCGCAGGGACTGATCTGTGTGAGAGAATATTTTAAAAACTCTTCAGATGCTTCAGAACTGGCAATTTCTCAAAAAGCCGATGCGCTATGGAAAGGAATTGAATGGAACTGGTATACGCAAAATCCCGCAGCTCCCAATATGCTTACATGGCATTGGTCTCCCAATTACGATTGGCAGATGAATATGCCGTTAAGAGGTTTTGATGAAACATTAATTACTTATGTCATGGCTGCAGCATCTCCAAATTACTCAATCGATAAACCTGTTTATCAGCAGGGATGGGCTAGAAGCGGAAGTATAAAAAATACAGGATCTCAGTTTGGATTACCTGTTGTAGTCAATCATAACGGTGCAAATGGCACTGTAGGTCCGATGTTTTGGTCGCATTATTCATTTTTAGGACTGGATCCGAGAGGCTTGTCCGATGAATATGTAAATTATGGCGATGCTACAACCAATCATGCTAAAATAATGTATCAGTATTGCGTTGCCAATCCGAAAGGCTGGCAGGGTTATAATTCAAAAAGTTGGGGACTTACTGCAAGTTATTCCAGAAATCCAAATACAGGAGGAGATGATTACGCTGCACATCAGCCAAATAACGATTTAGGAATTATTTCTCCCACAGCAGCATTATCAAGTATGCCTTACACACCTGCAGAAAGTATGAATATGCTAAGATTTCTGTATAATGAAAATTATAATAAATATGTAGGTGTAGCTGGACCTTATGATGCTTATTCTGTTCATTACAATTGGGTTACGCCAAGATATTTAGCAATAGATCAGGGAACGATTGCACCAATGGTAGAAAATTATAAAAGCCAGTTTTTATGGCAGTTATTTATGAATGCGCCCGATGTTAAGCAGGGATTAATAAAATTAGGATTCCATTCTACACAGTATGGATTTTAAACAAAATTAAATTATGAAAAGGATAATACTTTCAGTCATCGCTATATCAATACTCTCTGTTTCGTGTAAGAACTCACAGATTCCTATGCAGGAAGCATCAAAAGTTCAGATTGTAAAAAGCAACATCACAGACGAGCAGTTAATGGATAAGGTGCAAAAAGATGCTTTAAAGTATTTTTGGGATTATGCAGAGCCCAATTCAATGTTGGGAAGAGAACGCTATCACGAAGATAATATCTATCCGGATAATGATAAACATGTTGTGACGACAGGAGGATCTGGATTTGGATTGGCAACCATTTTGGTAGGGATAGAACGAGGTTTTGTTCCAAGAAAAGATGCGGTGAAAAGATTGACTACCATGATGGATTTTCTTGCAAAGGCAGATCGTCACAAAGGAGCCTGGTCACACTGGATTAATGGTGAAACTGGAAAAACAGTGCCGTTCGGCAAAAAAGACAATGGAGGAGATCTGGTAGAAACCGCTTTTTTAACTTCAGGAATTTTAATGGTTCGTGAATATTTTAAAAACGGAAATACTGAAGAAAAAGCTTTAGCCAAAAAATGTGACGAGCTTTGGAAAGGCATCCAATGGAACTGGTACACAAAAGGAGGGCAGAAAGTTCTTTACTGGCATTGGTCACCCGATTATCAGTGGGAAATGAACTTCCCGTTGGAAGGCTACAACGAATGTTTAATTACCTATATTTTAGCTGCTTCGTCACCTACTTATCCGATCGATGCCGAAACCTATTACAAAGGCTGGACAAGAAACGGAACCTACCTTTCAGATAAAGAAAAATATGGTTTGCCGATGTACGTAAAGCACAATGGCGCAGCAGAATACGGAGGACCTTTATTTTGGGCACATTATTCCTATATCGGTCTGGATCCGACGAACTTATCAGATAAATTAATCAAAAACTATTTTGATTTAAATAAAAATCAGGTTCTTATTGATTACAAATATTGCGTTGAAAATCCCAAAAACTGGAAAGGATATGGACCTAATTATTGGGGATTAACAGCCGGTTACTCAAGAAATGAGGACGGAAGCGCAGGATATGATGCACATTTTCCGCAAAATGACCGTGGGGTAATTACTCCTACTGCGGCGTTGAGCAGTTTTCCGTATTCTCCAAAAGAATCAATGGATTTTTTAAGATTTATTTATACCCAAAAACCTGAATTTATTGGCTCAGCCGGGCCTTACGATGCAACGTCCATTCATTATAATAACTGGACAACGCCGAGATATCTCGCGATCGATCAGGGAACGATTGCTCCAATGATAGAAAATTACAGAACCGGATTTTTGTGGAAATTATTCATGAATGCACCCGAAATTCAACAGGGATTAAAGAAACTAAGCTTCAAATCAGAAAAATATCATATTAAATAATTTTTTAGGAGCTGTTTCCCGCTTTCCGCACTCGCTATTTTCGGGATTAGGCGGCGGAGCCGCCGCCTAATCCCGAAAATGAGCTCAGACAAATGCTGCAATCGGGGCTATTAAAAAAAGAATGTTAAATTAGAATATCCAAAACATACAAATTCTGATATGAAATATAAATTAAAATACGCTTTGTTGCTGCCGTTTTTATTTTCTTTAAAAGCAAATGCGCAGGAAATAAAAGCAGAACTCAATAAAGAAATAAAAAAACAGGAAAAAATCTCTTACATTCTGGATTTTCCTCAGAATGCAAAAGGAAACGTTCCGCTTATTGTTTTTCTTCATGGTTCCTGAGAAAGAGGCAATAATTTGGAAATCGTAAAAGCCCACAGTCCGTTTACGTATAAAAATTTAATAAAAGAACCGGTTGCAATTTTAGCACCTCAATGTCCGGAAAATATGTGGTGGGATACTGTTACCGTATATAATTTAATCAAAGAAATTCAGTCAAAATACAAAGTAGATTCCTCAAGAATTTACCTTACCGGACTTTCAATGGGAGGTTGGGGAACACTGAAACTAGCAATGGAACATCCCGAAATGTTTGCGGCGGTCGTTCCCGTTTGCGCACCTACAGACAGAGTAATGTACGCAAACATCCATCAGTACAAAAATCTGAATATGAGAATCTTTCATGGCGGAATGGATGATGTCGTTTTACCTGAAAATGCATTTAATTTTTATCAGGCACTGCATCCTGTAAATCCCTCTGCCGAATTAACGATTTTCTCAAATGACAATCATAATTCCTGGGATTCAACCTATTCCAATCCTAAATTATACGAATGGATGTTGTCAAAAAGAAAAGAAAAATAATTTAGTGTAAATATTTAAACGAGAAGTCTTTGCTGAGTGAGTAGTTTATGCTGAGCTTGTCGAAGTGCCTTTTGCGCCTTAAAAACATAAAGTTTATCAAAATAACTTTGCGCCTCTGCGTTTATCCAACAAAAAATAATAAACTAATTAAAGAAGATAGATTTATGAAATCGAAGATTCACGAATTCCTTAAAAAATGAAGAAGTTATGAGTAAAAAGTTAATTGTAATTGCGGCTTTAGCATTAGCACCTGTGTTTTCGGCGCAGGAAACGGTAACGAAGCCCGTTCAGTCGTATCAGACGGCTCAGTATCAGTCTAAAAAGAAAGCTTTCGTAGATGATCTTTTGTCGAAAATGACTTTAGATGAAAAAATCGGGCAGCTCAATCTACCAAGTTCAGGAGATTTTACAACCGGTTTGGCTAAAAGTTCAGACATCGGAAAAAAAATCGAACAGGGTTTAGTAGGAGGGCTTTTCAATATAAAAGGAGCAGATAAAATCAGAGCCGTTCAGAAAGTGGCAGTGGAAAACAGCAGGCTTAAAATTCCATTGATTTTCGGAATGGACGTCATCCACGGTTACGAAACAACTTTCCCGATTCCGTTAGGATTAGCCGCTTCATGGGATATGAATTTGGTGCAGCAGTCTGCAAGAATAGCCGCTAAAGAAGCAGCTTCCGACGGAATCAACTGGACATTCTCGCCAATGGTGGATATTTCCCGCGAACCAAGATGGGGAAGGGTTTCTGAAGGTTCCGGTGAAGACCCATACTTAGGAAGCGAAATTGCAAAAAATATGGTCTATGGTTATCAGGGAAAAGACCTTGCCAATGGAACCAATATTCTGGCTTGCGTTAAACATTTCGCGCTGTATGGAGCAGGTGAAGCAGGAAGAGACTACAACACAGTGGATATGAGCCACGTAAGAATGTTCAACGAATATTTTCCGCCTTACAAAGCAGCGGTAGATGCAGGAGTAGCTTCTGTAATGGCTTCTTTCAACGAAGTAGACGGAGTTCCCGCAACAGGAAACAGATGGCTGCAAACCGAAGTTTTAAGAAACAAATGGAACTTCAAAGGTTTCGTAGTGACCGATTATACCGGAATCAATGAAATGGTAGATCACGGGATGGGAAATCTTCAGGAAGTTTCCGCATTGGCTTTAAAAGCAGGTATTGATATGGATATGGTAGGCGAAGGATTCTTAACCACCCTGAAAAAATCCTTAGCAGAAGGAAAAATAACTCAGGCTGAAATCGATATGGCAGCAAAAAGAATTCTTGAGGCGAAATACGATTTAGGACTATTTTCAGATCCGTATAAATTCGGAGATGCAAAACTGGCAGCAAAAGAGGTGTACAATATGGAAAACCGAAACATTGCCAGAAACGTCGCTGCACAATCCATGGTTTTGATGAAAAACGACAATCAGGTTTTGCCTTTGAAAAAATCAGGAACCGTTGCCGTAATCGGACCATTGGTAAATAACTCTCTGAATATGGCAGGAACATGGAGCGTTGCAGCAAAACATGAGAAAGCCGTTAATCTGATGCAGGGATTACAGGAAAACTTCGGCAAAGAAGTGAAATTTATTTCTGCAAAAGGAGCAAATATTGATTATGATGCGAAACTGGAAGATATTTATGCAGCGCACGGCAAAAAAACCGACAGAGACAACCGTTCAAAAGAAGCTTTATTAAAAGAAGCGGTAGATGTGGCGAACAAAGCAGATGTTATTGTTCTGGCAATCGGAGAATCTGCTGAAATGAGCGGAGAATCGTCTTCAAGAACAGAAATTACCATTCCTCAGTCTCAGGTAGATCTTTTAAATGAACTAAAAAAGACAGGAAAGCCAATTGCAGTAATTCTTTTCACAGGTCGTCCTTTAGCTTTAACAAACATTAAAGATACTCCGGATGCAATTCTTAATGTCTGGTTTGCAGGTTCCGAAGCAGGAAATGCAATCTCTGATGTGCTGTTCGGAAAAGTAAATCCTTCAGGAAAACTACCGATGACTTTCCCAAGAAGTTTAGGGCAGGTTCCGATTTATTACAATGCTAAAAATACAGGTCGCCCGTTAGATCAGAAATTGGTTGATAAATGCGAGTACCAGAGATTCCGTTCCAATTATATGGATGAGTGTAACACGCCGTTGTATCCTTTTGGTTATGGATTAAGTTACACAAAATTCAATTATTCTGATGTTGCAGTTTCCAATGCTAATCCAAAAGGAAATCAGACCATTCAGGCATCCGTTACCGTAACGAATACCGGAAATTATGATGGAGCAGAAGTCGTTCAGCTTTACATCAGAGACATGGTAGGAAGCATTACAAGACCCGTAAAAGAACTGAAAGGCTTCCAGAAAGTAATGCTGAAAAAAGGGGAATCTAAAAAAGTTACCTTCGATATTACTCCGGAAAACCTGAAATTCTACAACGGAGATCTGAAATACGACTGGGAACCGGGTGAATTTGATATCATGATCGGAACCAACTCATCCGATGTGAAACATTCCAAAATCAACTGGACAAAATAAATCATATAAGCCACTCAATTAGAGTGGCTTTTTTTGTATTTTTGAAGAAACACTCACTATAAAGTGCTTTGGCATAATTTTTAGACAATTGAAAACTTAAATTTTAAAACATGAGAAAAACAATTTTATTCAGTACAATGTTCCTTGGTTCATTAGTCTTTGCACAGCAGACGCACGTTGTAGGCGGAGACAAAGATGTTCACGGCTGCAAAGCTTCCGCAGGTTATACCTATTCTCAGATCAAAAATGATTGCGTAAGAGTTTTTGAACAGAAAATCAAATTAAAAGAAGTGAGTTCAGATAAAAGCTACACTACTTCAACGGCTGTAATTTTCAATAAAAACATGAAAAAAGCCGAAATTTTTATTCCAGACGGAAGCGCAAACAGCATTATTCTCGACAGGCAGGGAAAAAGCAAGATCTGGAAAAGCGGAAAACATATCAAAGACAGCTACGTTTTAGTTCCTTATAAAAAAACAGGTTATCAGATTAAAAAAAATGATGTGGTAATCTATCAGTAAATTTAAAAGCCATTCGGATGAGT
>OGQD01001061.1_pt1 | contig 18801 bp, 17 predicted proteins | sample 1553091 | NCBI WGS metagenome assembly OGQD01 (sample SAMEA2580290, study PRJEB22360) | human gut metagenome | biome: human gut; feature: human-associated habitat; material: faeces | place: Denmark | collected 2008/2010
GGCCGGGCCAAGAGGGCAATGGCCGAGCCCAGGGGTTTTGATTCGCTCGTGCGCATCGCGTGGACGCCTGAGGTGCCACCGTTCTTCTCGGCAGAGTGTGGTAGAATCAGCTCTCGCAAGCGGGCATCGCCAAGTGGTAAGGCATCAGCTTCCCAAGCTGACATTCGCGGGTTCGAGTCCCGTTGCCCGCTCCATTGATTTTATCGGTCTAACAATTAGTTAGGCCGTTTTTTATGAGAATCTGCCGCACGCCCGTCTCATTCGCCACGAGCTGTATTGAAAGCGCGGAGGTCGGGTATTCTTTTTCCGGCAGATTTGGAATGGACCATATTTGAGAGGATGATTGAACGAATGACCGCTCCCTTTACGAGTGCTGAATGCCGTGCCTCAATGCGAGCGCTGGAAGATGAAATAGCAAATTACGCCGAGCTCCTTGTCTGTGATGGTGTTGCCATAAAACCAGGCCAGGAACTCGTAGTGAATGCTCCTGTTGAAGCATATGAATTTGCACGTCTTGTAGTGAAAGCAGGCTATGAAGCTGGGGCTGGGCATGTAACCGTAATTTGGGGAGACGAACGCATCTCTCGCCTAGAGTATGAAAATCTACCTCGCGAATATTTTGAAACCGTGCCTGCTTGGAAGCGTGATCAACTCAACACGCTTGCAGAGAATGGTGCGGCGTTTCTGTTTCTTTCCGGAGAAGATCCGTCTGCACTGAAAGGCATAGATCCTGCTAAGCCTGCCACGGCGCTCCGTGCACGAAATATGCAATGTCGAGCATTTCGTGATGGCATGGATTTTGGTCGCAATGCATGGTGTATTGGCGGTGTGCCAGTAGCCGCTTGGGCGCGTCAGGTATTTCCCGATGTCTCAGAAGAAGAGGCTCTGTATCGACTTTGGGCTGCCATTTTACGTGCTTCACGAGCCGATGGAGAAGATCCGCACGGTGAGTGGGAGACGCATAATGCGGCTTTCGAAAAGAATAAACGCCAGCTCAACGGCATGCATTTTGAGTCTCTGCACTACACGTCATCAAATGGAACCGATCTTATAGTTGGCCTTACCGATAAACACATCTGGGAGGGCGGTGCCGCACGGACGCAAGATGGCACGGCATTCTTTCCGAACATTCCAACTGAGGAAGTCTTTACTTCGCCAGATTGTCGTCGTGCGCAAGGCAGGGTCGTTTCGGCGCTGCCGCTCGTACATAACGGTCTGCTAGTGAGCGACTTTTGGTTTGAATTTAAAGATGGTCGCGTCGTTGATTTTGGTGCTGAACGTGGTGCTTCTGTTTTGGAAGAGATTCTTGAAACTGATGATGGAGCGCGCAGACTCGGCGAATGCGCCATTATTTCTAAAAACACTCCTATCCGGCAGAGCGGACTTATCTTCTACAACACACTTTACGACGAGAATGCCAGCTGTCATCTAGCACTGGGCATGGGCTTTCCTGATTGTTATGAGGGAGGCTATGAAATGACAGCAGAAGAACTTGCAGAAAAGGGCGTGAACAAGTCACATACGCACGTTGACTTTATGATTGGGTCAGATGACTTAGCAATTACCGGCATCACAGCCGATGGAAAAGAGGTTCCATTCTTTATAAATGGGCAATGGGCGTGGGAATAGCGTGATAATCTACAATCAGGTCTTGCCCTCAATGGGTTAGAATCGCTATCCTAGTAAATCGCTAATGCGCTATGCGTCCTTAGCTCAGTTGGCAGAGCAGGGGACTTTTAATCCCAAGGCCGTGGGTTCGACCCCCACAGGACGCACCAGAGATTGTTAAAACGGACGTCTTTTATGGCGTCCGTTTTTTCTTGCCGTTATGTTGTGAGTGCGGCTTATGAAATATTGCTAAATAAGCAAAAAATTGCCGAAGTTTTTATTAAAAAATTGCCGTATTTCTCTATTTCGGTAGTTCTGAAATGTTGTTCTCTTGTAAAGTCTCATCCATCAGAAGAGAACTGCAGATCACTTCGATTATTCATTCGACTTTGAGAGGAGGCCCACAATGCAGAACATGCTCACTCAGATGATGGACCTCCGACGCCAGGCTCGACGAATCTAGCAGCGAAGCCAGCGCGCGTAGTTCTCAGTCCTTAAGCATACTGCTTACAAATGTGAACAGCACCTGGCACGCCGGGTGCTTTTTTCTGGCGAACGCTGCGCCTCTAGAGCGCTCGTATGGGATTTCGTATTTGTTGATAAAGCCCATCGCAAAGCGCTTCATTTCTCAAATCCAACAATGAGCAAACAATTTCCAATAGCAGGAATAACGGCGGAGAGAATAGGGAGACTTTCATGACCGCTACAGGACAAACCCCTCAGACAGATACTCCTAAAGAAAAGGTCGTGCTTGCATACTCAGGTGGCCTTGATACCTCGGTAATTGTTAAGTGGCTTCAGGTTGAGATGAATCTTGACGTCATTGCTATTTGCGGCAACGTCGGACAGGATGAGAAAGACCTCGCTGCAACGAAGCAGAAGGCGCTTGACCTCGGTGCTATTGTCTCCGAAGCAATTGATATGCGTGAGGAGTATGCTGACGTCATCCTTTCAAAAGCCATTTGGGCTAATGGCAAGTATGAAGGTACCTACCCGCTGCTTTCTGCGCTTTCTCGTCCCCTTATTGCGAAGCATATTGTTGACTTGGCGCATCAGTACGGTGCGAAATATGTTGCGCATGGGTGCACAGGCAAAGGCAACGATCAGGTGCGTTTTGACACCTGCATCCACGGTCTCGATCCTTCACTTACTATTCTTGCACCGGTGCGTGAGTGGAATCTCACCACACGTGAAGAAGAGATGGAATGGGCAGAGGCTCATGGCGTGCCAGTTCCCACAACGCGCAAGCGTCCTTACTCCATTGACGACAATCTTTGGGGACGCGCTATTGAGTGTGGTGTCCTTGAGGACACATGGAACACACCACCTTCAGACATTTGGACTATGACGGCTAATCCCGAGGATTGCCCCAATGAGCCTGAAACTGTTGTCATTGGTTTTGAGGGCGGTATCCCGACTTCTATCAATGGCGAGAAGATGTCACTTCTCGACGTTATTATCAAGGCAAACGAGATTGCAGGAAGAAATGGCTTTGGCCGCATCGATGTAATCGAAGATCGTGTTGTTGGTATTAAGAGCCGTGAGTGCTATGAGTGCCCTGCATCGCTGCTGCTTATTCAGGCACACCAAACGCTTGAAAGCCTTTGCTTGGATGCAGAGTGCTTGCGCGAGAAGGCAAAGCTTGATGTTGACTGGGCGCACGCTGTGTATAACGGCCTTTGGTTCTCGCAGAATCGTATGGCCATTGATGCCTACAACGCCTACACACAGAAGTATGTCACCGGTGAAGTGCGTCTTAAGCTCTGCAAGGGCGGTCTGTTTGTTGATGGCATGCGTTCGCCTTACAGCCTGTATGATTACGGTCTGGCAACGTATGACGAGGGCGACACCTTTGATCACACCGCTTCAAAGGGCTTCATTGAGCTTCATGGCCTGCAGTCAAGGACATGGTCACGTGTACAGGGTCCTGGCAGCGGTATGCAGTCGGCACTCTAGAGCTCTGAACGTTCGTTCCATGAAACGACACATCTATAAAGCTGCGTAGAGCAGCGACCAATATGACGCTCTCATGCTGTATGCACTTCTTATTGTGCGCAGTGTGGGAGCGTTTCTCGATTAAGCTTGAAAGGTACCAGATTTACGACGAAAGGGTGCATCATGGCATTGTGGGGCGGCAGATTTGAAAAGGGTGTCGATGCGTTTACGCAGGAATTTGGAGCCTCACTTGAGGTAGATAAGGCCATGGCGTCGCAAGATATTGCTGGTAGTCGTGCTCATGCACGCATGCTTGCCGAGCAGGGGATAATTTCTGGAGAAGATCAGGCTGCAATTGATGAAGGGCTTCAGCGCATCGCTCAGCGCATTGAAGATGGCTCCTTTATATGGGATGTGAACGATGAAGATGTTCATATGGCAGTAGAAGGAGAGCTCACGCGCGAAATTGGAACGCCGGGAGCGCGTCTACATACCGGGCGTTCGCGCAACGACCAGGTTGCGTGTGATCTGCGTCTGCTTGCAAAAGATCTCTGCAACCATCTCATCCAGGGAAATATCGCACTTCGCCGGGTTCTTCTCGATGCTGCTGAGAAGAACCTTGATGTTGTCATGCCTGGCTATACACATCTTCAGCATGCACAGCCAGTGTTGTTAGGCCATCACTTGCTGGCATATTTTTGGATGTTCTCGCGGGACTTTACGCGCCTTGTAGCCGCTCAAACCGCAGCGGATGCAAATCCGCTTGGAGCGGCGGCGCTGGCGGGCACCACCTATCCGCTCGATCGCAAACGCACAAGCAAGCTTTTGGGATTCTCGCGCACCATTCCCAATTCAATGGACGCTGTGTCTGACAGGGATTATCTACTTGACCTGGAATATGCCTGCTCGGTGAGCATGATGCATCTGTCACGTCTATGTGAGGAGATTGTCCTTTGGAGCACAACCGAGTTCGGATTTATCACGCTTTCGGATAGCTATGCTACAGGCTCTTCCATCATGCCGCAGAAGAAGAATCCTGACTTTGCTGAACTTACTCGTGGCAAGACTGGTCGTGTGTATGGCGACCTTATGGCGCTTCTCACCACGATGAAGTCGCTTCCGCTTGCCTATAACAAAGACCTGCAAGAGTGCAAAGAAGGGCCTTTGGATGCAGCGCATACGCTCTCAGATTGCATGGAGATAGCTGCTGGCATGATAGAAACGATGACAGTACATTCAGACGTTATGCTTGCGCAGGCAAAAACTGGGTTTACTGCAGCTACCGATGTGGCCGACTATCTCGCTAAAAAAGGAATGCCCTTCCGCGACGCTCACCGCGTGGTAGGAGAGCTGGTGTTGTATTGCGAGAAGCACGATAAGGGCTTAGAGGATCTCACGCTGGAGGAATTCCAGGCTGCAAGTCCTCTGTTTGAGGCAGACATTGTGAAAGATCTTGATCCTGCAGGCATTGCAAATGCCCGTGTTACTTATGGTGGCACTGGTCATGATGCTGTGGTTGAACAACTTGCAGAAGCGCGCGCGGTATTAGCCACGGATAAGAAAGAGATTGCTCAAGAATCAGACGAATAAGCAGCCTGTCTCAGTAGCAGATGTCTTTGAAAAAGAGGAAAAGGCAAAATGATTGATATATCTCAGCAACTGCCTCGGACATTTGACCCTACGAATACTGTTGCCCCGGTGGTGCTCTTAATTATCGCAGTTGTTGTTATTATCGCGGCTATTGTGCTTCGTAAGCGCCGTCGGTAGTCTTTACATGGTGTACATGAACAGAGTTTGTACTGCTGTTCATTATCGGTATTGTGTTGTATCGGCTTTATCCTGCTTGTTCCTACGAAGGAGACTTCATGATTGACCGCTATACCCGTCCGGAAATGGGCCACATCTTCTCGCTGGAGAATAAGTATGCCATCTGGCAAGAGATTGAGGTGCTTGCCTGCGAGGCACACGCTGAGATGGGAAAGATTGGCATCACGCGCGAAGAGGCAGCGTGGATTCGCGAGCATGCGGATTTTAATAAGGACGAGGTAGACGCTATTGAGGCAGTAACCAATCATGACGTTATTGCATTTCTCACCAACATGGGCGAGTACATCGACCGTGAAGTGCCCGAGGGAGAGCCTAAACCCAGCCGCTGGGTTCACTTTGGCATGACGAGCTCCGATCTGGGCGACACGGCTCTGTGCTATCAGCTGGTTCAAGCAACCGATCTTCTTATTGAGGACTGCCGTCGCCTTGGCGAGATTTGCCTTCGCCGCGCCTTTGAAGAGCGCGATACGCTTTGTGTTGGACGCACACACGGCATCCATGCTGAGCCCATGACTTTTGGCATGAAGTTTGGTAGCTGGGCTTGGGAATTGCGTCGCGATCTTGATCGCCTTATTGACGCTCGTAAAAACGTGGCCTTTGGCGCCATTTCTGGTGCTGTTGGCACCTACTCCTCCATCGATCCTTTTGTAGAGGAATACGTATGTGAGCACCTTGGTCTTGCTCACGATCCGCTCTCAACACAGGTTATTAGCCGTGATCACCATGCTTATCTTGCGGGTGTGCTTGCTACCTGCGCAGCTACCTGTGAGCGCATTGCAACCGAAATTCGCAATCTGCAAAAGACCGATACGCTTGAGGCAGAAGAGCCATTTAAGAAGGGGCAGAAGGGTTCTTCCGCTATGCCTCACAAGCGCAATCCTATTACGGTCGAGAAGGTCTGTGGACTGAGCCGCGTAGTCAAGGCAAATGCACAGGTTGCTTTTGATAATGTTGCACTTTGGCATGAGCGTGACATTTCCCACAGCTCTGCAGAGCGTGTTGCTCAGGCGGATAGCTTTATTGCACTTGACCATATGTATCAGTGCCTGATCCGCATTGTTGACGGCCTTATCCTCTATCCCGAGCAAATGAAGGCAAACCTCAACAAGACCCGTGGACTTATTTTCTCTTCGAAAGTGCTATTGGCTCTTGTCGAGACGGGTATAACACGTGAAGAGGCCTACAAAATTGTTCAGGAAAACGCTATGGCAACATGGCGAGAGGTGCAGCAGTGCACAGGTGGAACAACCTTCCGTGAGAAACTCGAGGCGGATCCGCGTTGTACGGTAAGCAGCGAAGAGCTCGATCGTATTTTTGATCCGTGGAGCTTCCTCACACGTGTTGACGTTGTATTTGAGCGCTTGGGCACCCTCAGCTTCGACTGATTGAGGAGCTTGTCTATATGATTTCTTATGACTATAAGCCGCGTGGCGTATGTGCTCGCAACATCCATGTAGAGCTTACCGACGATGGAAAAACCATCGAGTCGATTTCTTTTGTTGGTGGATGTAATGGCAACCTGAAGGCAATTAGCAAGCTGGTTCGCGGTATGTCTGTTGATAGTGTTTGCGAAATTCTGGAAGGTAACACGTGCGGAGCTCGCTCCACGTCTTGTGCCGACCAATTGACGCATGCTTTACGTGCGGTGTCGTTTCATAAACAATGATGCAGTCGAAACGTCATAAGAGCTCATGGAGCAGGCCGTTTTCGCGGCGCACGCTTCTTAAAGGAGCGGCTGCTACGGGTGTGGCGGTTGCAGCTGTTCAGCTTGTGTCTGGCTGCTCATCGGAAGACGAGAAGCAGGTGGGAAACCCTACGGTTGTAGACGATGGATCGGCAACAAGCATCCTCGATACTTATTCAGAGGCCGACCTTGCGCTCACCGCTTCAGCAAGCTGGGAACTTCCATTGGGGAGCGTGTTGTTTGCAGCAGAGGGAAGCTGGCTTCCTGTGTTGGCTGCAGGCAACACTGCTACCCAAATGATCAAGGGGTCTGCACTTTCGATTGAATCGGGAACACTGGTAGATGTGGTTCCAGAATGCATTAGCGAAGGCTCTGGCTGGGTTGTGTATGACGCTCGGTGCTCTGACTCGGTTTACGCTTGGGTTGAACTCGATATGCTCACGCGTTCATGGGTGCTCTATGCAACGGCCCTGAGTGAAGGTGCTGCTCAAGGCAGCCCTTCAAAGCTAGCGGAGGGAAACTCCGATTACGATCCCCCTCAAATAGCTTGCTCAGCCGATCATGTCATTTGGCTTAACATGCCTTCGGCTAAAGGGTCAAAACGTCAAGATCATTCGTTTTGTTATTTCTGGACATTAGGCGGTTCCGATGCAACTTCTGTTGTGGAATCACCTGGTAGGTTTGGGTGCGCTCCTTCTGTTTCGGGAAGCACGGTTACTTTGGCACCTCGTGTGCGCGCCGATGAAGGAACCTACTACGGCATAACGGCATACGATTTGTCAGACAATCTATCTTCAGTGGTTGATCAGCTCGTATTGCCGGCAAGCGTTCATCCGTTTTATGCCACAAGAATTGGCGATTCGTTTGTTTTCTCCATTGAGGCAAACTACGGTTCGGGTGGCTTGCTGGGCAATATGGGAACCTATATAGGTGCAGGTCAAGGACCGTTTATATCTTTGGCGCGCGAGCCATCGGCACAGGTTGCGGGTACCTCTTCGGGGTTGTATCTCATAAAGAGCAATGCTTCCTATTTTGCTGTTAATACCGAAGACCAAACCTATTCGGTTCTCACCGCCAACGACCGCGCATTGGATTACGGAGAATACCCAGCATCCGATGGAGAATGTTCGCGCTTCGTAACCTTTTCAACGGTCAAAGACGAAAATACAGGATTGCCTGCAAGCGTTGTGGTAAGAGTCTTTCCGCTTGCCACAGAAACAGGATAGGATGTGTAAAAGAAATGGTCCATCTTGAGGTTGAAGGCTGACCTCATACGTGGACCTGTGGTAACGTGAGATAGCCTATAACGCGGATGGGCCGTGTTATGATGCATGCCTACAAAGGAGGCCAGCCATGGCTCCGGATGTTAAAAAGATTTTGCTGGTAGAAGACGAAGTTGCCATTCGTGATGCGGTGGCAGCATATCTCGAGCGCGAAGGATATTGGGTTCGAGGGGTAGGGGACGGACAGTCGGCTCTCGAGGAGTTCGAGAAGCATACGTTCGATCTTATCGTTCTCGACCTCATGCTTCCGAAACTTTCGGGAGAGCGTGTTTGCCGCGCTATTCGCGACACGTCCGATGTGCCCATTATTATGCTCACGGCAAAAGGTGAGGTGGAGGACCGCATCATTGGTCTTGAGCTTGGTGCGGACGACTACCTAATTAAGCCGTTCTCTCCGCGCGAGCTTATCGCTCGTGTGCGTGCACTTTTGAGGCGCGTCCATGTTGAGGCTGAGCCCCAGCTTGAGGTGCTCGACTTCGGCGATCTTGTCATTGATATTTCAGGTCATAAGGTATTGGTTGAGGGCAAAGAGGTTGACCTCACCGCTTCTGAGTTCAAGCTCCTCACCACGCTTGCACGCTATCCTGGTCGTGTATATACACGTATGGAGCTTGTTGAGAAGGTCTTGGGTTACGACTTTGAGGGCTATGAGCGCACGATCGATTCCCACGTGAAGAATCTCCGTGCTAAGCTCGGCGATGATCCTCGTAATCCTCGCTGGCTGTATACCGTCCATGGGGTTGGGTACCGTTTCGAGGCACCAGAGAAGTCCCAGGACGCAGCTGAATAATCGTAATAGGCGGGTTTGCTTGTGGCTCACTTCGTTATTGGGAAGCGAGCGCGGCAATCAGATGCAGGCGAGTCCTCATCGGACTCGCCTCACGCATCTTGGAAGACGCTGCGCTCGGGCACGAGGCGGACAATTACTTTTGGCGCGCGCCTCACTATAACGTTTGCCCTTACCGCCATCATGACGGTGGGCATTCTTGTATTCATCCTCTCCTTTGTGTGGGAGGGACAGTTCCAGCGCTATGCTCGCTCTAATATGCAGCAGCTTGCTAACGCAACGGCCAGCGAGCTTGCGCTGCATTATGAGGAGGAAGGCGGCTGGACGAACGAGGTCCTCTCCTATGCGAGTTCTGCTACTTCGACTTCTGCCGATGCAGGTATTCAGGTTTTAAATGCTGATGGAACCGTCATTTACGACGATACCTGGGTTGTTCCTGCTCAAAGTTCTCGCGGAAGCGGTTCAGAGGGCAGTATGCCAGCTGAACCCGTGTCCCGTGCACCCGAAAGCTCGGATGCCTATGTTACTGCTTCCATACGTGTAAATGATGAAAAGGTCGGCACGGTTCGAGTATGGGCAAACGGTTCGGATGTCCTGCTTACGCGCTCCGATGCTGCATTTCGCTCCAATTCATATGGTGCGATTTGGACGGCTGCTGCTATTGCAGTGGCGTTTGCCTGTATCCTTGGCGTTTTTGTTTCTCGGTCGCTGACCGATCCTTTGAAGCGTGTGACCTCTACAGCCAAACAGATCCGTAATGGAGAACTATCGGCGCGCACAGGGCTTTCTGGTGAAGATGAGATCGGCGAGCTCGGCGAGACATTCGATGAGATGGCTACCACGCTCGAGCGCGATCTTAAGCTCGAACACCGCCTGACAAGCGATGTTGCCCATGAGCTTCGTACACCGCTCATGGCAATGATGGCAACCGTGGAAGCCATGCAGGATGGCGTGCTTCCAACAGATGACAAACATTTGGGAACTGTTGCTGATGAAACCAGACGTCTTTCGCGTTTGGTGGACGCTATGCTTCAGCTGTCTCGTATGGAAAATGGCAAAACGAAGTTTGAGCCAAAACGCACTGATATTGTTGGACTGGTGCGCGGGCTGGTTACTTCTCAAGAACAGCTTTTTGCCGATAGAGGTTTGCGCCTTCTGTTTACTTCTGAGACACCACATCGTGAGTGCTATGCGAGTGTTGACAGAGATATGGTTCGCCAAGCAGTGGTGAACTTTATGAGTAATGCACTGCGGTATACCCCTGAAGGCGGCTGGGTTGTTGTCAACGTTGCGCAGGGCAAAGGAGATGTGCTTATCTCTGTATCCGATACCGGCATTGGTATTGCAAAAGAGGACTTGCCCAAGGTCTTTAGCCGCTTCTGGCGTTCAGATGCATCGCGTGAACGTGCTTCTGGTGGCTTGGGTGTAGGCATGGCTCTTGCTAAAGAAATTGCTGATAGACACCACGGTTATATTTCGGTGGAGTCTGAGCTTGGCAAGGGAACTATGTTTACACTGCATCTTCCGCGTGAGTACAAGGCAGAACAGTCTTCATCGGCTACAATTGAAAGCTAGCTTATAGTTGCATATGCTTTTATGCTGCATATGTGCTTCGGTATAAAAAGGAGTTCTCGAATATGACAACAGCGGACCTGCGACCGGATTCTCATGGCAAGGTGAGAGATATCTACGACTGCGGCGATGCCCTGCTTATGGTGGCAAGCGACCGTATTAGTGCGTACGATTTCGTTTTGCCAGACGAAATTCCTCACAAGGGTGAGGTTCTTACTCGAATTTCGGCGTTTTGGTTCGACCGCTTTGCCGATCTTATCCCCAACCACATGATTTCGATGGATCCCGCAGATTTCCCTGAGCGCTATCGCGCTTATGAGGATTATCTCCTGGGAAGGTCAATGCTGGTCAAGAAGGCAGAAACCCTGCCGATTGAGTGCATTGTGCGCGGCTATCTTACCGGCTCTGGCAAGAAGACCTACGATCAGGACGGTACCGTCTGCGGAATCAAGCTTCCCGACGGACTGACAGAGGCCTCAAAGCTTCCTGAGCCTATCTTTACGCCTTCTACTAAGGCCGAGATTGGCGAGCATGACGAGAACATCTCCTTCGAGCGTTGTTGTGAGATTGTTGGCGATGAGATGGCTGCCAAGCTCAAGGATGCTTCTTTGGCTATTTATAAAGCTGCGGCTGAGTATGCTGCTACGCGCGGCATTATTATTGCTGACACGAAGTTTGAATTTGGCATTATTGACGGCGAGCTCACGCTTATCGATGAGTGCCTCACTCCCGATTCCAGTCGTTTCTGGCCTGCAAAGGGCTATGAAGAGGGCAAGGTTCAGCCTTCCTATGACAAACAGTTTGTGCGCGACTGGCTGCGGGCAAATTGGGACATGACTGGAGAACCTCCACACCTGCCAGAAGATGTTGTCCGCGGTACTTCTGAGCGTTATCAGGAGGCATTCCAGATCATTACTGGTGATACGTTCGTTCCAATGAAGGAGTCTCATGTCTCTGCGTGATACGTTGCAAGGAGCTCGCGAGGAGATCGCTCAGCAGCGAGCTGCCGATAAGAATCTGCCTCCTCGTGATCGTGGCGAGGAAAAAGGTGGTAAGAAGGGCCGCTCTAAAGACGAGCAGACGGAAGATGTCGCTTCAACAGGATTTGAGAAGCGCTCAGCAACGCGTGCAAAGCCGGCTCGTGAGGCTGCGCAGGGTGTTCGTGTTGTTGCGGCAGGTCCTTCATCAAGAGCAGCAACTAAATCCACTTCAAATCTGACGCGTGAGCAGCGCAAGCAGCAGAAGATGGAAGAAGAGCGCAATCGAGATCGTTTGGCCACCGCTACCAATATTGTGCTGGCAAAAGATCCACTGTATCGCAAGCGTCGTATTCGCTGGTGGATTCTCGTTATTATCGGCCTTGTTATGACGGCCTCTTCCTTTGTTGTGCTCTATATCGCTGCACCTGTAGGGGCTAGCACTGATGTTTCAACGGGCTGGGGTATGTTCACGCTCGTCTCGCTTATCCTTGCTTATGGCGGTATTATTGGCGGTCTCGTTTACGACCTCGTGCGTATTCGTCCACTGCGCCGTGCTGCTGATGATAAGTGCCGTGGAATGAGCGTAAAGCGTCTTGACGCTATCATCAAAGAGGATATTGCCGAGCGTCGCGCGCGTCGTCGTCGCAAGGGCAAGAAGGGCAGTTCCACAGCGGCATAATATGCTGCACATGCTAAAATAGCGCCGCGGTATCTTTACATTCGCCTCCGTAGCTCAGGGGATAGAGCACCGCTCTCCTAAAGCGGGTGTCGGCCGTTCGAATCGGCCCGGGGGCACCAGGAAATAGCAGGCCAGGGGCATAGAAAAGCCTCTGGCCTTTTTTGCATAGGTTCCAGTAATTCAGCGTATGCCAAGCAAATTGCTATAAAGCTGCCTGTCCTCATCGAGAAAGACGTCAAAAACGACGGTCATGTTCGATTGAGGATGGTCAGCGAGCCATTGACTAACTGTCGTAACGGCAATATGAGCTGCTTTGTCCTGTGGGAATCCAAAAACGCCCGTAGAGATACAACAGAATGCAATACTGGAGAGTCTGCTTGCCAAAGCTGCATCGAGGCAAGCGTTATAGCACTGTGCAAGCTGTTGGCTTTGAGCGTCTGAGAGGAATCCTTGTGCAATGGGGCCTACGGTGTGAATAATACGCTGGCATGGTAGGTTATAGGCTTGTGTGATTCGAGCGTAGCCAGTTGGTTCGGGATGACCTTGTTCTGCCATTGCCTGAGCACATTCAAGGCGTAGCTGTACGCCAGCAAACGTATGGATAGCGTTATCAATACACGAATGAAGTGGCTACCAACATCCTGTCATGCCTGAATTTGCTGCATTAACAATGGCATCAGCTGCGAGCAGCGTAATATCGCTCTGAATGAGGCGTAACTGAGAATTGTTGGGTGCCGGTGTGGTGTCTGCAAGGGTGCATATACCACGCTCTGCAATTATCCCTTGGAGCAGTTCGTTCTGCTCAGTGAGAAAATGCTTATCGGCAGGAACTGGCTTGCGCGTATTTACAAGCGCTCTAAAGCACGCCCAAAGCTCAGGAATCGAAGCATCAGAAGTTGGCAGAGAAGTGGGAAGCCAGCCGCCTTGAGTTTGTCTCTCTTGAATGAGCCAGTTTGTTGTAGAAACAAGAAGTTCCTGCATCCTAATCTCGTTCATGATGCACCTCTCTGTCGAACATCTGACTCAAGAGGGGGTCTTGAGCCAGATGTATTGTTCACTAACGGCGTACGACAGAAATACGCTGTTGGATATGAGCATCATTATTGCGCTCAAGTTCATCAACAAGCGCAAGAGCATAATCAACGTACGAAATGATGGATTCGCCGCGCTCGTTCAGTGTAAGTTCCTCTCCGCCGAGGATGTAGGCACCTGTGCACTCACCATCTGCTTGGAAATCCCCAGCAGGAGAGATGTAGGTCCACTTCACATCTGAGCGCTCACGAAGCTCGGTAAGCGCCTCGCCCATTGCGTTGGCGAGAGGTTTGAACACCTCAGGGAAGTCTGCTCCGTCCTTAACACAAACAGTATGTTCGGGGTCAACATAAAGACTGCCAGCACCGCCCACAACAACAAGACGAACATCGGTGTTTGAAAGAATATCGCACAGATGTTTAAGGGAGCTAGAATGCTGAGGAAGTGTCTCAGGAGTCCATGCACCAAATGCATCTACGACGGCATCAAAATCAGCAAGGTCTTCGGGGGTAAGGTCAAAGAGATCCTTATTAAGGTACTGCTCAGAGCAAGATTTATTGTCCCCTCGTGCGATAGCGGTCACATCATGTCCGCGCTTGATGGCTTCCTCTACAACAAATTGACCAACACGACCATTTGAGTAAACAACTGCGATTTTCATAGCAAGACCTTTCTTCTGTTCATCTGTATTGTAATAATCGCTATTACAACTCTGACAATATGTAGTAAACAGCAGTTACGTTGTAAATACAATAGTTACAACTAAGAATGACGGGACTCCATAAAGTCCGCACGTTGTAATAAGAATGATTACAACAAAGGGAAAGGCACAAAGTCTTGGTCAAACTGTTTGTTAGGAGAGGCTTAGATGTCCTTTAAGCGAAGACAGCGTTGATGCAATATCAGCATCAATGAGAATTGCCTGATGTTCTAGGACGGCAGGAGCAAGTGATTCCCCAAGGTTTATGCAAGCATACGTTGCCTGAGGGTTCTTGCTAACGTCATTCCAGAAAGGGAATTTAATGATGGAGGGTGTGTTATATCCCACACCAAGCTCGAGATAGAGAGCGTGCATATCTTGATGATGCTGCTGGAAATCTGCCCATCGCTGTGCTGCCTGGTGCCAGCCACGGTCTTCTACAAACGTGTTATCTGCACGGAGATTCATCGCGAAGGGTCTGCCGCATACAGGACAGTGTGGAACAAGATCCGTTGGAATTTGCATTGCTGGCGTAGTGTCGGCGGGAAGCCTAAAGATACCATCGTTGTCTTGGACATAGCCCTGGCTCTCCAGCATGGCAAAAACAGCACTGCGATTGTCATAGGTTTTTAGATGACAAGGCTTGCTGCATTGCCATAAACCATAATCTCCTTGTGTATAGAAAAGACGCTCCTTCTCAAACCCTGCTCTCTGAAATTGATGATCAACATTTGTGGTCAGAACAAAATAATCTCGATCACATACGAGCTCATAAAGAGTTTGATAGGGGGCTCCGACAGCGCATCCATAGCGATTGCAATAGATAAATCGGCTCCAATAGGCCCATTGCTCTTCAAGAGAGGAAAAGGGAAAGAATCCGCCGGAATACATGTCATGGATGCCGTAGGCGCGCTCAAAATCATCAAACCATTGCGTAAAGCGAGCTCCTGAATAGGTAAGCCCTGCAGAGGTGGAGAGTCCTGCCCCTGCACCAATAACAATGGCATCAGCCTGCCCAAAGGCTTCAATAAGACGATCAATCTGTTGTTGAGGAGTCTGACTTTGTGAACGAGCGTTTATGAACTGCATAACTCCACCAGACAATCTAAGCGTTTTGCTCTGTGATTTGGCCGGTTAATCTATCGGTTAGATCGGCAAGTGTTGTCTTGGCAAGGCGATCTTCAAGCGCTTGCTGAGCTGCAAGAAGCTCTGCATCAAGCACCTCATGAATATTTCGACCAACAGGACATGCTTCATTGGGATTGGGATGGAAATTAAAGAGTGTGCCATCAACACACTCGACAGCTCGATACACATCGAGGAGTGTAATTTGGTTTGCAGGACGAGCAAGAGAAGCCCCGCCAACACCCGCTTCAACCGTAACAATATGAGCGTCTTTAAGCTGTCCAAGTGTCTTGCGGATAATAACCGGATTTACGTTGACGCTTTGAGCAATAAAAGTAGATGTGGTCTTGTGCTCTGGAGAAAAATACTGGATACAGAGCAGGGTGTGGATAGCAATAGTAAAACGTGTTGATATTTGCATCGATGATCCTCTCATGTCAGGTCGTACAGAAGTGACCTAGTACCTCACAATCGTTGTAAATATAACACTTACAACGAACAGTACAACATGTATCTTTGAGGTGGAAGCATGCGAGGGCTTTATGAAAGAGCGCGGTCAGATTCTTCGAACGCCATGAAAAAAGCCCGGTACGTGTTGCACCGGGCTTCAAAGTAACGCAACAAACGAAACTATGACGTTGAGCTGCTGCTGTCAGAGGAATCTGAGTCTGATCCTGAATCAGAACCACTATTTGAGGAATCGCTGGAATCTGATGAATCCGAATCAGAAGAATCAGAATTTGAGTTGCCGCCGCTCGGATATGACGGTGTGTAGGCAGGACCATCCGAAACAGTAATGGTAATGGTGGTGCCCTTGGGCTGATCGCTTGTGGGCGAGTAACTGATTACCAAACCAGCTTCTACACTGCTGCTGTTACGATACTCAACATTTACCTCAAAGCCAGCTGCCTGAAGTTCGCTCGTGGCAGACGTTTCAGACTTTCCGGTCACGTCAGGAACGGCCAAATTCTGAGGTCCGAGCGAGATCTGGTACGTGATAGTATCTCCAGCCTTAGCGGTTGAACCAGGTGCTACCGACTGTCCACACACCAAGCCATTTGCAACATCGTCGGAGTAAACAGATTCTCCTGCTTGCCCGCGCAGACCAAGGCTTTCAAGCTCTTTTTCTGCCTCAGCAGGCGTTTTGTTCTGCAAGTCAGGAACGGTTACATCAGCAGCAGGCTCTGGTCCACGCGAGACAACGAGATTAATCTTGGTTCCTTTAGTAACCTGCGTACCAGCACTTGGATCCTGCTCAATAATGCGGCCTTCTTCTACATTCGCGCTGTATTCTTCCGTAATCTCGCCAACTTCAAAGAAGTCGGAGTTTTCGATTTGTGAAGTCGCCTGATCTTGTGTGAGCGTTACAAAGTTCGGCACTTCTTGACGTGCGGAGTTGGAGTTCATTGCGCTTACAGCAACAACAATTCCAACGATGGCGATAATGGCAACAATAACCCCCGCGATAATTTTGTTCCTGCGCGACCGCGAGCGTTTCTCAGCTTCGTTTGTTGCTGACTCACCAATATGCTGAGAAGGAATACGGGTTGAAGTACGTCCGTTTGGTGAGATAGGTGGGGTGACCTGGCCCATGCGCTGGGTTTGTCCAGCGATGGGTGTTGGAATAGCGGTTGCACTGGATACAGCAGCCATACGACCAGCAAGATAATCACGCAAAACACGTGCAAGCTCGTCTGCAGTCTGGAAGCGATCTTGAGGGTTCTTCTGCATACAGCGAAGAATAATTCCTTCAAGCTGCGCATCGACATTGGGATTGATTTGGCTGGGAGGAACGGGCTGCTCTTGTACTTGCTTGAGCGCTACAGAAATGGCGTCATCGCCCTGGAAGGGCACTTGGCCGGTAGCTGCCTCATACATCACGATACCGAGGGAGTAGATATCAGATGTTGGGCCGAGCTCCTTGCCCTGTGTTTGTTCCGGAGAGACATAGTGCGCCGTGCCAAGAACATTGTTGTCCTGTGTGAGGTGACTGTTCTTTGCTCGTGCAATACCAAAGTCCATGACTTTGATATTGCCGTCGGGCTGAACCATGATGTTCTGCGGCTTGATATCTCTATGGATAATGTCGTGCTTGTGGGCAACAGAGAGAGCCTGCGCAATTTGTGAGCCAATTTGTGCTACCTTGCGGCAATCGAGCGCACCGTGCTTGCGAATGCCACTCTTAAGATCGGTGCCACGCAGGTACTCCATAACAATGTAGTACGTCTCACCATCTTTGCCCCAGTCGTAGACCGAGACAATGTATGGACTCTGAAGTGCTGCAGCTGCCTGTGCCTCTTGCTTAAAACGTGCAGCAAAAGATGGGTCAGATGCATATTGAGGAAGCATTGTCTTAATGGCAACCGTGCGTCCTAACACATTGTCAAGACCGCGAAAAACCGTGGCCATTCCTCCTGCGCCGATTTTGTCTTGGACCGTGTACCGGCCCCCAAGGACCCTACCTGGCATCTCTCTCCCTCTCTATCCCATGTTGCTCGTCGGTGTTGTGTTTAAAGTTCGTTTGTTGTTTGGGATAAACACCCATGCATGCATGATATATGTCTTTTCATTATTCATGTTCCTTATGCCCCCTCTGATTGCACGGCAAGCGAGGTAGCCATAACTTGTCCACCAAGCTCAGCGGCAAGGCCTTCGATGTCTTCGCCGTTGCCTTCAACGCAAATTGATATGGCAAGCGTAGGCTTGTCATAGGGAGCAAAGCCAATATAAAGCGAATTGATAACCCCATCAGAAACCTGAGCAGTTCCTGTCTTGCCAGCAACACGTACGCCGCTCACCTGAGCTGCTGTACCGGTACCGTCTTCAACAACACCGAGCATAGACTCTTTGAGTTGCTGGGCGGTTGAGCTCGAGATTGCTTGTCCAAGCGAGCGGGGCTGCGTGGTGGAAACCGTGGCGCCTTCTGGTGAAAGCACGTGGTCCACAAGATAGGGATCCATAACGATGCCGTCGTTTGCAATAGCGGCAGCAATAACAGCGTTTTGCATAACGGTCGTTTGAGGTCCAGCGGGGCTATCGTGTTGTCCAACAGGTTGTCCGCAAGCTGCCCAGGCAGTTTCCCACTCGGTCATTTCGGAAGGTACCGGCATGAGCGACGTTGCACATGAGAAATCCTGACCTAAAGAAGTGCCGTAACCAAAGGCATTGGCATAGCTTACGAGCCTATCAGCACCAACATCAACGCCCACTTGTCCGAAGGCCGTGTTAGAAGAAACGGCAAGCGCGCGTGAAAGACTAATGGTTCCGTAGTCGGCATCATGGTCGTTGGTGACCTGCGCGCCTCCAATGGTAGTTGCAGCAGGAGCAGCAACGGAGGTATCTGGGGTCATGAGGCCCGAGTCCAGAGCCTGCCATAGTTACAACCTTAAAGGTTGATCCAGGAGCATAGAGGCCCTGCGTAGTGCGGTCGAGAAGAGCACCTGAACCGTCATTACTCTCGATAACCGACGAGATATTGTCATACGAGAAGCTTGGTGAGCTGGCTTTGCCCAGAATTGCTCCGGTGGACGGATCAAGAACAACAATGGCTCCCACTCGTCCCTGGAGTGCATCCTCGCAGGCCTGCTGA
>OGQD01001065.1_pt1 | contig 18780 bp, 16 predicted proteins | sample 1553091 | NCBI WGS metagenome assembly OGQD01 (sample SAMEA2580290, study PRJEB22360) | human gut metagenome | biome: human gut; feature: human-associated habitat; material: faeces | place: Denmark | collected 2008/2010
TAAGCACTTTTAAAAAGGAACTTCATCGACTCAAATCTCTATTTGCAACAGTGCCGGGAACATCGAGCAAAGCGAGATTTACATGACTTGCATCATGCTGAGGAGATTAAACGAATTTGGAAGGAAAGTTCAGGTCGATATGGTGTACGTAAAGTCTGGCAAAAACTGAAACGTGAAGGCTATATTATTGCACGCTGTACTGTTGCTCGATTAATGAAAAAGCTAGGTATACAAGGTGTTTGGCGAGGTAAGAACAAACAAACCACCCGTAGCCGAGATGACCAAAAACGAGCAGATGATTTAGTGAAACGTAATTTTAGTGCTGATCGACCTGACCAATTATGGGTCAGTGACTTTACGTATATTCAAACTCATTCAGGCTGGGTTTATACTGCATTTATTATTGATGTCTTCTCACGAGCAATTGTTGGATGGAAAGTATCTACACGGATGAATACAGATATGGTACTCGATGCACTTGAGCAAGCATTGCACGATCGAGGCATGCCAAAGAATGTGATTCATCATTCCGATAGAGGTGTTCAATATCTTTCTATTCGCTATACCAATCGTTTAGAAGCTGCAAATTTACGAGCATCAGTCGGTACAACTGGTGATTCATACGATAATGCTTTGGCTGAAACGGTGAATGGCTTATACAAAACAGAGGTGATTGAATATCTAAAAGCAGATTGGCAAGGTTTAGCGGATGTACAACTTGCGACACTAAATTGGGTAGATTGGTTCAATAAAGAGCGTGTACATAGTGCACTAGGTTATGTATCACCTTTTGATTTTGAAGCAATGTACTATGATAAGATTAACCCGTTAGGTCAGGTGGCCTAACTTAAATAAAAAACTCTCCGACAAACCCGGTACGGTTCAAATGCTTTCTTGCCTTACAGTGGAATTGATAAAATAAAATTCAAGAATTGAACTATATAAACTGGAATTTTTAAAGCGATCTTATTTAACTTCTATAAAAATGCCAATAGCGTCTAAAGGATATAGCACTACTGGCATCATATACTAAGGCTGTTATAGATTTTTAGCCTTCACAGTGATGACTATATAATTTTCTCCTTCTGCTTTTAATTCAAAGTCAACTTTGTCTCCTACGGTTAAACCACTTAATAAAACCGGGTCAGCGACTTTAAAGCCCATAGTCATTGCTGGCCATTTAATCGCAGGAATGGCTTCATGGTCGAGTGTTAAAATATTTTCTTTCGTATCAATAGCAGTAATCACGCCAACGGCTTGAGCCGTTGTAGCGGTAGAAGACTCCTTATTCATCTGCTCCATAGGTGCGTCTGCTTTCTTCTGCTCTGATGCTTCATTTTTACTACATGCGCTTAATGCAGCAATAGTGGTAACAAGAGCAATAATTTTTATAAACTTCAACATAATAAAACCTCTTTAGACGAAATAATAAAACGATCAATGTGTTGATAGTTTTCTTTTGATTAAAAGCTGATATACAGCCGGGATAACAAACATTGACAGTAGAGGAGCTGAAATCATGCCCCCAACCATAGGTAAAGCAATACGGCTCATCAATTCAGAACCTGTCCCAGTCCCTAAAAGTATAGGAATTAAGCCTGCCAAAATGACGGCAACCGTCATGGCTTTAGGACGAACGCGTAGTACAGCTCCTGTTCGGATTGCATCATTGAGTTGTTGCTCCGTTAAGGATGTCGTTGAAGAAGATAGGTTTTGCTGTGCATGTTCAACTGCTTGCTTCAAATAGAACAACATGACTACACCAAACTCAGCAGCAACACCTGCAAGTGCGATAAAACCAACTGCAATCGCAACTGAAAAGTGAAAACCGCTCAAATACATGGCCCATATACCACCAATCAAAGCAAAAGGTAGCGTTGCCATAATCAGAACTGCATCTTGTACTTGTCTAAAAATCAAATAGAGCAGTAGAAAAATAATCATCAATGTAATTGGAATGATGACTTTTAAACGCGCATTAGCACGTTCCATAAACTCAAATTGCCCTGAATAGCTAATGCTCATGGCAGAGGAGCGTTTTACTTTTTGATCAATAGACTGCTTCAAATCTTGCACAACCGAAGCTAAGTCACGTCCTTGTACGTCTACATAAACCCAACCGCTTGGGCGAGCATTCTCACTTTTTAGCATTGGAGGGCCATCTGTAATTTGAATATTGGCAACACTACTTAATACAATTTGTTGTCCAGATTCAGTTACAATCGGTAAATTTCTCAAAGCTTCCAATGAGTCTCGAATCTCTCGTGGATAACGTACATTAATAGGATATCTTGCTAATCCCTCAACAGTTTCACCAATATTTTCCCCGCCAATCGCAGATGATACAATTTGCTGCACATCGTTGATATTGAGGCCATATCGTGCAGCCTGCATACGGTTAATATCGACATCAACATATCGACCACCTGTGAGTCGTTCAGCCAAAGCCGAGCTAACTCCGGGCACCTGTTTAGCCACTTGTTCAATTTGCTGTGCTACCCGATCAATATCTTGCAGATCATTTGCTGAAATCTTAATCCCGATTGGACTTTTCACCCCAGTTGCCAACATATCCATCCGGTTACGAATAGGTGGCACCCAAATATTCGTTAAACCCGGTACTTGAACTGCTTTATCCAGTTCTTTTACTAATTTGTCAGGTGTCATACCTGAGCGCCATTCAGACCGTGGTTTGAACTGAATCGTGGTTTCAAACATTTCTAAAGGCGCAGGGTCTGTTGCTGACTCAGCTCTCCCTGCTTTACCAAATACTGTCGCAACTTCTGGAACCGTTTTAATCATTCGATCTGTTTGCTGTAACAGTTCTGAGGCCTTAGCTGCGGACAATCCTGGTAAAGCTGAAGGCATATACAGTAAATCACCTTCATCCATATTCGGTAGAAATTCTCCACCTAATCGAGTTAAAGGTAAAAGACTAATAAGGAAAATTAGCAACGCACCAAATAAAGTGGTCTTTGGATGAGCTAAAACCTGATCCAACATAGGTCGGTATATTTTGATGAGGAAACGGTTCAATGGATTACGCTGTTCTGAGGGTAATTTCCCGCGGATCCAATAACCCATCAAAACAGGAATCAGGGTAATGGATAAACCAGCTGCCGCTGCCATGGCATAGGTTTTGGTAAACGCCAGAGGCGAGAACAAACGTCCTTCTTGTGCCTGTAAAGTAAAAATAGGAATAAAAGATAAGGTAATGATAAGTAAGCAAAAAAATAAAGCAGGACCAACTTCACTGGCGGAACGGGCAATAATATTCCAGCGTGCTTGAGTTTCTAATACTTGATTGGGATGTTCATGCTGCCAAGTCTCTATATGCTTATGTGCATTTTCAACCATCACAACCGCTGCATCAACCATAGCACCAATAGCAATGGCAATCCCCCCCAATGACATGATATTGGCATTTAGGCCCTGATAGTACATGACTAAGAAAGCCGACAAAATCCCAAGTGGTAAAGAAACAATAGCTACCATTGCTGATCGTAAATGCCAGAGGAAAAGTCCACAGACTAAAGCCACCACAATAAATTCTTCAATTAATTTATGACTGAGATTCTCGACTGCCCGATCAATCAGTTTACTGCGATCATATACAGGAACAACTTGCACTCCTTTAGGTAAACTTTGTTGCAATTCAGCCAGTTTTGCTTTCACAGCAGTAATCGTTTCACGTGCATTCTTACCGGCCCGTAAAATCACAACACCGCCAACAGTTTCACCTTGTCCATTCAGCTCAGTGATACCACGACGCATTTCCGGTCCGAGTTGAATAGTTGCAACATCGCCTAAAGTAACAGGAATCCCAAAACTATTTGTTTTTATCGGGATCTGTCGAAAATCTTCTAATGTCTTTAAATAACCAGAAGCTCGTACCATATATTCAGTTTCAGCCATCTCCAGAACTGAACCACCGGTTTCTTGATTGGCCTTTTGAATCGCTTCAATGACATTGTTTTGAGTAATTCCTAAGGCGGCCATTTTACTTGGATCTAAAACAACCTGATATTGCTTCACCATTCCCCCAATCGTGGCAACTTCAGCCACATTGGGTAATGTCTTTAGTTCATACTTTAAAAACCAGTCTTGTATGCTTCTCAGTTGTGAAAGGTCATGTTGTCCTGTTGGATCAACTAACGCATATTCATAAACCCAGCCAACGCCTGTGGCATCTGGCCCTAATGAAGATTTCGCATTTGCAGGCATTTTTCCCTGAATCTGATTTAGATATTCCAATACACGCGAACGGGCCCAATAAAGATCGGTATGTTCATCAAAAATGACATATACAAATGAATCACCAAAAAAAGAATAACCACGAACAGTTTTAACACCAGGTACTGATAACATCGTTGTTGTTAAAGGGTACGTCACCTGATTTTCAACAATTTGTGGTGCCTGACCTGGGTAATTAGTTCTGACAATCACTTGCACATCAGATAAATCTGGTAAAGCATCAACCGGAGTATTTTTTACAGCCCAAACACCCCAAGCTGCCAGAATTAAAGCTGCCAATAAGACAAATACACGATTCAAAATTGAAAAACGAATAATACGGGCGATCATAATAGTTCTCCCGTTAGTTCTTCAAAGATGCCATAGACATCTTTGAAATGTCAGAAATGACATAAGCATCTCCAACTTTTGTAAAACTAAAGTTGACCTGGTCACCTTGCTGAATTCGGGTAAATGGTTGTACGGGCTGTTTAAAGCTCATGGTCATAGCACCCCAGCCCAACTCAGGAATAGCTTGGTGTGAAATGGTAATATCTTGATTTGTGACTTTTTCAACTTTACCAAGACCTTGATATGTTGACCTCTTAATCGTTTGAGATGATGCAATTGGTTGTCCAGTGTTGAGCTTATCCAATACGCCTTGCAAATTTGCTTCAGAATCAATCAGAAATTGTCCTGAAATCACTACTCTCTGACCAGCTTTCAACCCTTGCAGGACTGCAATTTTATTGCCATCACTTTGCCCTAACTGTACAACAACTGGTTCAAAACGTCCTTGCTCACGCCCTACAATGACAACATTCCGAGTACCTGTCCGTATAACAGCTTGCTCTGGTACAACCAAACTGCTTTGGGGATTATTTATTATATTGACAGAAGCAAACATCCCTGGCTTAAGTTGACCACTAGGATTTGATAATTCAATCCGAACTTTAATAGTTCTTGATGTTGTATCTAAGGTAGGCAAAATGTCGATAACTTTGCCAGTTACTTTTTGAGAAAAAGCAGCAAAATTGGCTTCTACACTCATACCTCGTTTGATTCCAGCAATTTGTTTTTCAGGAACGGCTGCCTCTAGCCAAATCGGGTTGATACCTTTAATTGTGGCCAAGGTTTGTCCCATAGCCAAAGCCATACCATTGCGGACTTCTAGTGAATCAATAAATCCACTAATGGGAGCTTGCAAAGTTATATTAGATTGCACTCGACGAGTTCGCTCAACTTGATGAATCACATTTTGTGGTATTCCTAAAAGCTGTAACCGTTGACGGCTTGCTTGAATAAGGGAACGATTTCCAGTACGGAGCACAGCTAAAAATTCAGTTTGCTCTCCAGTCCATTCGGGTATTGAAATATCAGCTATAGGGCTTCCTTCGGTCACCATATCTCCAACAGCATGCCCATACACTCGCTGAACAAAGCCACTTGCTCTAGTTTGTAAAATAGCTGTTTGCCGTTCATTTGCTTGTAATATGCCATTAGTAAACATGGCATTTCCAATTACAGCCTGTTCAACAGTGCCGTAACGGATGGCTAAATTTTGTTGAAGAGATGGATCTATTTTGACTGTAGGACGACTTTCATCCGTCATCGCAGTATTTTCGTCTGCATATTTAGGTACCAGTTGCATGTCCATAAATGGAGACTTACCCGGCTTATCAAAATGATGTTCAGGCTTCATTGGGTCGTACCAATACAACACTTTGGCATCCTGTTGCTGACCCGCTAAAGTAGATTGAGGATTGTCTTTCTGATGTGCTATCCAATATCCAGCACCACCACCTGCAACCAAACTAATTGTGGCAACTCCTATGACAGTCACTGCCAATTTATTTCTTAACATTATGGCTGCTCCTCAACATAGTTTAAGGTTGGTTCTTCAAAGGCAAAATAAAGTTGGGCTTTAGTCACAGCCTGTTGTTGTTGGAGATCAATGAGACGCAAACGTTGTTCTAAAAGAGATTGTCGGGCAGTAATAACATCAGACAAATTGCTTTTACCAGCTTGGTAGCTTGCCAACTGTAAACCCACTTTTTGTTTAGCGAGTGGAATACTTATTTGCATTGCACGTCTAATTTGCTGATCAAGCGCATCAAGATCGGATAGCCCGTCATCTAACTTCGTGAGATGTTCACGGTATTGAACTTCTTGATCGGCAATGATCCGGTTTTGTTCGGCTAAAGCTGCCTGAACGAGCGGCCCACTACGTCTTTTTGAAAATACTGGAAGCTCTGTTGTGAGTTGAACCCCGATCATATCGCCAAATTCGCGTGCTCGATGCTGATAAGCAAGCTCAATCCCCCAATCTGGTTTCTGTAAAGCCTGAGCTTGCTTCAGTTTTGCTTCAGCAGTTTTCTTTTCTGCCTGAAATGCTTTTAATTCAGGATGTTGATGCAAATGATGATATAACTTTGATGAATCAAGATGGATGGATGGAGCTTGGTCAGGTAAGGTTTCAATTTGAGTAAGGTTTTCGGTAGGCTCTGCACTGATCAAGCGATGCAACTCTAGCTTGGCTTTATTTAAATCACGAAGCAAATCATCCTTCTGGTCAAGCAATACCGTGGCTTCTTGTTTTGGATCAAGTGCATCAGCAACCATTGTCCGACCAGAGGTGACCTGTGTTTGGGTCATCTGAGAAAGTAATCGATTCTCTGAAAACAGTTCATCGTATAGCGCCAATTTACGCTCAAGATAAAAACGTTTAAACCAAGCAGATGCAACTTTTTGACGTAACTCAATACGTAGAATCTCAGTTTGAGCAGTGACTGAACCCAATTCAGCTTTTGCTAACTCGACCTCGGCTTGTCTTTTGGCGCGGTTTGGAAAATCTTGCATAACGCCAATTTTCTGCATGGTCATGCCATCTTGTGTGACTGACCATGACGCATCACCAGATATAGGATAATTCTCCAAACCGACAAATAATTTAGGGTTGGGTAAAATACCTGAAGCTAAAACTACATTCTCAGCCCCTTCAATTTGGGCACTATTTACTCTTAAAGTTGGAGCATATTGCTCAGCAAGCTTCAAAGCTGTATCCAAAGTCAGTGGCTGGGCATAGACTTGACCATAGACTAGAGAAAAACAGATCACACCTATCGGCCATCTCACCCTGCGAGATAGCTTTTCTTTATAAAATTTCATATTTTTAGCTCTAAAATGATATACACGCGCACGCGCAGAACATCCATAAAAAATGCTATGAATGACGAAGAATTATCAAATTAGTTAGAGCGTGGGGGCTTCCATAAACCTGAAGGGTATGGAGCAGGAAGATTTTGATCTGGAAAATAAAAGACTGATCGCTCTACGGGTGAGAATACCGTTGAGTGCAAAATGCTTTGAGGATCACTGGCGTACGCAATTTTGGCAAAAGACATAATGCAATCTTGCTCAGACATACAGGAAGGATCATGTAGCGTTTTTTTGACCTTTGCTTCAACTTTCATACAGTCGGTATGCATCATATCCTGGTTTTGAGATGCTTCCATTTGCATGGATTTCATCTGTTCAGATGGCATTAAACACCGCTTATGTACAGACGAAGCAGCAGCAGCCGATCCTACTAAAAGGATAGCAAACGATAAAAACAGCGATAGGCATGTTTTTAACCACTGCATAGAGATAAGACCAAAATTTAAGCTTTTTTAGTTTTACAGATTCGAAAGGAAATGACAACAATTTCATGAATAGTAGCCGAAGCTACCATTCATGATTCCAAGTCATATTATTTTAAAAAACTAATTCGATACCTGCACCATATTTCCATCCCTTTTCAGACTCTGTTGCCTCTTGCATAGAAGTGGCTTTCTGTCCTTTTTCATATTGGTAAGCAACATCAATGAAAGGTTTAATTCGCTTAGTAATCTCATATCGGGTTTTGATACCAGTTTTAAGTTCTGATAAACCTGATTTTGCAGCATAGTTAGAATCATCGCTAAATATTACATCTGCTTCGATATAAGGTTGAGTAATAAGTTTCTGAGTTAAAAGCAAATCACGTTCTAATTCAAAACTTGCTCCCCAAAAATTATTCTCACCGCCATAAAGATATGCTTGTGTTTCAAAGAAATAAGGAGCTAATCCTAATACACCAATAACACCATCAACTCGATCACTGTTGCTGCTATTTTTATCTTCGCTATATCTTACACCAGCTTGTATATCCCAAAATGGGGCTACGTTACGGCTATAAAGTGCTGATACAGCATATTTTGGATCATTACTTTCTGACTTTTCCGAATTGGCTTCAATAAATAGACGATTTTCATCTGTTCCAATCAAAGTTTCAAGCTTTGTTCCTAGGTTGCCCTTACCGTCTTCATCAACCATCCATGCATTTTCAAGTCTTGTTACTTGATAAATTTGTCCGCCATGTTCTTTAAGATGATCATCGTGAGATCCGTCTGATCTCTTTCTTGCAGTCAAAATAATATTATCTCCCCCATTTGCATTTTCCATTGAATAATATTCTGGATACAATTCTTGGGGGCTATATCTTAAGCCACCAGACTCCTGTAATAAGACTCTCATACCATTTGTAATATTACTTTCTTGTTCCGAAGTGCTGCTATTAGCAAAAGTTAAGTTTGATATACTTATTAATGCAATTGATAAGACTGTTTTTGAGAAGAAATTCTTAGTGATTTGCATGTGGATTTACTCCCTTCTCATTTACTTGGGACTGAGGAACAGTCTTTGTAGAATTACCATCTTCCACTTGAGCTACAATGAGTTTATTCATCATTCCTGCACTCATATGGTAAAGCAGGTGACAATGAATAGCCCACTCACCTAACTCATCAGCTGTGAGTAGAGTGGTTATCGTTTTCCCAGGTGGAACAATTACCGTATGTTTGTTTGGCATATTGCTTGGATCCTGACCATTCTCAAGCTGCATAAACATGCCATGTAAGTGCATTGGGTGAGCCATCATACTGTCATTGACAAATTTTAAGCGAATACGTTCACCATACTTCACCACTAGTGGGTCGGCTTCATTAAATTTTTTACCATTTATTGTCCAAATATAACGCTCCATGTTTCCACCAAGACGGATCTCTATTTCACGTTCAGCTGCACGAGTGTCTTTTTGAGGATCTAACGATTGCAAATCACTATATTGCAATGCTTTATTACCTTCAGGTGTTGAAGCATTTGCCCATCCAAATACGGTATTATCATTCTTGTCTGAAGCCGCCTTAACAGTAGCGCTATTCATCGGCATATCATGATCCATACCTTTCATAGAAGACATATCATGATCCATACCTTTCATAGAAGACATATCGTGATTCATGCCTTTCATAGAAGACATATCATGATTCATATCTTTCATAGATGACATATCATGATCCATACCTTTCATAGAAGACATATCGTGATTCATGCCTTTCATAGAAGACATATCATGATCCATACCTTTCATAGAAGACATATCGTGATTCATATCTTTCATAGATGACATATCATGATTCATTCCCATATCTTCCATAGTCAATAAAGAACGAGGACGAGGCTTAGGCATCTCAATTTGTTTGACTGCTGGGCTGCTTTCTTCATGTAATGTTCCCACTGAAAAACCGGTACGATCAATAGATTCAGCTTCAATTTGGTAATGTGCTTGTTTTGGTTCCACAATGACATCATAGGTTTCAGCAGTACCAATACGGAACTCATCTACAGGAACCGGCTTTACAGGTTGACCATCAGCACTGACTACAGTCATTTTTAGGTTTGGAATGCGTACATCAAAGAATGACATAGCGGAAGCATTAATAAAACGAAGGCGAACTTTTTCACCAGCTTTGAAGTTACCGGTCCAGTTTTGCTGAGGTGTTTTGCCATTCATTAAAAATGTATAACCAGTCACATCAGACATATCTGTTTTCAGCATTCGCATCTGATTCCACATAGAACGGTCTTGCCAAGTCGCTTTTAGCCCATCACGTTTAACTTGTTTTAATACATCGAATACTGTTTCGCGGCGGTTCTGATAGTAATCTGCTTCTTTTTTAATATTTTTCATAATTTGATCACTTGTCGAATTATGAAAATCAGAAAGCAAAACAACGTAATCTTTATCGGTTTTTTCAGCAGCTGTTAGTGGAGTTTTATCTTTAGGATAAATAACAAAAGCACCATATAAACCGTCTTGTTCTTGTCCTTTACTATGTGAATGATACCAATAAGTACCATTTTGGCGGACTTTAAACTTATATTCATAAGTTTTATTAGGGGCAATGCCATTAAATTTGTTAAATCCAGGTACACCATCCATAATTCCAGGTAATAATAAGCCATGCCAATGGATTGAAGAGTCCTGATTTTTTAACTTATTGTGAACACGGATAACGGCCTCATCACCTTCTTCAAATTCAAGAAGTGGTGCAACGAATTTACCATTTACAGTAATTCTCTCAACTGGTTTTCCTGTGATATTTACAGTTTGTTCAGCGATTGTTAAATCATATTCTTTAACTGCCGCCATTACCCAAGTTGATGAAAATAAACCAACTCCAATTAAGAGTATATGACTTAACTTTTTTGACATTCTATCTCACCTTTAGATTTTTTGACATTCTATCTCACCTTTAGAAAGGTCAAGGTTGAAGTAATAAAGCAAATATTTAGTATAAACTTTAATACTTCTTTCTCGCTATTTATAAAATTATTTATTGCTACCAGGCATATTCATCTTTGAATGATCCATTTTAGAATGGTCCATATTCATCATAGAATGATCCATTTTTGACATGTCAGATGAGTTAGGAGACTGATGTTGACTATGATCTTGCTGAGTCTTGTCATCTTTTTCCATTTTACAAGGTTTTGTACAAGGTTCCTGTGCTTTTACCGTTTTAGTGGCACTTGAGGTTGATACATCTTTTGCCCAAGATTGAGTACCAGCAATTAAAGTTCCAGCACACATTAAAATTGTTAGACTACGACGCACTACAGTTTTCATAAGTTTCTCTAAAAGTTAATTTCTTGCTACTACAATAAAGTGAAGCACTGAACATCTAAGTGACTTGAAAATGACATTTTTGTAATCTATCTCGATCAGATGTTTTATAACGTTATTATAGTTTTAATGAATAACTTAGGATTCTGAGATGAGAATACTATTAGTTGAAGATGAACAAAAAACTGGTGATTATCTCAAGCAAGGTTTATCCGAAGCTGGCTATATTACGGACTGGGTTACAGATGGGTTAACGGGTAAACATCAAGCTCTTTCTGAAGAGTATGACTTAATTATTTTAGACGTGATGTTACCTGGACTAAATGGTTGGAATATTATCAATGATATTCGTAGCAGCGGTAAAACAATGCCCATTCTTTTTCTTACCGCCCGAGATCAAATCGAAGATCGAGTAAAAGGATTAGAGCTAGGCGCTGATGATTATTTAGTTAAGCCTTTTGCTTTTGCAGAGCTTCTAGCTCGAATAAAAACGCTCCTTAGACGAGGGCAACAAAGAGAAGATAATAATATTATTAAGATTGCTGATTTAGAACTTGATTTGAGAAAACGTCGGGTAACACGAGCAGGTCAACGCATTGATCTGACGGCTAAAGAATTTGCGCTTATGGAGCTTTTTATGCGTAGAAGAGGTGAAATTCTACCAAGAGCACTTATTGCATCTCAAATTTGGGATATGAACTTTGATAGTGATACAAATGTAGTTGAAGTCGCTATTAAACGATTAAGAAATAAAGTAGATAGTAATTTTACCCCTAAGTTAATTCAGAATATTCGAGGAATGGGGTATGTATTAGAGGTAGAAGATGAATAATAAATTATTCAAATCTATCAGTTTTCGTATTGGTATTATTTTCTCATTATCGACTATATGCATTCTCATTATGATGGGGTTTTTCATCCATAAATTAGTGATGCATCATTTTGAAACGCAAGATCGTACCCAATTAGAAGGTAAAATCCAGCTTATTCAGAATCTTCTCCAACAGCATCCTAAAAATTCTCCAGAACTTGATCTATATTTGAAAGATGCTTTAGTTGGACACCATGATCTTATGGTCCAAATAGAACGACCGGCAGGTCAGATTTTATTTAGTTCAGCATCTTCAATCATTAATACTCAACAGTTAATCAAGTCAGCAAATAACCCTTGGATTAAATGGAAAATTAAGAATAAGACCTATCGTGGCATGATCTACAACACGGATATAAACAAAAATACTGAAATACAATCTGTACGCATTATTGTGGGGATCGATACATCTGAACATCTACATTTTTTAAATGATTTTAAGCGTCAACTTTTTTACATTGGTTTAGCCGGTACGATTTGTTTAATGTTTTTAGGCTGGTTTGCAACCTGGAGAGGTTTAAGACCCGTGCAAAAAATGGCTAAGGTCGCAGAAGGCATTTCTGCCCAACATCTTTCAGAACGTTTAGAAGTTGAGCACACACCAACAGAACTAAAATCATTAGCAATTGCCTTCAATGATATGCTCGACAGACTAGAATCAGCTTTAGAAAGGCTTTCCGATTTTTCATCTGATTTAGCGCATGAAATTAGAACACCGATTAATAACTTAATGACTCAAACTCAAGTATGTCTTGCCCGTAAACGAGATACCAGTACCTATCAAGAAGTACTATTTTCTAATTTAGAAGAATTAGAACGTTTGGCTCGAATGGTATCCGATATGCTTTTCTTGGCAAAAGCAGAACATGGCCTAAAATTACAGAACTTACAGAATATTGACCTGGTTAAAGAAGTTACAGCCTTATTTGATTTCTATGATGCGCTAGCTGCCGAAAAAAATATGACGCTTCAACAAACAGGATCTGGAAATGTCAAAGGTGATCCTGCTATGTTACGTCGAGCACTCAGCAATCTATTATCTAATGCAGTTAAATATGGAAATAAGAATTCTACAATACGCATAAAACTTCAACAGAATTTAGATAACACAATATTTTCAATTGAAAATGAAGGCCCTGAAATCTCTCCTGAACAACTATCCAGGTTATTTGATCGATTTTATCGAACAGATGCATCTAGACAAAGAACAGAAGAAGGAACCGGCTTAGGGCTCGCGATAACAAAATCTATTCTTGATATGCTTGGGGCGACCATCCAGGCTGAATCCCTCAATGGTCGAATCATTTTTACCATTGTTTTTCAAAGTGAATCCATGCAAGGGGAATCATTTTAACTCATTTTTTTGAACATCTTCCATTTACCCGAGTTGACCTTACATAAAGTTCAAACTGAGAGCCAGAGCTACGCCAGCACCTATCATGGCAATTGTGTAGCCAAATATGATAGCTCGGCCAAACTGTGCCCCCCCTGTCATCCATGCAATTGTCGCTTTGCTTAACATGTTGCTCAGTGTGGCCAGCCCTAGCGCGACAGCAGCCACATTTGTTGTTAAGCCTTCAGTACTATGCAGGCGGGCAAGTGAGACTAAAATAGCATCTACGTCTGCTAGCCCAGAAATAGTCGATAATACGAAGATGCCGCTGGTGCCCAACCATTGTTTTGCTGCCGGGACCAAGACTGCCATGACAGCCAGGAAAGCAGCGAAGCTGAATGCTGTCCCAAGATCAAAAGGAGCCATTGCTTCTATTGTTCGATCGTTGTTTTCAGCGCTGGTAATTTGGCGTTGTCTCCACAATGCCATACCCAGCAGAAGGATTCCCGCAATCATCATTGCACCACCAAAAGTGCTTAGCAATGCTGGCTCAATGACGCCTATCAGCACAACCATACGAAAAAACATGATGCCACAGGCAGCCAATGTTCCAGAAATAGCAGCACTGACCATGACGGGGTGCTGGCGTGTATAGCGTGCCAGTGCGACAGTTGCAGCTGTAGAAGATGCCAAACCACCCAATAGACCTGTCCAGAGTATGCCTCTTTCTGAACCGGTGAGCCGCATGGCAAAATGACCTGCCAGAGAGAGTCCGGCAATCAGGATCACTGCCCACCATAACTGGTAAGGATTTAATGCAGCAAAAGGTCCCAGACCCGTATTGGGTAAGTAGGGTAATATAACGACAGAAAGTACCAGCAACTGCAGGGATGCGGTTAATTCACGATGCTCTATCAAGCGTAGCCAACCGTGTAAGGTTGGCTTGAGATCCAAAAATACAGCGACGATTACAGCCGCGGTTAATGCTAAAGTAACATTACCATGGGATGCATATGCACCTAAAACTAATGTCAACAGCATCGCGATCGTCGTGGTAGCGCTTAAATTACCGGAAATTTTTGCGGTACGCGCGTAGGATACCGTAAGTAAAAGGGAAAGCCCTAATACGACTGCGACTAGTGGCCAAGGCCCAAAGTTTGGCTGTAAATGACCGAGCACTCCTCCGAGTAATCCTGTCAATGTGAAGGTACGTAGGCCTGCTACTCGGCTGCCTTCTGGCAGTTCACGATCATTCCATCCTCGTTCTAAACCAATGAGCAGGCCGATGGCAAGTGCTGCAATAAGACCTGGTACATCTGGTGGAAGAAAAGAACTCTCTATCATAACTTTTTATTTCGCAGGCGAAGGGCATTCGTGATGACTGAAGCTGAACTCAAACTCATAGCCAAGGCGGCAATCATCGGTGACAACAACCAACCGGTAAATGGATATAGTACGCCAGCCGCGATAGGGATACCCAAAGCATTGTAAAGGAAAGCAAACATGAGGTTCTGTTTCATGTTGCCAACAGTAGCTTCCGAAAGTGAACGGGCAACAGCAATCCCTCGTAAATCTCCCTTGACCAGCGTAACTTGGGCACTATTCATTGCAACATCAGTCCCGGTTCCCATAGCGATACCGACATCAGCTTTAGCCAAGGCTGGTGCATCATTGATGCCATCACCAGCCATAGCCACGATGCGACCTTCCTTCTGCAATTTGCTGACCAGTTCTAGTTTATCTGCGGGTTTGACTTCGCCATGTACCTCATCAATGCCTAGACGTGCTGCGACTGAACGGGCAGTGGTGAGACCATCTCCTGTTGCCATCACGATACGTAGACCCGCTTCCTTCAGGGTGGCAAGTGCTTCTGGGGTATTTTTTTTGATGGGATCGGATACTGCAAGCAGACCGGCCAATTCACCATTGATGGCTAGATGCATCACACTTGCACCTTCCGAACGCAGCTCTTCGGCTTGCGGAATCAGAGATTGTACCGAGATACCCAATTGCTCCATCAGTGCTGTGTTGCCCAAAGCTAACTGACGATCGCCCACTTGACCTCGAACACCAATCCCTGAGCCCGATTCAAAATTATCTGGTGTTTCAAGAGACAGGCCACGTTCGTGTGCTGCGTTTACAATCGCTTCGGCTAGCGGGTGTTCACTGCCTTGATCAAGACTGGCGGCTAAACGTAATACTTCAGATTCATCGAAACCTGATGCGGCAACCACACGATCGAATACAGGGCGTCCTTCAGTTAACGTACCTGTTTTATCGATGATTAGTGTGTCAATCTTGCGTAGATTCTCAATGGCTGCTGCATCACGGAACAGCACACCATGAGTAGCACCTTGACCCGTCGCAACCATGATAGACATTGGAGTTGCCAAGCCTAGTGCACAAGGACAGGCAATAATGAGTACTGCCACAGCATTGATTAATGCATAAACCCAGCTTGATTCTTCTGGGCCGAATAGTCCCCATCCAAAGAAGGTAAGCAAGGCAATGGTCACTACAGCCATGACGAACCAACCTGCTACCTGATCAGCCATACGTTGCATTGGTGCTCTCGATCGTTGAGCTTGCGCCACCATCTGTACGATCTGGGATAACATGGTACTTGAACCAATTTTCTCTGAACGCATGATTAGGGAACCATTGGTATTCAGGGTAGCACCAATGACTTTATCACCGATGCGTTTAGTGATCGGTAAAGGTTCACCTGTCAGCATCGATTCATCCACTGAACTACTTCCTTCAGTGATTACACCATCCACAGGCACTTTTTCACCTGGGCGAATTCTGAGTAAATCTCCTACATGGACATGCGTTAGAGGAACATCTTCTTCAGTTCCATCAGGCAGGATTCGGCGAGCTGTTTTAGGAGCGAGCCCAAGGAGTGACTTAATTGCAGCAGAAGTTTGCGAACGTGCTTTTAACTCCAATATTTGTCCCAGTAGGGTCAATGAAATGATGACCGCTGAAGCTTCAAAGTAAACAGCGACACGACCCATGGAAATAAATGAGTCTGGGAAGATTTGCGGTGCAATGGTTGCGACCACACTATAAATAAATGCAGCTCCAGTGCCCAAACCAATCAGCGTCCACATGTTCGGGCTGCGATTCACAACCGATTGCCAACCCCGGGAAAAAAATGGCCAACCTGCCCAAAGTACAATTGGGAGTGACAACACCAGTTCAATCCAGCTCTGAACAGCCATATTGAACAGGTTCATTTGATGACCAAACATCGCCAAAAAAGTCACGATGATGGTCAATGGCAGTGTCCACCAGAAGCGTCGGCGGAAATCACGTAACTCCGGATTCTCATCTTCCTCTAATTCAGGAATGAGTGGCTCTAGTGTCATTCCGCATTTAGGACAGTTTCCAGGATGATCTTGCCTGATTTCTGGATGCATTGGGCATGTATAGATGGTCGTACCTGTTGTGCTTGCCGCATTAACGTGTTGAACAGTCTGATGATGCTGTGTATGTGCATCGGCAGTCGTCGTTGCGGGTTTAGCGATATATTGCACCGGGCTGCTATGAAACTTTGATTGACATTTATCACTGCAAAAAAAGTAAGTTTTCCCCTTAAATTCCTCATGGTATTTCGATTCTTCAGTGACGGTCATACCACAGACTGGGTCTTTCAGTACGTCTGTTGTAGCCTGTGCCATATGGTCCTGGTTATGATTTTTTTGATCTGACATAAATAATTCTCTTATGGTAAAGTGGTTTTATGGCCGAATTTTGGAATAAATCTCGGAGTCTGTTGAGCATAGCTGTCATAGACAGCGCCAAACTGTTTACTCATTTCAGCCTCTTCCTTAATTGCCAAGCGGCTGTACATTAAGAGTAGGATTGGAAACATAATCAGTGTCAGTAAAGTTGGCCATTGCAATAAAAAACCCAGCAAGATCATCATAAAAGCCACGTATTGTGGGTGACGTATACGTGCATAAGGGCCTGTGATCGCTAAAGAATGCTGACGTTGCGCGTTGTACAGCACGTGCCATGACGTTGATAACAGGTAAAATCCATAGCCCAAGAAAACGTAACTGGCGATATGCAAAATGCCAAAATGTGGATCACCTTTTTCACCTAATAGCGTTGACCACAAGTGACCTGCATTATGAGAAAGTAAGTCAAGTTGAGGGAAGCGAGTTTGAAGCCAACCAGATAACAGGTAAATGGTTAAAGGAAAACCATACATTTCGACAAATAGAGCAATGATAAAAGCCGAAAAGGCCCCAAATGTACGCCAATCGCGCGCAGTGGAAGGTCTAAAAAAACTGAAAGCGAACATGATAAAAACTGCTGAGTTAATGATAACCAGCGTCCATAAACCATAAGCCGATTCCGCATGATTCATGATGGATCTCCTGATAAGAGCTATTTTTTGTTATCAGATATATCGGATTTTTTTTGCTGCGAGTGGTTATGCCCATGACCACCATGCATAAAAATATGCATCAGTGGACACGCTAAAAGGAATAAATAAGGCAAAGCACCGATAACGTGGGCTAAATGTTCCGTTAATAGAAAATAAGCTGCGATACCACCCAGCACGATTAGACCAATGGCATAACGTGTAGACCAAAAGTTAGGTACTGAATTATTTTCTTGGTGTTGGTGATTCATGGTGCTTTCCCCTAATTCATGGGTAACTATTTAGTTGCTGACGGAGGCATACAGTCCATCATCATCTGCATCATGGATTGCATCATGTCCATACGTTTTTCCATCATCTGCTGACGGTCAGCCATATTTGCATTCATGCTTTGGCTGCCCATCTGTTTCATCATACTCATACCTCGTTGCATGAGTTTCATGTGCTCAGCCATAAGTTTCTGACGTTCTTGTGGGGTTTTTGCAGCCATCATCTTCTCATGCATGGCTTGCATCGCCTTCATGTGTTGATCCATTGCAGCCATTTTATCTGTAGCAGTGGTGCTGGTAACTGTTTGCTTAATTGTTACTGCAGATGGTGCTGTTTTTTCAGGGTGGTGATCTTTGTGTTCATCGGATTGCTGTGCAAATGTATTCAATGACGCGGCTGCGATACATAAGCCCAAAAAAATGTTTTTGAATTTCATCATAATTTTTTCCTTTAAATAATTTGGAAGTAAAAGCTATGTTTTAGTACTGAACAGAGTCTAGGAATTTGACTACTAAACTGATGAAATTTTTGGTTATTCTCTGTCTCTCTTAAAAATTTTAGCACTATTAATTAATTATTTTTAAAAATGACAAAAATGTAATTTTGAGATCTTCTCGAAATATATAGTCTATGCGGCACTGTTGCAAATAGAGATTTGAGTCGATGATGTTTCCTTTAAAAAGTACTTA
>OGQD01001068.1_pt1 | contig 18739 bp, 17 predicted proteins | sample 1553091 | NCBI WGS metagenome assembly OGQD01 (sample SAMEA2580290, study PRJEB22360) | human gut metagenome | biome: human gut; feature: human-associated habitat; material: faeces | place: Denmark | collected 2008/2010
CGCCGACGAGCGGCCGGACACTGCCGACGGTGATAGTCGGCTTGCCGGTGAGCTGGCGGGTCCAGCCGGCCAGGTTAAGGTCGGAACCCTCGAACTCCGGCTCCCAGAAGCGACGGGTCGAGCAATGGAAGATGTCCACGCCGGCGTCGGCCAGCGGTCTGAGGAAGGCGCCCAGCTCCTCGGCGCTCTGCACCAGGCGCGCGGTGTAGTCCTGCTGCTTCCACTGGGAGAAGCGGAAGATGATCGGGAAGTCCGGGCCAACGGCGGCGCGCACTGCCTGGACCAGTTCGATGGCGAAGCGCGAACGCTGGGCCAGGTCGCCGCCGTATTCATCGGTGCGCTTGTTGCTGCCGTCCCAGAAGAACTGGTCGATCAGGTAGCCGTGGGCGCCGTGGATTTCCACCCCGTCCATGCCGATGGCCTTGGCGTCGCGAGCGGCCTGGGCAAAGGCGGCGATGACTTCCTGGATGTCTTCCTTGGTCATCTCATGGACCAGCACAGTGCCGTCCTTTTCCTTGCCGCTGGGGCCATAGCCCGGAACGCTGGCGTCCGGCTCGGTACCCAGGCGGCGCACGGCACCGACGTGCCACAGCTGCGGGACGATCTTGCCGCCTTCGGCGTGCACGGCGTCGACCACCTGCTTCCAACCAGCCAGGGCGTCTTCACCATGGAAGCGCGGCACGTTCGGATAGCCGTTGGCAGCCTTGTGGTTGACCGTGGTGCCCTCAGTGACGATCAGGCCAACGCCGGCAGCAGCGCGACGGCGGTAGTACTCGACGACCTGCGCGTGAGGCACGCCGCCGGGGCTGAAATTGCGGGTCATCGGCGCCATCACGATGCGCGTGGGCAGTTCCAGACCGCCCAGGCGGAAGGGCGAGAACAGGGTATCTACGGATGCAGTCATTGAAGTCTCCATGACGGCCAGGCGACCGGTCGTCTCGTTTTTGAGTGGGGCTGAAAAAATGAGTGATGACTCAGGCAGATCAGGCCTGCAGCAAGTGCTCCAGGCGCTCGATAAAGCGTTCCACCGGCTTGAGCGAAGCGCTGACTTTCATGCGCGCCAGCACACCCTGCCAGGCATTGCCGATGAACTCGGCCAGTTGCTCGACGTTCTCCGAGGCGGGCAATTCCCCGGCGCGCTGGGCGTCGGCCAGGCAGTCGCGCAGGGTGTCGATGGACTGCTGGAGGATGCCGTCGACGCGCTCGGCAATGGGCGGCGACAGCTCAGCCATCTCGAAGCTCAGGCTGCCGATGAAGCAGTGGTACTCGAGCTTCTCCTGGCGGGCAAAATGCGCCAGCAGTTCGCGGTAATAGGTGAGGATGCGCGCACGCGGCCCCAGGGCCGGGTTGCCCAGCGCCTCGGCGTAGCGTGCCAGGCGTGGTGCATACAGGTGCTCCAGGGCCTGCAGGGCGAAGTCTTCCTTGCTGTCGAAGTAGTGATAGAAAGAGCCCTTGGGGATGCCGGCGGCCTGGACGATGTCCTGCACGCCGGTGCCGTGGTAGCCGCTGCGGGTCATCGCCAGGGAGCCCTTGGCGAGGATCAGGTCACGCTTGTCGAGTCGGATGCTGTTCATGGCGGCAAGAATATGACCGGTCGTCTCGCTTTTGCCAGCATCATTGATCGCAGTGATTTTCCTTCAGAAGCGGATCAGCAAAGCGCCGGGCTTTCCAGCAGCTCCGCCACGCCTTCCTTCAGCAACTCACGCAGGCGCTCCACCACGGCTTCAGGTTCGGCTTCACTGCAATGCAGGCACAGGCCCAGCGGCTCCATGGTCGGCAGCCCGGCGCGCCCGGCATCCAGCCGCTCGACGCCGACCGGCAAGCCGATGGGAGTACGCAGGCCGATCCCCAACCCCGCGCCGACGGCGGCCCAGATGCCGGACAGCCCGACACTGGTGAAGGCCACGCGCCAAGGCACGCCGGCCCTGTCCAGGGCCGTCGTTGCCGCGCTGCGCAGCAGGCAGGGCGCCTCCAGCATGACCAGCGGCAGCGCTTGGGCAGAGGGAAACAAGGGCGCATCCGGTGCACCGATCCAGCACTGTGCCACTGCCCCCAGGCGTTCCATGTAGGGCGTGCGCTCACCGGTTTCCCACGCCAGCGCCAGGTCCAGTTCGCCGCTGCGCACCCCTTCGATGAGTTGTTGATTGCGCGAGGTACGCACCTCGATGCGCACCTTGGGGTGAGCACGGGCGAAGCGCGCGAGCACGGCGGGCAACAGGGTTTCGCCGAAGTCCTCCTGCAGGCCGAGGCGCACCCGGCCTTCCAGCGAACCACCGCGCAACGCGCCGGCGGCTTCGTCGTTCAACTCCAGCAGGCGGCGGGCGTAGGCCAACAGCGTCTCCCCCGCCTCGGTCAGTGCCATGCCGCGTCCTTCGCGGCGCAACACCGGGGTGCCGGCCTGCTCTTCCAGCTTCTTCAGCTGCGCGCTGACGGCAGACGTGGAGCGCCCCAGGCGGTCCGCCGCACGGGCGAAGCTGCCCAGTTCGATGCCGGTGACGAAGGTGCGCAGCACGTCCAGATCGAAGTTGATGCGAGCCATGGCAACCATTCTGATTAATCGAACTATCAGTCAAATATTTCCTGATTTTCAGAACAAACTTGCCGCGCTAGCCTGATTCCGTCAAGCCACAGAAGAGGAACGGCAGCATGTCTCGTCCACCCCAGGTCTCCCCTGCCCTGCAACAGCAGGCACCGAAGCTGGCGCAAATCACCGAGCAGGTGCTGTTCGGGGATGTCTGGCAACGCCCACAGCTGAGTCCGCGCGAGCGCAGCCTGGCAACCGTCGCCGCCCTGGTGGTGCAAGGCCAGCAGGAACAACTGCCGTTCCATTTCGAACTGGCCCGCGACAACGGCCTGACCCGCGAGGAGCTGGTCGAGCTGATCACCCACCTGGCCTTCTACGGCGGCTGGCCGACGGCCGCTTCCGCTCTCAACCGTCTCGACGAGGAGTGACATCATGCCCACCGTCCGCATCTCCCTGCGCAAAGGCAAGCAACCGCAGTACCTGCGCCAGCTGGCCGACACCGTGTACGACGCCATGCACGAGGCTTTCAACGTCCCGGAAGGTGACCAGTTCGTGATGATCCACCAGCATGAAGCGGAGGAGTTCGTCTACAACCGCGACTACCTCGGCGGCCCGCGCAGCGACGACTTCGTCCTCATCGCCATCACCATCGGCCGGCCGCGCGACTCGCAGACCAAACAGGCGTTCTACCGGCGATTGAACGCGCTGTTGGGCGAGCGACTGGGAATCGCCAGCGAGGACGTGATGGTGCAGATCACCACCAGCGAGGCGGACGACTGGTCCTTCGGCGGCGGGCGCATGGGCGTGCTGACGCGCCCCGATGCGGTCAGTGCCAGCTGACGCGCTGCTCCAGCGGGAAGCGCAGGCGCGGGTTGTAGACGCCGTTGTCCGCAGCCCGCCCTGCCGCCAGCAGCATGATCGGCACCGCGCGGCGGGGAATCTGCAGCACCTTGCGTAACCGCACTTCATCGAAGCCCTCCATGGGGCAACTGGCGAAGCCGTGGCTCTGCAGGGCGAGCATCAGGTTCTGCGCCGCCAGCGCGGTGGATTTCACCGCCCACAGGCGCATTTCGGCGTGGCTGTTGGGCTGCCGCATCAGGGCACGGCGCAACCCGACGACCGAATACAGCGCGCGCTTGAACAGCCCGCGCAAGCCCAATGCGCCCTGGTCGTACTGGAAAGGCGCGGTGCGCTCATAGAAGCGCCGGACCTTCTCCGGCACCTGCGGTTCGGGCCATTGCTCGAGGATGTCGGCGCAGGACTCGCGCCAGGTATCCGGCCGCGCCAGCACCGCGATCAGCACCGGCGCCGTGCGCGCTGCGTTCTGCCCCAGGCAGACCGGCACCAGTTGGCGCCGCAGCTGGGCATCGCGGATCACCTGGAAACTCCAGGGCTGCAGGTTGCAGGCATTGGGAGCGAGCACCGCCAGCTCCAGGCAATCGCGCAGCACGGTATCGGGCACAGGCTCGTCGAGGAAGCGACGAACCGAACGACGCTGCTCGATCAAGGCGCGCAGGGCATCAGGCGTGGCAGGCAAGCAGGCGGACTCGGCGGCGAAACGGCTCATGGCGGGCTCCGGAAGCAGGTCGCCCGATTAAGCCGCCGCACGCTGCGCGAAACAACGTAAAGGAAGAAATGCCAGCGGGAATGGCGCAAGCGCCCTCTCCCGCCGGCAGCGGTCAGGCGCCCAGCGCCTTCTCGATAGCCTGGACCAGCGCCGGATCATCCGGTGCGGTGCGCGGGCTGAAGCGCGCCAGCACGCGGCCGTCCGGACCGAGCAGGAACTTCTCGAAGTTCCAGGTAATGTCGCCGGGGAACTCGGCGCCCTCGCCCGCCAGCAGGCGGTACAGCGGATGGCGTTCCGAGCCGTTGACGTCCAGCTTGCCCGACATGGGGAAGCTGACCCCATAGTTCAGCGAGCAGAACGACTGGATCTCGGATTCGCTGCCCGGCTCCTGCCCGGCGAACTGGTTGCAAGGCAGCCCCAGTACCACGAACCCCTGATCCTTGTATTGCTGGTAGAGCTTCTCCAGACCGGCGTACTGCGGAGTCAGGCCGCACTTCGAGGCGACGTTGACCACCAGCACGACCTTGCCCTTGAGCGGGGCCAGCGGCAGATCCTGGCCGTCGAGACCATGCAGCGTCAGATCGTGAAAAGCGCTCATTGCTTGCTCCTTGAAGAAGTAGGCACGAAGTGCCCGCGCAGGGGCGGACAATGTGTCCGACGTGCTGCGCAATCCCAGTCGATGCGGGAAAAATGCCCTGGCATTCTTTGCAGTTGAAGCCGATTGCATGAGAAAGGCGCCCGAAGGCGCCTTTCCCGATTGAGCTTAGCAGCTCAATGATGGCTCCACCCGATCTCGATGAGCGACCGGGTGGCAGCGATCAGTGGTGATGACCACCTTCGCCGTGGACGTGGCCGTGGGCGACTTCTTCAGCCGAAGCGTCACGGATGTCGACCACTTTCACCTTGAAGTTCAGGCGCTGGCCGGCCAGCGGGTGGTTGCCGTCGACAGTCACGTCATCGCCGTCGATGTCGCGGATGGTGACGATCTGCATGCCGCCGTCCGGAGCGGAGGCGTGGAACTGCATGCCGACTTCCAGCTCGTCCACGCCTTCGAACATCTCGCGGGTCAGGGTGGCGACCAGTTCGGCGCTGTACTCGCCATAGGCCTCGGCCGGCTCGACGGTCACGTCCAGTTCATCACCGACCTGCTTGCCTTCGAGGGCTTTTTCCAGGCCGCCAATGATGTTGTGGGCACCGTGCAGGTAGACCAGCGGAGCGCCGCCGGCGGAGCTGTCGATGACCTCACCTGCGTCGTTGGTCAGGGTATAGTCGATGGAAACCGCCTTGTTGGCCGCGATCTGCATGGTTCGAAACCTATCTGATATAGAAGTTGAGCGCGTAAGTTTACGCGGCGACGCCCCCGAATGCGACCCGAAGACGGACGGACGGGACAACGCGGGGCCGCCTCGCCTGCTTGACTTTCATCAGGACGAAGACGGCCACTGGGTGGCAGTCTTGTCCTGCGGCCACACCCAGCACCTGCGCCACCAGCCGCCCTGGCAGTCACGGCCCTGGGTGCTGGATCCGCAGCAACGCAAGGCGCAGATCGGCCGCTGGTTCCCCTGCGGCTGGTGCGCCAAGGATTCCGACAGCAACAAGGAGTAGGCATGCCGGCTCGCAATATCCTGGTGATCAACTGCGGCAGTTCTTCGATCAAGTTCGCTCTGGTTCGAGAAGGGCGCGAAGACTTCATCCTCCACGGCCTGGCCGGGCGCCTGGGCTCCAACGGCCCCAGCCTGCGCTGGCAGGGCGAGACCGACGAGCAGCCGCAGACCCTGGAGCTGCCCGGTGGCGACCACAAGGCCGCCCTCGCCCGCCTGCTGCCGCTGGTGGCCCAGGCTGCGCAGGGCGAGTTGCACGCCATCGGCCACCGCGTGGTACACGGCGGCGAGCGCTTCACCCAGGCCTCGCGCCTGACCGATGAAGTGCTCAGCGCCATCCGCGAGACCTCGCCCCTGGCGCCGCTGCACAACCCGGCCAACCTGGTGGGCATCGACGCCGCCATGGCGCTCTACCCGGCCCTGCCGCACATCGCCGTGTTCGATACCGCCTTCCACCAGAGCCTGCCCGAGCGCGCCTACCGCTACGCCATTCCCGAGCCGCTGTACCGCGAGCAGCACGTACGCCGCTACGGCTTCCACGGCACCAGCCACCGCTACGTCAGCCACAAGGCGGCCGAGATGAGCGGGCTGGCGGTGGGCGACAGCTACTGGCTGTCCGCGCACCTGGGCAACGGCAGCTCCACCTGCGCCATCGCCAACGGCCAGAGCCGCGACACCAGCATGGGCCTGACCCCGCTGGAAGGCCTGATGATGGGGACCCGCTCGGGCGACGTCGACCCGAACCTGCACAGCCACCTGGCGCGCACCCTGGGCTGGAGCCTGGAAAAGATCGACCACATGCTCAACCACGACAGCGGCCTGCTCGGCCTGTCGGGGCTGTCCAACGACATGCGCACCCTGGAGCATGCTCGCGAGCAGGGCCACGCCAATGCGGCACTGGCCATCGAAGTATTCTGTTACCGATTGGCCAAGTCGCTGGCCTCGCTGACCTGTGCGCTGCCGCGGCTGGACGGCATCATCTTCACCGGCGGCATCGGCGAGAACTCCGCGCTGGTGCGCAACCTCACGGTCAAGCACCTGCACGTGCTCAACCTCGAACTCGACGGCGAGGCCAACGCCCGCTGCGTGCGCGGCGTCGGCGGGCCGATCCACCTCGCCGGGCACCCGCGCGTGCTGGTCATCCCGACCAATGAGGAAAAGCAGATCGCACTCGACACCCTGGCTGTCCTCGACTGAAGATTCATCGGTTGCGCCCCACAAGGGCACAGACCATTCCCGCACGGCTTAAGGAGCCCGGATGCACACCTTCTTTCTCGCGCCGACCGGTTTCGGTGTCGGCCTGACGTCCACCAGCCTGGGCCTGATCCGCGCCCTGCAACGCGCCGGTCTGAAGGTCGGCTTCTTCAAGCCCATCGCCCAGCCCCATGCAGGGGACGATGGCCCCGAGCGCTCCAGCGAACTGGTCGCGCGCACCCACGGACTCAACGCCCCAACGCCGCTGTCGCTGGCAAAAGTCGAGCGCATGCTCGGCGACGGCCTGCTCGACGAACTGCTCGAAGACATCGTCGGCATGTACAACAACGCCGCTGCGGACAAGGACGTGATGATCGTCGAAGGCATGGTGCCGACCAAGCACGCCAGCTACGCCGCACGCATCAACGCGCACCTGGCGCGCAGCGTGGATGCCGAAGTGATCCTCGTCTCCGCGCCGGACAACGAAACGGTCAGCGAACTGTCCGACCGCATCGAGATCCTCGCCCAGTTGTTCGGCGGCCCACGCGACCCGCACCTGGCCGGCCTGATCGTGAACAAGGTGCGCGGCGGGCAAAGCGACGACATGCCGCGCGACGCCGTGGAAGCCGCGCGGCTGTTCGGCGAGCGCCTGAAGGAACACTCCCCGCTGCTGCGCGACGGCGATGTGCGCCTGCTCGGCTGCATCCCCTGGCAGGACGAGATGAACGCCCCGCGCACCCGCGACGTCGCCGACTTGCTGGACGCCAGCGTGCTCAACGCCGGCGACTACGAACAACGCCGCGTGCAGAAGATCATCCTCTGCGCACCCTCCGCGCCGAATACCGTGCACCTGCTCAAGCCCGGCGTGCTGGTGGTGGTGCCGGGCGATCGCGACGACATCATCCTCGCCGCCTGCCTCGCCGCCATGAACGGCGTGCCCCTGGCCGGCCTGCTGCTGTGCTCGGGCCTGGCGCCGGACGCGCGGGTCATGGAGCTGTGCCGCAGTGCGTTGCAGAGCGGCCTGCCGGTGCTGACGGTGAAGACCGGCTCGTTCGACACCGCCGGCGACCTGTCGCGGATGAACAAGGAAATTCCGGTGGACGATCGCGAGCGCGCCGAGCGCGTCACCGAATTCGTCGCCGAACACATCGATTTCGAGTGGCTGAAGGACCGCTGCGGCGCTCCCCACGAGCTGCGTCTGTCACCACCGGTATTCCGCTACCAACTGACCCAGCGCGCCAACCGCGCCGGCAAGCGCATCGTCCTGCCCGAAGGCAGCGAGCCGCGTACCGTGCAGGCCGCCGCCATCTGCCATGCCCGCGGCATTGCGCGCTGCGTGCTGCTGGCCAAGCCCGACGATGTGCAGGCCGTGGCGCAGATGCTGGGCATCGTGCTGCCCGAGGACCTGGAAGTGGTCGACCCGGACCTGGTCCGCAGCCGCTACGTCGAACCCATGGTCGAACTGCGCAAGGGCAAGAGCCTGAACGCGCCGATGGCCGAGCAGCAACTGGAAGACAACGTCGTGCTGGGCACCATGATGCTCGCTCTGGACGAAGTGGACGGGCTGGTCTCCGGCGCCATCCACACCACCGCCAACACCATCCGCCCCGCCCTGCAGCTGATCAAGACGGCGCCGGGCTACAACCTGGTGTCCTCGGTGTTCTTCATGCTGCTGCCCGACCAGGTGGTGGTCTATGGCGACTGCGCGGTGAATCCCGATCCTTCGGCCAGTGACCTGGCGGAGATCGCCCTGCAGAGTGCCGCCTCGGCGCAATCCTTCGGCATCACCCCGCGCGTGGCGATGATCAGCTACTCCACGGGTGACTCCGGAACCGGCGCAGATGTCGATAAAGTCCGCGAAGCGACACGCATCGCGCAGGAAAAACGCCCCGATCTGTTGATCGACGGTCCCTTGCAGTATGATGCCGCCGCCATCGCCAGCGTGGGCCGCCAGAAGGCGCCTGACAGCCCGGTGGCCGGACGCGCCAACGTGTTCGTGTTCCCCGACCTGAACACCGGGAACACCACCTACAAGGCGGTCCAGCGCAGCGCCGACTGCGTCAGTATCGGGCCGATGCTGCAGGGCCTGCGCAAACCGGTGAACGACCTGTCACGCGGGGCGCTGGTGGACGACATCGTCTATACCATCGCGCTGACGGCGATCCAGGCGGACAGCGGCAAGGACGGCTGATAATCCAGGCACTAGGGATGTGCCCGTGAACGCATCACGCGCCCGGCCAACCGGGCGCCTACGTACAAGGACCATTCCTCGATGTTGAGTTTTCTCCCGCACACACTGCGCGGCATTCTCGCCACCCTGATCCTAGTGGTGAGCACACTGTGCTGGTGCATTCCGCTGCTCTCCATGTCCATCGTCAAGCTGCTGCTGCCCTTCGCCGCCGCGCAGCAGGTGTGCAGCAAGATCATGAGCCTGATCGCCGAAGGCTGGATCGCCTGCAACAAAGGCTGGATGAACCTGGTCCGCCGTACCGGCTGGAACGTGCAGGGCCTGCAGGGGCTGGAGTACGACCACTCGTATCTGGTGACCAGCAACCACCAGAGCTGGGTCGATATCCTCGTGCTGCAGTACCAGCTCAACCGCCGCATTCCACTGCTGCGCTTCTTCCTCAAGCAGGAGCTGATCTGGGTTCCGGTGATCGGCCTGTGCTGGTGGGCGCTCGACTTCCCGTTCATGAAGCGCTACACCAAGGCGTACCTCGCCAAGCACCCGGAAAAGAAAGGCAAGGACCTGGAAACCACCCGCAAGGCGTGCGCCAAGTTCAGCCGCATTCCCGTGGCGATCTTCAACTTCCTCGAAGGCACCCGCTTCACCCCGGAAAAGCATGACGAGCAGGCCTCTCCGTTCAGGCACCTGCTCAAGCCCAAGGCCGGCGGCATCGCCTTCGTCCTCGACGCCATGGGCGAACAGCTGCGCACCCTGGTGAATGTCACCATTCATTATCCCGACGGCCGCCCGACCTTCTGGTGTCTGCTGTCCGGCCGCCTGCGCTCGGTGGTGGTGCGTTTCGAAGAGATGGAAATTCCCCGCCAGTTCGTCGGCAGGAGCTACGATCAGGACGAAGGCTATCGCGCCGAGTTCCAGCTGTGGGTGAACCAGCTGTGGGAGCGCAAGGACCAGTTACTGGCCCAGTTGCACCGGGAGTTCCCGGCCGCCAAGGCTTGACCCAGCGTCGGTCACGCTACAACGAAAAAGCCCGCCAATCGGCGGGCTTTTTCATGGGCGCTGCTTACTGCTGGTACTGCTGGGTCTGCGCCCCCGGCAGGGCCTTCAGGTTCACTTCCACGCGGCGGTTCTGGGCGCGGCCATTGGCGTCGGCGTTGGACGCAATCGGTTGGTCCGGGCCCATGCCACGGGTGCTGACGCGGGTGCCGTCGACGCCCTGGGAGGTCAGGTAGGTCGCAACCGACTGCGCACGGCGCTGGGACAGGTCCATGTTGTGCTGGCGGCTGCCGGTGCTGTCGGTATAGCCGACGATCTCGATGCTGTTCTGGTTGAACTCCTTGAAGGAGTTGGCCAGGTTGTTCAGCGGGGTATAGAAGGACGGCGCGATATTCGCCGAGTCGGTGGCGAAGGTGATGTTGCCCGGCATGATCAGCTTGATGTCGTCACCCTGACGCTCGACCTGCACGCCGGTGCCCTGCATCTGCTGGCGCAGCTTGGCTTCCTGCTTGTCGGCGTAGTAGCCGTAGCCCGCCGCCGCGGCGCCCACGGCGGCGGCGCCGATCAGCGCGCCTTTGCCACGGTTGTTGTGGTCGATGGCGGCACCGGCGATGGCACCGGCCAGAGCACCCAGCCCACCGTACTTGGCGGTCTTGCTCACTCCGCCTTCGGCCGGAACCTGGGTGTTGGGATCATAGGGGTTCTGGGAGGCGCAACCGGCCATGAGGGCAAAGGCGGTGGCAGCCGCGACCATGGACAGACTACGTGCGGTGAACATGTCGGATGACTCCTCGAATTAGCGAAACACCCAGTAGCGGGCGGCAGTTTAGAGCTTAGGTCGTGCAAATAATTCCGTAGCAACCTTAAGCACGGATGAAGGGATTCTCCCGCATCTCGTCGCCCAGGTTGGTATCCGGACCGTGGCCAGTAACCACGGTGGCTTCTTCGTCCAGGGAATAGAGACGCTCGCGGATCGAACGCTCGATAGTGGCGTAATCGCCACCCCACAGGTCGGTGCGGCCGATGCTGCGGCGGAACAGCGTGTCGCCGGCGATCAGCAGCTTGTCCTTCGGGAACCAGAAACTCATGGAGCCCGGCGTGTGCCCCGGCGTATGCAGCGCCACGCCGCAGCCGCAGGCCAGTTCCTCGTCGTCGGCCAGCCATTGGTCCGGCGACGGCACCGGCGTATAGGGCACGCCGAACATGCGGCACTGCATTTCCAGGTTGTCCCAGAGGAACTGGTCGTCCTTGTGCAGGTGCAGGGTCGCGCCGGTCTTTTCCTTCATCTGCCCGGAGGCGAGGAAGTGATCCAGGTGCGCATGGGTATGGATGATGCTGACCACCTTGAGCCCCAGTGCGTCGAGACGTTGCAGGATGAGCTCGTGGTTGCCACCCGGATCGACGACGATGGCCTTCTTCGTCACGGGATCACCGATGATGGTGCAGTTGCACTGCAAGGGGCCGACAGGGAAGGTTTCGCGGATCAGGGCAGGCTGTTCGCTCATCAAGGGCTCGCTGGGTGGCGGAAGTACACGACGCCCATTTTCGCTGATTCCCCCTGCCCTGGCGAGCCGGCCCGGTCGACGGTTCAGTCGCCCTGGCGGTAATCCGTGGGCAGCTTGCCGGTCCACTTGCGGAACGCCCGGCGGAAGTTCGACGGATCGTTGAAGCCCAGCAACAGCGCGATTTCGTAGAGCGGCAAGTGGGTCGTGGTGAGGTATTGCAGGGCCAGGCGCTTGCGCACGTCGTCGAGCACTTCCTGGTAGGTGGTACCCAGGTTCGAAAGATGTCGACGCAGGCTGCGGCCACTGGTGTGCAGGTCCGTCGCCACCGCCTCCAGGTCGGGAAACTCGCCGGGGCGCGCCAGCAGCAGGCGGCGGATGCGGGTCAGCAGGCCTTCCTGCACGTCCAGCGTGGCCAGCAGCGCCTCGCACTGCTGCTCGCACATCTGCACCGTGGCCGGGTTGGCCAGCGCCATGGGCCGCGCCAGGTATTCGCTGGGCAGGCCGATGAAGTGGAACGGCTGGTCGAACAGCACTTCGCCGCCGAATACCTCGGCGTAGCGCTCGGCGTAGTCCGGCTCGGCATGGGCGAAGCCAACACTGACGCCCTGCAGCGGCTCGCCCACCAGGAAGCGGGCGATGGTGTGCAGGCTGGTCATCAGACCCTCGGCGGCGAAGCGGCTCGTCGGCCCGAGGGGAATCGACTCGCTGGCCCGCAGGTAGGACACGCCGCCGTCTTCCACCATCTCCAGATCGTAGGCCAGGCCCAGCACGCGGTAGTACTTCAGGGCGAAGGCGATGGCACGCTCGAGATTGGCGCTGGACAGCACGGCGTAGCCGAGGATACCGTGGGTGGAGACGTTCAGCCGTTGCCCCAGCAGCAGGCCGAAGGCGGGTTCGTTGCAGTGCGCCAGGGCGGCGCTGGACAACTGATGGAAATCGACGAAGGACAACCGACCGTTGGGGCTCTGCAGTACTTCGGGGCGCACGCGGGCCAGCTCGAACAGGCGCGCGCGCGGCACGCCAAGCTCTTCGGCAAGGTCCAGGAGCGCCTGCGCATAGGCGACCGGCACCAGTTCGGCGGTGAAATTGAGCGGTTGCTTCATCGTTCTTCTTATGTTGACCGCTGGCCGGATATGACCGGAAAGTTGGCAGACAATAACCTTGTGACGCTTCCGCTACAAGCCCAGAGTAATGACCATGGACAACCACCACACTGGAGCCGCCATGGCCAGCACCACCCCCGCAGGACTGGAGATCAAGCCCCGGCACATGGACTTCGACCTGCCCGATCCGCTGCCGCGTCACTGGCACGGCGGAGACGCTTTCAAGTCCCACCTGTTCGACGCCATGTCGGTACTCTTCCCCGACGGCGAGCGCTTCTTCATCGACTCGGTGCGGCAGTTCCGCGACCAGATCAGCGACCCGGTGCTGAAAGAGCAGATCCGCGGCTTCATCGGCCAGGAAGGTCACCACAGCCGCGAGCACCTGACCTACAGCCAGCGCCTGCGCGACCTGGGCTACGACGTCACCGCCATCGAGAAACGCGCCCAGGCGCGCATCCGCTTCACCCAGAAGAAGTTCCCCGCCAAGCGCCAGTTGGCCGCGACCGCAGCGCTGGAACACATCACCGCGATCATGGCCAACGGGCTGCTGACCGACCCGCGCACCATGGAAGGTGCCGACCCGGTGATGCAGCGCCTGTGGCGGTGGCACGCACTGGAAGAAACCGAGCACAAGGCGGTGGCCTTCGACGTCTACAACCAGGTCTGCGGCAGCCGCAAGCTGCTGCGCCGGGCGATGCGCATGGCGACCTTCTTCTTCGTGCTGGATACCTTCCGCGGCCTGGTGCACATGCTCAAGGTGGACGGCCTGCTGTGGAATTGGCGCGTCTGGCGCGACGGCATCAAGTGGACTTGGGGCAAGCACGGCGTGTTCCGCCCACTGCTGCGCGAGTACCTGGATTTCTTCAAGTCCGACTTCCATCCATGGCAGCACAACAACCTCGATGTGCTCTACGAGGTACGCAAGGAATACGACCCGCAGCCGCTGGCACACGCTGGCTGATCCGCGCCTCGCTTCGAACACCGCCCCGCCCTGTCGGGGCGGTGTCGTTTGCGGACGCAGAGCCCTCTGTAGGAGCGAGCTTGCTCGCGAAGCTCTTTACTCGGCTGGAGAATCTGGCGCTCATGCGGTTCGCGAGCAAACTCGCTCCTACAAAAAGCCGTTAGAGAAAAAAGCCCGGCGCTTGGCCGGGCTTTTTCTTGGGGCGATCAACAGTCAAGCATGCAGAAAGCGCAGCGCATCCGCCGCCGACTCCTCGGGGATTTCCTCCATCGGGATATGCCCCACGCCCGGATACACCTTCACCTCGATCCCCGGTACGTCACGCTGCCACATCGGCACATGGCGCGGCGAAATCCAGCGATCGCGCTCACCCCACATCAGCATCGTCGGCACCTTCAGCGCGGCGACGCGGTTGGGGGTGGTAGGCAGCTCCTCGCGGTTGGCCTTCACCAGTACGCGGAAGATGTCGATCATCGCGCGGCGGTTACCCGGCCGGCGGCTGATGTCGTAGTAACGATCGATCACACCCGGCTTGATCTTGCGCGCATCGCCGTAGACTTCCTTGATGCCCTGCGCCACCATGGCGCGCGGCATCCACATCGGCATCATGATGCCGGCGCCGGGCAGTACGGCGCTGGCGATCATCAGCGGCACCTTCTGCATGTAGTAGCCGGCCGGGTCGATGAGGATCAGCCGCTCGACGCGGTGGGCGTTGGCCAGCGCATAGTTCCAGGCGATGTAGCCGCCCAGCGAGTTGCCGGCGATGGACACCTGCTTGAGGTCCAGGCGGTCGAGGAACAGGCCGAACACCTTCACCAGGCGCTCGCCGTCGTACTCGCGGTCCTGGCCGCCACCAGTGAGGCCGAAGCCGGGAACATCGAGGCGGATGATGCGGAAGTGCTCGGACAACTCGGCGACCCAGCCGTCCCAGGTATGCAGCGAGGCCATTACGCCGTGGACCATCACCAGCACCGGTTTGTCGGGGCTGCCTTCGTCGCGGTAATGGATGTCGAAGCCGTCGACGTGGATGAACTTCGAACCGGACTCGGGCGAAGCGTAGCGTGCCTTCAGCGCAGCCAGCGGCAGGTGGCCGAAACCATAGCGGGCCAGGCCCTCGGCCAGCGGCGGTTGCACAGACAATGTGGCGGTCATGGACGAGTGACTCCCGTGCTTGTTGTTCTCAAACCCGAATCACACCACAGCGCCCACGTCGCCGCGCCCAACCTAGGTAGTGTCGAGGCCCGTCACGGGATGACGCAGGCCTTGCACCTGGTTAACCTAGCCCGACCCGCCCTCGCGCAAGGAAAGCCCGTTCGTGCCGATCCTGACTCGCCGTTCGCTGTGGCCGCTGGCCGTGCTGTTGCTGCTCCTGTGCCGCCCGGCCCTGTCCGCCGATCTCTATTACCTGGGCCAGAAGATTCCCGACATCCAGCGCAACTGGACCAGCGCCGACTACCAGGTGCTGATCGACGCGCTGAAGAAGATCGACGAGACCCAGGTCAACGGCCTGCCCCGGCGCAGCGGCGAGTTCACCGGGCCGATCTACCAGCGCATGGTCAGCGAGGAAAATTTCCGCCCGCAGCTGAACATCTACGCGCCGCTGGAGCTGCGGCAGAACGAGGCGCGCGAGGTGCTGTTCAAGCTCAAGGAGCTGATGCGCCTGTACTTCAACTTCCGCGCCGCCAAGCAGCCCTACGGTGCCGAGGCGCTGGGCCTGATGAGCTACTCGCTGCGCGAACAGGCGATCCTGTTCAACCTGACGGTGGAGTTCTGGATGACCCTGGCACAGAGCGAGCAGCGCAACCCGGTACGCCTGCAGGGCATGCAGGAAGCCAAGGCCGCCGCCTCGATGCTCACCAGCAGCGCGCTGGACTACCTCGGCCTGACTGCCCAGTTCGATCGCCAGGACCTGGTGCTCTACAGCGCCGAACTGGCAAAGCAGTTGCCTGAACTCTTCATCCACCTGCCGCCGGAAGTGCGCGTGCAACTGCTGATGCGCGTGGATGAACTGGCGCAGAAGCACGCCTACCCAGAGGTGCGCGAGAACATGCGCGACCTGCTGCCGGTACTGCAGGCGATCCAGGCGGATGTTCAGAAACAGCTGGCCGCGCCAGCCAAGGGGCAGGCCGCGCCCAAGGGATTGGATTTGAGTGCGCCGGCGGAGGCGGAGAAGAAGAAGGGGATGTGAGCCTGGAGCCAGCGGATCGCTGTTTAGATAGCTGAAGATCAGCCCAGCATCGGAGCCCACGGCTCGGCACCCTCACTCCAGCCCTATCCCAGAGGGAGAGGGAGCCGTCCGCGCCGGCTGATGCCTTGGCCACTCCCTGCTCCGATCAGTCCCCTCTCCCTTAGGGAGAGGGGAAACCCAGGTAGAGGAGCTCCTACCGCAGCAACCCCATCTCCTTCGCCCGCGCCACCGCCTGGGTACGACGTTCCACGCCGAGTTTGTCGTTGATGTGCCGGGCGTGGCTCTTCACGGTATGCAGGGAAATGAACAGGCGATCGCTGATCTCCTGGTTCGAGCAGCCCTGGGCGATCAGTTCCAGCACGGCCAGCTCACGGCCGCTGAGGCAGTCGGTGAGCGTCGTGCTGCGCTCCGGCGCCGCCGGCAAGCGTTCACGCAGGGCCTCGATGGCTGGCGAGGTGACCCGCACGGCCAGTTGCTCGCGCAGCCATTCCGGATGTTGCTGCAGCACTTCCTGAAGCGGGATCGTCAGGCCGGCGGCCAGGCCGCTCAGGCACTCGCCCAACTCGAAGGAAGCCTCGCGCTCGCGGCCATCCTGCAGCAGCAAGGCAACCAGCTGGCCCTGGGCAAAGCGCGCCTGCAACTGCGCACCACCTTGCAGGGCGCCGCTGGCCACGGCTCGCAGGCGTGCTTCGGCCTCGGCCATGCGGCCTTCGCGGCGCTCCAGTTGGGCCTGGAGCATTTCCACATTGCGCGGCAGCTGCGGCGAGCATTCCGGTGGCGTGGCCGGCTCGGCGCCGGTGTAGGTGTCGCGCAGACGCTCCAGCCAGGCACTGGCCAGTTCGACCTGGCCCTGGCCGAGCCAGAGCTCGCATTTGATCAGGGTGATGGCCGACAGGTAATAGACCGGCGGCACGTCCCAGACATGCATCATCCGCTCGACCTCGGCGAGGTGGGCGAAGGCACGGGTGTAGTTGCCCAGCCGCCCCTCCAGACTTGCCAGCACGCAGAAGCCGATCACCAGGCTGATGTCGCGGCAGGCGCGGGCTTCCTCGATGCCGGCCTTGAGGCACTTGCGCGCCTCGTCCGGTTGCAGCGCGAGGCTGCGCAGGTAGCCCTGGTAAAGCATCAGCCGGCCACGCACGGCATAGCGCCGCTGCGAGGACAGACCGGAAAGCCGCGCCAGCCCCTGGCGCACTTCGTCTTCGGCACGCAGCACTTCACCGCGTGCTTGCAGTACGCGGGCACGGTCGTAATGGACCATGGCCTCGAACAGCGGATTGCCGAAGCGCTGCGCCAGCTCCAGCGCTTCTCTGTTGAGGCCGCGCGCGCGCCACAGATCGTCGCGCACGATGGCCAGGTTGCTCAGCGTCGACAGGCACAACAGGCGCGGGCCGAAGCGTTCCGGGCCAAGGCCGTGCATGGCCTCTTCGCAGTGGCGCTCGGCCGCATCGATCTCGCCGCGGCCACGGGCAATCACTCCGGCCAGAGCCTGCCATTGCGCCAGCAGATCGCGCTGGGCCGTGGCATCGGCGGCGGGCAGGAAGCGCGACAGCTGCGCAGCCAGTTCCTCCGCCGCATCCAGCTGGCAGGCCAGCGCCAGCGCCCAGCTGTACAGCACGATCAGACGCGACGTGCTGGCCAGCAGGCTGTCGGGCAGGTCCATCTTCCAGCGCAGCAGCGTGGCGACGTTCTGCTCGGCCAGCAGTTGTTCTTCGGAAAGGCTCTGTACCAGGCTCGCCGCGACTTCCGGATGGCCGGCGCGCAGGGCCTGCTCCACCGCGTCATCGAACAGTCCCTGGGCGCTGAACCAGCGGCACGCGCGAAGGTGCAGCGCAGCGGTGGACGGCCCTGAGCCAGGCAGCGGGCGCGCCAGCAGAAGGTCGGAGAACAGGTGGTGATATCGGAACCACTGGCCTTGCTCGTCCAGCGGCACGAGGAACACCTGGTGCTGCTGTAGATGGCGCAGGATCGATGCGCTGTCGTGTGCGTCACGCAGCGCGTCGCAAAGCTCGGCAGAGAAGCGTTCGAAACGCGCGGTCTGGGCCAGGAATACCTGGACCTCCGGCGACTGCTTGTCGATCACCTCTTCCAATAGATAGTCGCGGATCAGCTCCTCCGCGCCATGCACCGAAAGATCGGGCACGTTCGCCGCCAGTTCGTCGCCATGGGCCAGCAGCCACAGGCGCAGGCCGGCGATCCAGCCTTCACTGCGCTCGACCAGGTTGTCCAGGGCGTTGTCGTCGAGCTGGGCGCCGCTGGCCGAGACCAGTTGCGCGGTTTCCTCGACGGTCAGGCGCAGGTCCTGTTCGGTGAACTCCAGCAGTTGCCGCGACAGGCGCAGGCGCGCGAGGTGCCAGTCCGGCCGCTGGCGGCTGGTGACCAGCACGACCAGGCCGGCGGGCTGGTGATTGAGGAGGAACTGCAGGCAGCGGTCGAGCACCGCGCCCTGGGCCAGGTGGTAGTCGTCCAGCACCAGCAGCAATGGACGGTCGACGGACAGGCTGCCGACCAGTTCATCGAGCAAGTCATCGAGCCAGGATTCGAAAGCGAACGGCTGGTGGCGCTGGCGCATTTTCAGCAGCGCCAGGGCTTCTTCACCGAGGGTGGGGAAATGCAGGCGCAGGCCTTCGAGCAGGCGTTCGAGGAATCGGCCGGGGTCACTGTCCCTGCCACTGAGCCCCAGCCACAGACTGCGCCATTGGCTTTCCAGGGTCTGACAGAATTCGATGGCCAGCGAGCTCTTGCCGAATCCGGCCGGCGCGGACACCAGTATCAGCCGCCCCTCCAGCCCGGCGGCCATGCGCTGACAAAGCTGCGAGCGGGCGACGTGGCCATGCGGCAGCGGCGGGCGGGAGGAAGGGGGGGGGGGGCCAGCCCCCCCCCAGCCACAACCAGCTCTACGGTCGCTGGCGGGT
>OGQD01001072.1_pt1 | contig 18682 bp, 10 predicted proteins | sample 1553091 | NCBI WGS metagenome assembly OGQD01 (sample SAMEA2580290, study PRJEB22360) | human gut metagenome | biome: human gut; feature: human-associated habitat; material: faeces | place: Denmark | collected 2008/2010
TGGAGCTGGAAATCAAGTACCAGAAATCCGTGAACCGGGAATTCCGTGTGCTGGGCGTGGGAGACAATCTTTTCTACATTTCCAATGAGATGGAGCAGTATAGGGGCTATTCCATCTCAGAAATTGATCCCATTGCCGGGAAGGTTACGTTCACCAATGGCGAAACCCTCAGCAAGGGTGATGTGGTGGGGGATATTTCCGAAAAGGATATCCGCATTGGCGACACCGTCACCATCCGCAAGGCGGGCGAGATCATCCCGGAGATCGTTGAGGTGGTGGCGGACAAGCGTCCCGCCGGGACGAAGCCCTATACCCTGCCCGAGACGTGCCCCGTGTGCGGCGCACCGGTGGTGCGGGACGAGGACGGCGCGGCGCTGCGCTGCACCGGCGCGGAGTGCCCCGCCCAGCTGCTGCGGTATCTGACCCACTTTGCCAGCAGGGGCGCTATGGACATTGACGGGCTGGGACCTGCGGTGATGCAGCAGCTGATCGACAGCGGACTTGTCCGGACCGCCGCGGACCTGTACAGCCTGACGCCGAAGCAGCTGGAGCCGCTGGAGCGCATGGGCAAAAAATCGGCGCAGAATGCGGTGGACGCTATCGCCAGAAGCCGGGACAACGACCTGTGGCGGCTTATCAACGCGCTGGGCATACGGCAGGTGGGGGAGAAGGCTGCCAAGACGCTGGCGCAGCGGTTCGGCACTATGGACGCACTGGCAGCGGCTCCGGAGGAGGAGCTGACTGCCGTGGACGACGTGGGCCCCATTACCGCGCGGTATCTCTGCCAGTGGATGAAAAGCCCCCAGTCCCGCGATCTGCTGGCGCGGCTGAAGGCCGTCGGCGTCAATATGACCTGTAAAGAGAAAACGGTTGACAGTCGTTTTGCCGGAATGACTTTTGTGCTGACAGGCACGCTGGAAAAGTTTACCCGTGACGCGGCGGCGGAGATGATCGAAAAGCGGGGCGGCAAGGCCGCCGGCTCCGTGTCAAAAAAGACCACCTATGTGGTGGCCGGAGAAAATGCCGGCAGCAAGCTGCAAAAAGCAGAGGCGCTGGGCATTCCCGTGCTGACGGAGGACGAATTTTTAGCACTTCTGGACTGAGGAGGCAATCAATATGGCAGTGAATACGGATAAGACATTGCAGCATCAGCTGATCTACAGCGTGTTCGTGCGAAACCACACACCGGAGGGCACCTTCCGTGCGCTGGAACGTGATCTGGACCGATTGAGCGCCTTGGGTACGGATATCGTATGGCTGATGCCTATCCATCCTATTGGCGAGGTGGGCCGCAAGGGCACGCTGGGCAGTCCCTACGCCATCCGTGACTACCGGGACGTGAACCTGGAGTACGGCACCGTGGAGGATTTCCGCCATCTGGTGGACGCCATCCACGTCCGGGGCATGAAGTGCATCATCGACGTCGTCTACAACCACACATCGCCGGACTCGGTGCTGGCCCAGACCCACCCGGAGTGGTTTTTCCGGGACGAGCAGGGTCGACCCAGCCGCCATGTGGCGGATTGGTGGGATGTAGTAGACCTGGATTATACCCACAAGGAACTGTGGCGCTACCAGATCGATACGCTGAAAATGTGGGCGGAGATCGTGGACGGCTTCCGCTGCGATGTGGCCAGCAGCGTGCCGCTGGACTTCTGGGCCCGGGCGCGGCAGGAAGTGGAAGCTGTCCGCCCCGGTTGCATCTGGCTGGCGGAGAGCGTACACGGCGCCCATGTGCTGGGTCTGCGGCGGCAGGGTGCCTACTGTGCCACGGATACGGAGCTGTACCGGGCCTTCGACATGACCTACGATTACGACATCTGGCCGTGGTTTGAAGGGTATCTATCCGGTAAAAACAGCCTGCGGCAGTACATCGATATGCTGAACTACCAGGAGCTGACATATCCCGCGGGCTTTATCAAGATGCGCTGCGGTGAGAACCACGACACGCCGCGTCTGGCCCACTGGGTACAGGACGAACGGCGGCTGCGGCACTGGCTGGCGTTTTTGTACTTCTGTCGGGGCAGTATGCTGCTCTACGGCGGCACGGAGTTCGCACCGCGCCGTCAGGTAGGCCTGTTCGATGCGGACGACAATTTCGGCGACAAGCGGTCTGACCTGTCCGACTTCCTGCGGCGGTGTAAGGCTATGAAACTGGAACTGCCGCTGGAGGGTGCGGTGTGGTACGAGGTCAGCGGCGGCACGGTCATCGGGCACTATAAGTCCCCGGCAGGCGAGGTCACAGGTGTGTTCGACCTGTCCGGCGAAGGTGAGGCCACGGTGGTGGAAAGAGCCGACGGCGTGTATGAAAATCAACTGGGCGGCGATTTGACCGTCACCGATGGACACATCCGAACGGACGGCGATCCGATCGTATTTTGACTTGCTTTTTTGAACAAATACAGGGGCGATTTTGTGGTAAAAATCACAGAATCGCCCTTGCCGCATTGACCATGTAAAGTGCGGATGCTATAATCATTTCTGTATTGGTAAGCCTGCCCGAAGGGCGGGAGCACTTGTATAGAGGAGGAAAGAAAGATGAGCAAGATCATGAAGATCTGCGACGGCAACGAAGCGGCGGCGTATGTGGCATACGCCTTTTCCGAGGTCGCTGCCATCTATCCCATTACGCCGTCCAGCCCCATGGCGGAGCACGCCGATGCCTGGTCGGCCAACGGCAGGAAAAACATCTTCGGCCAGCCGGTACGTCTGGTTGAGATGCAGTCCGAGGCCGGTGCCTGCGGCGCCTGTCACGGTGCGTTGGAGGCCGGTGCTTTGGCCACCAGCTTCACCGCGTCCCAGGGCCTGATGCTGATGATCCCCACCATGCACCGCATCTCCGGCGAGCGCCTGCCCGGCGTGCTGCACGTGGCGTCCCGTACCGTGGGCACCCATGCGTTCTCCATCTTCGGCGACCACTCCGATGTGATGAACTGCCGGCAGACCGGCTTTGCCATGCTGTCCAGCGGCAGCGTCCAGCAGGCCGCTGATCTGGCTGCCGTGGCGCACCTGAGCGCCATCAAGGCGCGTATTCCGTTCCTGCACTTCTTCGACGGCTTCCGTACCAGCCACGAGATCCAGAAGATCGACGTGCTGACCTACGACGAGTACGCCAAGCTGGTGGACTACAACGCGCTGGCCGCCTTCCGCGCCAACGCCCTGAACCCGGAGGACCCCCGGATGCGCTCTCTGGTGGATAACCCGGATATCTACTTCCAGCTGCGCGAGTCCAACAACACGGCCTACGCCGAGTTGCCGGAAATCGTAGAGGGCTACATGGCCCAGATCAGCAAGCTGACCGGCCGCGAGTACCACCTGTTTAACTACTACGGCGCACCGGACGCCGAGCGCGTTATCGTGGCCATGGGCTCCGTAGGCGGTTGTGCTCAGGAGGTGGTCAACTACCTGAACGCCAAGGGCGAGAAGGTGGGCTTCCTGCAGGTACACCTGTTCCGTCCCTTCTCCCGCAAGCATCTAATGGCCGCTATGCCCAAGACGGTGAAGAAAATCGCCGTTCTGGACCGCGTCAAGGAGATCGGCTCTATCGGTGAGCCGCTGTACGAGGACATCTGCGCTGCCTATATCAACGAGAGCGACCGCCCCGCCATCTACGCCGGCCGCTACGGCCTTTCCAGCAAGGACACCACCCCCGCCCAGATCAAGGCCGTGTTCGACAATCTGCTGCTGGACGAGCCGAAGAACCACTTTACTATCGGCATCGTGGATGACGTGACTCATCTGTCCCTGCCCGTGGGCGCGCCGCTGCTGACCGAACCGGAGGGTACCATCTCCTGCAAGTTCTGGGGCCTTGGCTCCGACGGTACCGTGGGCGCCAACAAGAACTCCATCAAGATCATCGGTGAGACGACAGATATGTACTGTCAGGCGTACTTTGAGTATGACACCAAGAAGTCCTTTGGTATCACCAAGAGCCACCTGCGCTTCGGCAAGCACCCCATCAGCTCTACCTATTATGTGAGCAGCGCGGACTTCATCGCCTGCCACAACCAGACGTACCTGACCAAGTACGACATTATCCATGAGCTTAAGCCCCATGGCAGTTTCCTGCTGAACTGCGAGTGGACGGAGAACGAGCTGGAGCAGCATGTTCCCGGCGAGATCCTCAAGTACATCGCCGACAACGACATCAAGTTCTACATCATCGACGCCAACAAGGAGTCTCAGGCGCTGGGTCTGGGCAACCGCTCTAACATGGTGCTGCAGGCCGCCTTCTTCAAGTTGGCCAACGTTATCCCCGTGGAGGACGCCGTGGCCCACATGAAGGACGCCGTCAAAAAGACCTACGGGCTCAAGGGCGAGAAGGTCGTCAACATGAACATCGCCGCCGTGGATGCCGGTATCAACGCCCTGGTGGAGGTCAAGGTGAAGCCCGAATGGACGAACCTCACCGGCAAGGCGTTGAAGCCCGCCGACGAGAGCCTGCCCTACGTCATCAAGAACATTCTGGTGCCCATCAACGCCCAGAAGGGCGATGACCTGCCCGTTTCCGCCTTCAAGGGCATGGAGGACGGTACCATGCCGCTGGGCACTTCCAAGTATGAAAAGCGCGGCATCGCCACCCATCTGCCTGTGTGGGACGCTGCCGAGTGCCTCCAGTGCAATATGTGCTCCTTCGTCTGCCCCCACGCCGTCATCCGGCCCTTCCTGCTGGACGAGGGCGAGGTCAAGGCCGCACCGGTGGATATGACGCTGGTGGATGCCAAGGGCCCCGGCCTGGCCGGCCTGAAGTACACCATGGGCGTCTCCACGCTGGACTGCACCAGCTGCGGCAGCTGCGTAGCCTCCTGCCCCAAGTCCGGCAAGGCACTGAAGATGGTCCCCACCCACGAGGTGTCTCTGGACCAGACCGACTGGAACTTCCTGACCACCGTGAAGGAAAAGACCTCCCGCGTGGACAAATTTACCCTGAAGGGCAGCCAGTTCAAGCAGCCCCTGGTGGAGTTCAACGGTGCCTGCGCCGGCTGCGGCGAGACGCCCTACATCAAGCTGCTGACCCAGATGTTCGGCGACAAGATGTATCTGGCCAACGCCACCGGCTGTACCCAGGCCTGGGGCGCGGCTATGCCCTGCGTACCGTACTGCAAGAACGCCGAAGGCAAGGGCGTGGCGTGGTCAAACTCCCTGTTCGAGAACAACGCCGAGTTCTCCTACGGTATGTGTCTGGCCGTCAAGCAGCTGCGTGATTGCGTCACCGGCTACGTTAAGGAGCTGGATGCCCTGACCAAGGACGAGGCCGTCAAGGCCGCCATCGCCAAGTATATGGAGACGTATGATGACCTGGACGCCTCCACCCCCGCCACTGCCGAGCTGGTGGCACTGCTGGAGAAGGGCAAGTTCTCCGCCGACGAGCAGAAGCTGGTGGACGAGATCCTAAAGCGCAAGAAAGATCTCTCCAAGAAGACCATGTGGATGTACGGCGGCGACGGCTGGGCCTACGATATCGGCTACGGCGGTCTGGATCACGTGTTCGCCATGGGCGAGGACGTGAACGTCCTGCTGGTGGATACCGAGGTCTACTCCAACACCGGCGGCCAGTCCTCCAAGGCCACGCCCGTGGGCGCTGTTGCCCAATTCCAGGCCAGCGGCAAGAAGACCAAGAAGAAAGACCTTGGTATGCTGATGATGACCTACGATAACGTCTATGTGGCCCAGTGCTCCATGGGCGCCAATCCCAATCAGCTGATCAAGGCCATCAAGGAGGCTGAGGCCCACAAGGGTCCGTCCATCGTCATCTGTTACGCGCCCTGCATCAACCACGGCATCAAGAAGGGCATGAACAACGTCCAGCAGGAGATGAAGGACGCCGTCAACTCCGGTTATTGGAACCTGTACCGGTACAGCCCGGAGACCAAGACCTTTACCCTGGACAGCAAGGAGCCCACCATGCCCCTGTACGACTTCATGAAGGGCGAGGTTCGTTACGCCTCTCTGGAGCTGAGCTTCCCGGAGAACGCCAAGGTGCTGTTCGCCGAGGCGGAGGAAGCCGCCAAGGAGAAGTACGAATCCTATAAGCGCCGCGCGGAGAAGTAAGCCTTCGCAGCAAACGCCCCGGCCATTAGGTCGGGGCGTTTTTTCCTGTATCTGCGGCTTCCGGATGCGGAAAAGGGAGGGGGAAGCCGTGCGCCGGACAGACGGGGGATCCAGGGAGGAAATAACTTATTCCGATAAGAAAAAATTGTTAAACTGTTGACAGACAGATGGGCAAGTGATAAAATTAACAAAGTAAAAAATGCAGCAGCACAGGATGCGGAAAGGGAGAACACTATGGCGAGACCGTTTGACTACACAGCGGAATACAAGCGCAAGCTATGCACCGCCGATGAAGCGGCACGGGTGGTAAAAAGCGGCGACTGGATCGACATCTCCATGGGCACGGGCTTTCCGTCTCTGATGGACGCCGCCATTGCCAAGAGAAAGGATGAGCTTCGCGAGGTCAAGATCCGCGGCTATCTGATCTTCGACCCGATCCAGATGGTAGAGTGCGACCCCGAGCGCAGGCACTTTGTCTACAACAGCTGGCATATGTCCGGCTATGAGCGCAAGCTCTGCGACCGCGGACTGTGTAATTTTAATCCCATGGTGTTCCGCAACCTCAGCTGGTATTACAGCCAGTTCCTCACCGTCAACGTGGCTATGATGGCTGTGACCCCCATGAACGAGCACGGCTATTTCAACTTTGCCGGAGCCACAGCCTCCGCCCGTTCCACGCTGGACAAGGCGGACGTGGTCATTCTGGAGATCAACGAAAATCTGCCCTGGGTCTACGGCGGTCTGGACGAGTGCATCCATATCAGCGATGTGGACATGATCGTAGAGGGGCCCCATGGCCCGCTGCCCAGCGTCAAGTCCCCCGCCGCCAATGAGGCGGAGATGAAGATCGCCGAGTACGTGGTGCAGAACATGGTGGACGGCTCCACGCTGCAGCTGGGCATTGGTTCTCTGCCTAACGCGGTGGGCCAGATGATCGCAAAGAGCGACTTGCGGGATCTGGGCATCCATACCGAGATGCTGTGCGACAGCTATCTGGATATGTACAAGGCCGGCAAGATCACCAACAACCAGAAGAAGCTGGACCGCTACAAGAGCATCTTCGGCCTGGCCATCGGCTCGCCGGATCTGTATGATTGGATACGGGAAAACCCCGGCGTGGTCACCTATCCAATCAGCTACTGCAACGACCCGGCCAATGTGGGCAAGCAGGATAATTTTGTTTCCATCAACAACTGTATCTCCGTAGACCTGTATGGCCAGATCTGCGCCGAAAGCTCCGGCACCCGCCAGATCAGTGGCACCGGCGGTCAGCTGGACTTCCTTGAGGGTGCGGCGTTGTCCCATGGCGGCAAGGCCTTTATCTGTCTGACGTCCTCGTTTACGGATAAGCAGGGTAATGTGAAGTCCCGCATCAACCCGCTGCTGGCCCCCGGCGACATCGTCACCGACCCCCGCAGCCAGGCGTACTACATCGTCACCGAGTACGGCGGCGTGAACCTGGTGGGCTGTTCTACCTGGGAACGGGCGGAAAAGCTGATCTCCATTGCCCACCCCATGTTCCGCGATGAGCTTATCGCCAACGCGGAGAAGCAGGGCATCTGGATCAAGTCCAACAAGCGCTGAAAGGTACATAGCAAGAGGGAGATGGCCCTACGGCGTCTCCCTCTTGACATTTTCCTGCGGATATAGTATACTTCCTGCATATGAAATCGGCGATGACGGGAAGCAGTAGGCGGTCAGCGGATGCCAAGAGAGGGCGCGGCAGGTGTAAGCGCCCGTGATGCCCCGCCCAAGTCGTCCCTGAGCTTCGCGCTGAACTGACAGTAGGCCGCGGCGGTTTGCCCTCCGTTACCGGGGCGGGGTGTTGCTGCACCCATGAGCGCGGGAGCGATCCCGAATACAGGTGGTACCACGGACATTATGTTCGCCCTGTTTTGCACTGGCAAAACGGAGCGAACTTTTTGTTTTACCCATTTTCTTACCGTGCACGCTGCCCCGCAGGGCGGAGAACGGATGCACAGTGTGGAAGTAGGAAACACAAAAGCAGCGGATATCTTGTTTTGTCAAATACCGAAAAAGGAGTACAGATATGAAAGAACTGCCCAAGGTCTATGACCCGCGGGACGTGGAATCCCGCATCTACAAGCTTTGGATGGACGGCGACTGCTTCAAGGCGGAGCCGAACCCGGACAAGAAGCCTTTTTCCATCGTCATGCCGCCCCCCAACGTCACCGGTCAGCTGCACATGGGCCACGCCCTGGACTGCACCCTGCAGGACATCCTGACCCGCTTTAAGCGGATGCAGGGCTACGAGGCACTGTGGCTGCCCGGCAGCGACCACGCCGGCACCATCTTCTTGACGCGCCGGATGACGAAATTGACCAGCGTCCCCTTCACCGCGCCCAGCATCTCGCCGAGCGGCGTCACCACGATGTGCCGGATGGCGGTTTTCTCGATCACCTGTTGCAGCGTGTGGGCAAAGTTTTCGACGATGACGATGACCACCGCGCCGGAATCCTTCAACTGGTGCTCCAGTTCGCGGGCGGTGTAGAGCGGGTTGCAATTGACCACCACGCAGCCCGCGCGCAGGGTGCCGAACAGCGCCACCGGGTATTGCAGCAGATTGGGCATCATCAGCGCCACCCGGTCGCCCTTCTGCAAGCCACGGCTTTGCAGCCAGCCAGCGAATTCGCGGGTGCGCGCATCGAGTTCGCCGTAGGTCATTTCCTTGCCCATGCTGATGTAGGCCACCTTGTCCGCAAATTTGCGGCAGGCGTCCTCGAACAGGGCGACGAGAGAGGGAATGTGGTCGATGTCGATGTCCGCCGGTACGCCTTCGGGGTAACTTTGTAACCAGATCTTGTCCATGGTGTCTCCTCCTGGATATCTCGTTGATTTTTCGTTCAGTTACCGAGCAGCGCTTTTTTCAGCGCCGCGTCAGCCGGTTGTTCGCCCAGCCACACCTTGAGCAGCGCCGCCGCGAAATCGGCACCTGCCACCTTACCGGCGTTTTCATTGTTACGCAGCAAGGCCACGCCCGCGCTGGAAAAATCGAGATCGATCACATCGCCCTGGCGCACCTTGCCCAGGGCGCGCATCAGGTTGCCCAGTTGGTCGATTTTCGGTTTCAGGGCGCCCAACTGCGCCGGACTGAGGTTGTTGCGCATGCCTTCGTCGAGGGCGGAATAGAAGCTGTCGGCTTCCAGCTCGCGCAGGATGTGCAGACGCATGCGGCGCGGGGTCGGGCTGTCGATCAGGGTTTGCGCCGAGTTGCTTTTCTGGCTGGCGTACAGCGCGCCGACATACACCTTGATGAAAAATTTGCTGCGCAGGCCCGCGCCGTTCAGTTGCAGGGTCTGGCCTTCCAGGGTTTGCTGCTCGGCAACCTGGGTGCCGGCGACTTCAATGGCCTGAACCGCCCCGCAGGCCAGCATCAGGCTCAGGCCGAGCGCGCAGACGGTGCGCTGTGCCGTGCTAGGTGTGGCACGTATCCATTTCCTTGTTTGCATCATCGTCTCCTCCGGTTTTGCTCCGGTAGTAATTTTTTTCCGCGATATAGACGGTACGCTCGACCACGGTATGCACCGTGCCGTGTCCGTCCTTCAATTCGACCGTGTAGGTCCGTTCCAATTCCGGGTGCGCTGCCAATGCGGCCCGGATGCTGCCGATTTCCGCTTCGTCGAGGCGGAAATCGGCAAACAGGGTGCTGTAGCCGGGTTTGCGGTAGCGGATGCTGGCCGCCTTGTCCCACACCACATAGGCTTCGCCCAGCGCCGCCATGAGCATCATCGGGTGCGCCCCGTCGGTGATTGCAAAGAGCGAGCCGCCGTAGAGCGAACCGACGATGTTCCGGGTTTTCCACGTCCAGGGCAGGGCGATGCGGATGTGGCGCAGGTCGCGCGCCACATGCACCACCCGCCCGCCGGTGCCGCGAAACGCCGGGTGGAAATTGAATCCCAGACGCACCATGCGGGCGCGCCAGGCGGGCGACAGACGGGCAAGCCAGGCGGGTTTCATCGGTGCCGGATCACACCCGCTCGAAGATACCGGCAGCGCCCATGCCGGTGCCGATGCACATGGTCACCATGCCGTACTTGCCGCCGGTGCGTTGCAGGCCGTGCACCACGGTGGCGGTACGGATCGCGCCGGTCGCGCCGAGCGGGTGGCCGAGCGCGATGGCGCCGCCGAGCGGGTTGACTTTGGCCGGGTCGATGTCGAGTTCGCGCATCACCGCCAGCGACTGCGCGGCGAAGGCTTCGTTCAATTCGATCCAGTCGAGGTCGCTCTGCTGGATGCCGACCTGCGCCAGCACGCGCGGAATCGCCGCGATCGGGCCGATGCCCATGATCTCCGGCGCGACGCCGCCGACGGCGTAACCGGCGAAGCGGGCGAGCGGGGTGAGGTTGTGCTCCTTCAGCACCTTTTCCGAAACCAGCATCACCGCGCCCGCGCCGTCCGACATCTGCGAGGAATTGCCAGCCGTCACCGAGCCGCGCACGTTGAACACCGGCTTCAGCTTGCCGAGCCGTTCCAGCGAGGAATCCGGGCGCGGGCCTTCGTCGGTGTCGGCGAGCCGCTCGCGGATGTTGACCGTGCCGCTGGCAAGGTCGGGCAACTGCTCGCGTAGCGTGTAAGGCGTGATTTCCGCCTTGAAATGACCGGCGGCAATCGCGGCGCAGGCCTTGGCGTGGGAGGCGACGGCAAAGGCGTCCTGATCCTCGCGGCTGATTTGCCACTGCTGCGCCACCTTTTCGGCGGTCAGGCCCATGCCGTAGGCGATGGCGACGTGCTCGTCGGTGAAGATGGCCGGGTTCATCGCCATCTTGTTGCCCATCATCTGCGGCATGATGCTCATCGACTCGGTGCCGCCAGCGATCATCACGTCGGCCAGGCCGAGGCGGATCTGGTTGGCGGCATCGGCCACCGCCTGCACGCCGGAGGAGCAGAAGCGGTTGATGGTCAGCCCCGGCACGGTGATGGGCAGACCGGCCAGCAAGAGGCCGATGCGCGCCACGTTCATGCCCTGTTCGGCTTCCGGCATGGCGCAGCCGATGATGACGTCGCCGATGCGCGCCGGGTCGATGCCCGGCACCTGCGCCACGACCGACTTGATGGCGTGCGCCAGCATGTCGTCCGGGCGCGCGTTCTTGAACATGCCGTTTTTCTTCGCCACCGGCAGACGGGTGGCGGCAACGATGTAGGCGTCCTGAATCTGTTTGTTCATTCTCTATGTCTCCTCAGAGAGAGGGATTCCGTGTCGGCGCTGTGCCAGAACGCGAAGCCGTCGCGCAGACAGTGCACTTGGCACGGCAAGCGGCGGCGACAAAGTTATGGCGCGGCGCAGACATGGAATCAGTTGCGCAGGGGTTTGCCGGTTTCCAGCATGTGCCGGATACGGGCCTGGGTGAGCGGATTTTTCAGCAGATCGACGAACAGCCGGCGCTCGATGGTGAGCAGCCACTCCTCGTCGACCCGGCTGCCGCCTTCGATGTCGCCGCCGCACAGGGCGGTGGCGGCGGCCTTGGCGACCTGATAGTCGTGGGCGGAAATCATGCCGCCTTCCTTCATGTTCACCAGCATCATCTCGAAGGTGGCGATGCCGGTGCGGCCGGCGACCGGAATGTCACGCGCCAGCGGTGGCGGCGCGAAGCTTGCGTCGGCCAGATTGCGCGCCTCGCGGATCGCCACCCAGAGCAGTTCGTGGGCGTTGAACAACACCGTGTCGCTCGGTCGGGCGAAGCCGTAATCAATGGCTTCGTGCGCGCTTTTCGCCACTTTCGCCATGGCGATGGTCTGGAAGGCGGGTTGCAGATAATTGAATACCTCGCCCGGCACGGCGGATTGCCCGGCCCAGGCGGCGGCGCGCACGGCGAATTCCTTGCAGCCGCCGCCCGCCGGAATCAGGCCGACGCCGGCTTCCACCAGCCCGACGTAGCTTTCCAGCGCCAGCACCCGCTTGGCGGCGTGCATGACGAACTCGCAGCCGCCGCCCAGCGCCATGCCCTGCACTGCGGCGACGACCGGCACCTGCGCGTATTTCAGCGTCTGCGAGGCGCGCTGGAATTTTTCCACGGTCTGTTCCAGCAGATCGAACTGACCAGCGGCGATGGCTTCCGTCACCTGCGCCAGATTGGCCCCGACCGCGAACGGCGCTTCATGCCAGATGACGACGCCGTCCAGCGTCGTTTCCGCCTGCCGCACGGCGGCGATGACGCCGTCGAGCACCTCGTCGCCGATGGTGTGCATCTTCGACTTGATGGAGAGAATGCCGATGCCGGCATCCTGCTCGGGCAGACGCCACAGGCGCACGCCGTCGTTCTCATAGAGCGTCTCGCCGGATTTTTCCGGCGTCGCGCCGGCTTCGCCGAGCACCCGCTCCGGGAAGAGCTGGCGCTGGTACACCGGCAGTGTCGAGCGGGCGGCGTAGGCGTTACGCCGCACCGAGTAGGAACCGGCGGCGCCATGCACGCCCTGACGGCCCGCTTCCAGCGCCCAGGCCGGCAGCGGCGCGCCGGACATGGTCTTGCCGGCGGCGATGTCGGCGGCGATGGCCTGCGCGATGTCGGCCCAGCCCGCCGCCTGCCACGTCTCGAACGGCCCTTGCGCCCAGCCGAAGCCCCAGCGCATGGCGAGATCGAGGTCGCGCGCGTTGTCGGCGACGTGTTCGAGCTGTACCGCGCAGTAGTGAAAAACGTCGCGGAAGATCGCCCACAGGAACTGCGCCTGCGGGTGCGCGCTCTGGCGCAGCGCGGCGAATTTCTCGGCCGGATTTTTCAGCTTGAGGATCGCGGCCACTTCATCGGCCACGGCCCCGGCGGAGGCGCGGTAATCGCGCGCCACCAGATCGAGCACCTGGATTTCCCTGCCCTGCTTGCGGAAGATGCCGCAGCGGGTCTTCTGGCCGAGCGCGCCTTGTTCGATCAGGGCGGCGAGCCAGGGCGGATTGTTGAAATGCGCGTGCCAGGGATCGTCCGGCAAGGTGTCGCGCATGGTGTTGACGACGTGCGCCAGGGTGTCCAGACCGACCACGTCGGCGGTGCGGTAGGTGGCGCTCTTCGGGCGACCGATGCGCGGGCCGGTCAGCGCGTCGACCTCGTCGAAACCGAGCTTGAAGGCCGCCGTGTGGTGCATGACGGCAAGAATCGAAAACACGCCGATGCGGTTGGCGACGAAATTGGGCGTATCGAGCGCCCGGATGACGCCCTTGCCGAGCCGCGAGGTGAGCCAGGTTTCCAGCCGATCCAGCGTGCCGGCGTCGGTGCCGACGGTGGCGATGATTTCCACCAGATGCATGTAGCGCGGCGGGTTGAAGAAGTGGATGCCGCAGAAACGCGGGCGCACGGCTTCGGGCAACCCTTCGGCCAGCGCGTTCATCGACAGGCCGGAGGTGTTGGAGGCGACGATGGCATTGGCGGACAGGTGCGGTGCGATTTTGGCGTAGAGATCGTGCTTCCAGTCCATGCGCTCGGCGATGGCTTCGATCACCAGATCGCAGTCGACCAGCAGCGGCAGGTGCTGATCGTAGTTGGCGGCGTCGATGTGGACGAGTTTGTCCTTGCTGGAAAGCGGCGCCGGGTCGAGTTTTTTCAGTGCCGCCAGCGCCTTGTTGACGACGCCGTTCGGGTCGCCTTCCTTGGCTGGCAGGTCGTAGAGCAGCACCGGCACGCCGGCGTTGGCCAGATGCGCCGCGATCTGCGCGCCCATCACTCCGGCGCCCAGCACGGCGGCTTTCTTGACGATCAGTTTGTTCAAGATATGTCTCCTTATTGGTTTCGTCAGAAATAAAACGAACGTTTGAATTATAGGCGGGGCAAAAATCGGGTCAAGCGTTTTTTCGCCGTGTTTTGCGATGCCCGTTGAGAAGCTTCGTTTTTCGAACGGGGCAAATCGGGCGAACGGGCCGTCCGGTGGCGATTTCGGCAAGAAAATAGTTCTTGCGGCCAAGTGGCTTTGGTCTAGAATTTTCCTGTCTGTGACATTGTTTGAACATGGGGGAAATCATGGGCTGGTTCGATCATTTGCCGCTGCGCTACAAACTCCTGGTGAACTTCGTGGCGAGCGGTGGCGTGCTGTTGCTCGCCCTGGTTTTCCTCGGTTTTCAGATTCGTGCCGTCGGCGGGCATACGCAGGAAATCGCCAAATCCTGGCTGCCCTCGGTGGAGGCGGCGGCCCAGATCAGCCAGTTGCGCCTGCGTTTCCGGGTGCGCAGTCTGGAATACATGCTGCCGGGCAGCGCAGAGGAGAAGGGAAAGATCCGTAACGGATTGAAGTCGCTGGATACGGCGCTCAACGAGGCGCTGCAAGCCTACCTGCCCCTGATTACCAGCGAGGCGGAGCGGCGCGTGCATGGCGAGGCGGTTGCTGCCATTCAGGCGTACAAGGCCGAAGTGGACAAGGCGATCGCCCTGGCGGAGTCGGGCGATGAAGAGGGGGCGCAAACCTTGCGCCGTACCGCCTGGGTCAAGGCCGCCGACTTGGTACGCGACAAGACCGACGAACTCCTCAAGCTCAACAGCGATGGTGCCGCCCAGGCCTCGCAGGTGGCCGAGGGGGCGGTGGCGACCGGCGTCCAGTCGAGCATCATCAGCCTGGTGCTGGGCGCCGTGCTGGCCCTGCTGGTTTCCTGGCTCGTCGCCCGGCGCATGGAGCGGCAGTTGAATGAAGCGGTCACGGCGACCCAGCGCATCGCGGGCGGCGATCTGAGCGGCGAATTGCCGATGGCGGGGCATGACGAAATCGGCCGCATGATCGAAGGCCTCAAAGCCATGCAGGAGGCGCTGCGTCAGGCGATGGGCGAAACCCGCCACAGCGCCGATGAAATCATCGAAGCCTCGCAATCGCTCAACCATGCGGTGGGTTTGATCGACCAGTCAGCGACGGCACAAAGCTCGGCAGCCTCGGCCATTGCCGCCAACGTCGAGGAACTCACGGTTTCCATCAATCACGTGTCGGAAAACACGAGCGAGGCCGCCCGTCTGGCCAACGCCTCCGACGAACAGGCCGAAGAAGGGCATGCGGCGATCGAGGAACTGGTGGAGAAGATCAATCAGATGTCCGGCGTGGTGCATCAGGCGGCAGAGATCATCAATGGCTTGCGCGACGAATCGGAAAAAATCTCCAGCATCGTCGATGTGATCCGCGACATTGCCGACCAGACCAACCTGCTGGCTCTGAATGCCGCCATCGAAGCCGCCCGGGCGGGCGAAACGGGGCGCGGCTTTGCCGTGGTGGCTGACGAAGTGCGCAAGCTGGCCGAACGCACGGCGGTATCGACGGGTGAAATCCGCAGCATGGTCACCTCCATTCAGCAGTCCACCGGACAGGCCGTGGCTGGTGTGCAACATGGCGTCGATCTGTCCAACAGCAGCGTCGAACTCGCCCAGCGCGCCGGCACCGCGATTGCACAATTGAAGGAAATGGCGCAGCAGGTGGCGGAAGTGGTGAACGAAGTCAATAACGGCCTGCGCGAACAATCGGCGGCTTCCACCGACGTCGCGGTGAAGATCGAGCAGGTGGCGACGCAGTCGGAAGAAGCCAGCGCCGTGGCGCACGAAACGGCCAGCGCCGCGCAGCGCATGGACGCGACGGCCCGCCGCATGCAGGAAGTCGTGGCGCGTTTTCGCCACTGATCCGGTACGCCGTCCAGAAAAAACCGTGGCGGGCTGCAGAAGGGGGAGGCAGGAGGGAATCGGCGAATCGTATTTCGCCGGCTAGAACCCCACCTCGCGCGCCAGCATGCCAGCGGCGGCGCGCAGGAAGCGCAGGCCGGGCGCTTCCCAGTCGCCGGCGATGGCAACCTGGCCGCGCCAGGTGTGCTGGTCCGGGATCGGCATGTTGCCGGTTTCGTCGGCGGTTTCCAGGACGACCCGGTAGATGGCGCGCTCCGGGTAGAAGAATCCGTGCTTCTCGCGCACCGGCACGTGGCCGCCGAACAGCGTGGCCAGCGCCGGCTCGTTCAGCGTGCGCGAGGCGTCGCCGTCGATGCCGGCGACGCGCAGGCCGTTGACGCGGATATGGCGCAGCACCCACACCATCGGCGAACCGCCGTCGGCGGTGAACAGCGCCCGGTCGCCGACCCGGATGCGGTGGATGGCGTCCTCGTCCACGTAGGTGACGACCTGGCGCGGGCCGGGGCGGATCAGGCGGCCCAGCACTTCGCGGTGTGTCACCCAGTCCCCCGGCCGCAGGTCGGGGTCGAGGTCGCGCAGGATGCCGGCGTAGGGCGCGACGGGCGCATACAGCGCGGCGTCGGCGGTGATGGTGCCGGCCTCGGCCGTGGCCGTCGCCTGCCGTTCATGCAGTACCTGCCAGTCCCTGCGCCGCTCCGGGTCGAAGGCTGCGGCGGTGCTCTCGCCCTGCAACTGCTCGCGGCGGGCTGCGCTGTGGGCGGTGCGCGCCTGGATTCTCGGGGAGTCGAATGCCATGAGCACTGCCCCGGCCGGGACGAGGGCGCCGTCGGCGTGCGGCAGGGCGGCGACGCGCGCCTGTTCCGGGGCGTAGATGGGCCATTGCTCGCGGGGTTGCAGCAGGCCGCTGGTGCCGACGCGGGTCGGCCAGGGCAGGACGAACAGGGAGAGGAACAGCAGCGCGAGGGCGGCGCTCTGCCGGGCGCGGCGGCTGGCGCGCTGGTTGGCGCGAATGTGCGGCCAGCGTTCCCGCCAGGCGCGCAGTTCGCCGGCCAGCGGCAGGAAGATGAACCAGGCAATCTCGACCGCGAAGAGAAAGATGCCCACCGCCTTGATGAAGAAGTGATAGACCAGCACGGCGATGCCGAGGAAGAGCACGAGGCGGTAAATCCAGGTGGCCCAGGCGAACAGCACCAGTCCGATGTGCCGGCCGTGCGGCAGGTGCTCGGGCGGAGGCTCGCCGAGCCGGAACAGGCGCTCGCGCAGATCCCAGCGGGCGAGCGCGAAGGCGCGCGCATGCAGGTTCGGTATGCGCAGCCAGTCGGCGAGCAGGAAATAGCCGTCGAAGCGCATGAACGGGCTGGCGTTGATGGCCAGCGTGGACACCCAGGTGGTGGTGGCGAGCAGGAAGGCGACCATGCGCGGAATGCCCTCCGGCAGCCAGGCCCAGGCCAGCGTGGCCCAGACGGCGATGGTCAGCTCGGTGGCGATGCCGGCGGCGGCGACGGCGAGGCGCTGGTCGCGGCGGGTCAGCTTCCAGACCTCGTTGGTATCGGTATAGGCCACCGGCCAGAGCACCATGAAGGCCACGCCCATGGTCGGCACGCGGCAACCGTAGCGTTTGGCGGTGAAGCCGTGGCCGAGTTCGTGCAGTATCTTCACGGAAACCAGCGTCAGGCCGTAGGCGAGCATGCCCTGCCAGCTCATCAGATCGACCAGCGTTGCCGAAAAACCCTCCCAGGATCGGTAGACGCTCAACAGTCCCATCACGCCGGCGATCACGGTGAGGCGCAGGAAGGTTCGGCTGTAGAGGAAGTCGAGGCGGCCGGCCCAGCGGCCCAGCCAGCGGTCGGGCCGAACCAGCGGGATGCGGAAGAACAGATAGTTGTGCAGCAGCCGGCGGGCGCGGCCGCCCCGGCGCTGGGCCAGGCTTGCGGCCAGTTGCCCGGACTGGCCCGGTGCCACTTGCAGCAACTGGTTCTGGCGCAGGAATTCGAGCAGCGCGGCGATGTCCTCGGTACCCACGGCGAGCGTGGTTTCGCCGGTAACATCGGCGGCGATGGCCTGGGCGTCGCCCAGCGGCCAGCGGCGCAGGATTTCGAAGCTCGGCCAGTCGATCTGGAAGAACAGGTGCCGCACCGGGTCGTGCAGGGTCCAGCTCGGCTGGCCGTCGGGCAGGGCCGGACCGGGCAGCAGCGCCAGCTCCTCGCGCAGCGGCGGCAATCCGGTGTTGTTCATCAGAACGCCAGGAACTGCCGGATGCTGGCCAGCGGCCGGCGCAGCACCCAGTAGGCCAGCGGCACCCAGCCGCCGTGCAGCCGCGCCGTGCCCTTCAAGCCGATGCGCTGGCCGGTGGCGCCGTCGAGCCGGGCGCGGGCGCGATAGGCCTGGCTGCCGTCCGGGCGCGGCATGGCCTCGTGGCTCAGCCAGGACAGGCGGCCGGAAACGGCGGCGAAGGGGCTGGCGGCCAAGTAGAGGCTGACCGGCGCGTCCGCAGCCAGCGGGATGGCGTCGCCGATGGGCACCCAGGCTTCGATCTCCACCTCGTGCGGCCGGGCGATGCGCATGATGCGCTCGCCGGTCTGCACCGGGCGGCCGATCCATTCCGACGGGTCGTCGAAGAGGGCGATGCCGTCCTGCGGCGCGACGACGCGCGAGCGCTCGAACTGGCCGGCGAGGAACTCGGCCTCGGCCCGCCGTTCGCCAATCCGGCCGAGGAGGACGGCCAACTGGCCCTTGGAGCGGGCGTCGGCCAGCGCCATCTGCGCCGACTGGCGGTATTCGGCCTCGGCCGTGGCCTGCGCCTGGCGGGCCACTTCCAGGCGGCTGGCGATGGGCGCCTCGTCGAAGCTGAAAAGCAGTTGACCGGCCTGCACCGCCTCGTTCGGCCGCACGTGGAAGCGCTCGATGACGCCGTCGAGCGGCGCGCGCAGAACGGCCGGGGCGGCCGGCACCAGTTCGCCCGGCGCCAGCGCCGTCAGGCGCACCGGCAGGAAGCAGAGGAGGAGGGCGCCGAGCAGGATCTGGTTGGGCCGCCGCCGCCA
>OGQD01001074.1_pt1 | contig 18669 bp, 20 predicted proteins | sample 1553091 | NCBI WGS metagenome assembly OGQD01 (sample SAMEA2580290, study PRJEB22360) | human gut metagenome | biome: human gut; feature: human-associated habitat; material: faeces | place: Denmark | collected 2008/2010
TTTTGAAAACGATATAATGATAACTGCAAAATATATTTAATAATTTAGAAATAAATGAATATTTAAATCTTATTATTAATATACCCTTCAGTTGCGTTTTCGGATTCATAAATTTTTGCCGGATTGCCCATCACGACAGAATTTTCAGGGACATCAAAATTTACGTAGGCATTTGGCGCGATAAGAACATTGTTTCCGATGGTAATTCCTCCCACGATAACGGCATTGGTTCCAATCCATACTTCATCTCCAATGGCTGGAAATCCCTGATTTTTTCCACGATTCTGCTGTCCGATGGTTACGCCTTGTGCAATATTGCAGTTTTTTCCGATTTTAGTATTGGGATTAATCACAAGACTTCCCCAATGTCCCAGATAAAAACCTTCCCCGATTTCTGTTTCGGGATAGATCTGGAAGCCGTACTTAATCTGGTAATGTCTTAAAACCAGTTTCCAGAAAATATTCAGCAACGGCGTTTTTAGATATTGCTGGCTCTTTCTTAAAACATAAATAAAATGAAGATTCGGATTGATGCATTTTGCCCAGATCTGAAATGGAGAAAGCCATTTTCCGCTTTCCCGGTAAAAATCTTTCTGAAGAATGGAATAGTTTTCTGCCATACCACAAATGTAATAATTCTACAGGTTTAAATTTTTAATCAGTTACAATTCATCCACAATAGAAACAATTTTGCTTACGGAATTTTTCAGATTAAAAGGCATTTCATAATTCATAAGTCTTTCCGGATATTTGTTAAAAAACTCAGGTTCAGACAATGCTTTCTTCATTCCGTTATAAATTCCTTCTTCAGAATTTTCCACAATGAGACCCAATTCACCATCGTTTAACATTTCATTGGCTCCCGAAACTTCAGTAGAAATAATTTTCTTTTTCAGGGTAATGGCTTCAAAAAGAACAGTCGGAAAGCCTTCGTATCTTGAGCTTAAAATATAAAAATCAGCATTTTTAAAATAAGGATAAGGATTGTCTGTAAATCCTAACATGGTCGCTGTTTGATCAACACCAAGCTCAGATTTTAATTTTTTAATGTTTTCAAAATCATATCCGTCGCCAACAATTAAAACTTTGTGCTGAAAACCTTCATCCAAAAGTTTTTTATGAACTTTCAATAACCTGTCGAATCCTTTTTGTGGAAAAACAGTTCCTACGGATATAAATGTAGGAACATCCTGATCAAACTGATAGTTTATAACTGGAAGGTCAGCTTTGGCAAGAAACTCTTCGGTGTCTAAAGGATTGTAGATCTTTACAATTTTTTGTTTTTCAGTTTCATTTTTTGCCAGACTTTGGAAAAGCTGCTCTATCTTTTCAGAAATCACCATGATTTTGTCAAACCCAAAAAACTTACGGATCTCATCATCGGTATAGCCTTTCACCTGTGAAAGATCATTGTGAATCCAGACAATTTTTTTTGAACTTTTTAAAGGAGATCCTAAAATTTCATCCCGCATCCCATGAATGGCAGCAAACTCTATGTCGTACTGCTTATTCTTTAATTTACCCTTGTAAAGAAGATTCGGGAATTTTTTAAGGATCTTTTCATGGATTACCCGCGCTGCTTTTCTGGGGATTTCATGAGGACGGTTGGTCGTAATCATTTCGCCTTGATGAAGATGCAGAATATTGATCCAGCCAGGAACTTCAGGCAGATATTTTCCTGAATTCAGATTCAGCAGCAAATCAATCTCATACTTATCGGAGGGCAGATTTTTCAAAAAAGTCACCAAAACTTTTTCTGCTCCGCCATGACGCAGAGAGCCTATACGGATGAGAATTTTCTTTTTAGGCACTATCTTGTAATTTTGAATTTCTCAGGCAGATTTTGAATGAGCCAGTGGTTTAATTTTTTTCGGTCTTTTTCAAGATCAATAGGATAATCTATTGTTGTCTTCTTCAGGACATCCGCATAATCTTCAATCTCGCAGATATATTTTGCGGGATTTCCTGCATAAACAGTGTTTTCGGGCATGGATTCAGATAAAACAGAATTAGCTCCCAAAACACAGTTGTCTCCGATTTCAACATCCTGCAGAATGACTGAATTGCTTCCGATTGCACAGTTTTTTCCCACTTTTATTCTTCCGAAATTTCTTACACTTTCGTAGCCGGGAAGCTTTCTGATGTTAATAGTTGCTCCGGAATGCGTTACAAAAGTCACTCCCGAAGCGATTCTGGTTTCATCACCAATTTCTACAAGAAAAGGTTCGGAACCAAAGGAAACATTATTTCTTACCACCGCATTTTTGCCCAGCTTCAAACCATTATTAACCGAAACCTTGAGATAAATAGAATGCTGAATATCCTGAATAGTGGTAAAGATTTTATTTAAAATTTTATAAATCATCATAGTAAAACAAAAATAGAAATTATTTTATAAATTTGCCTGTTCTAAATAATTAACATAATTACAAACACAATGAAGATCGAGCAATTTTGTGACCTGCTGAAACAAGAGTTAAACGAAACAACCGATATTACTCCGGAAACTAATTTCAAAGAATTAGAGAGTTATGGCTCTTTATCTGCTGTTTTGGTTATGCAATTGGTAGAAACGCATTTTAACGTTAAGCTCAACCCAAGAGGTTTCAGAAGTGTGAATACAGTACATGATCTTGTAGAAACTATTGGCGCCGAAAAATTCAGTTAATTCTTAATATTTTTACTCAGCAAAATCTTTTTTACATCAGGGAATATTTGATTTTCGGGACGGTCGATTATCAAAGTTTCTTTTTTGATAAATCCCAATTTCAGATAATATTTTAATGCATCTGTATTATTTTCCAAAACATTAATATATATCTTATCTGCATTATTGTTTTCAATCTGGTATTGTATTAACCTGTTTGCAATACCTTTATTTCTGAAATGATCATCCGTGAAAATATATTCAATAAAGTATTTATTTTCTGAATAGGTTTTTATATCCGGTAAAGTCTTTGCATTTTTTATAAATGTGTCTAAATGATTTTCTTTTAAATGGATTGGGAATAATTCTCCTTTGCTTTGGTAATAATTTGCATCTGTGTGAATAAGTGCGCACATTCCGGCAGGTTGACCATCAAGCTCTGCAATTGTATACGTATTTAATGAAAGCTCCGTATCAAAATTTTCTTCGTCTAAAAAAAACTGTTCCAGATAATGGTAAGCAGTCTCTTTATCTGTCTCAAAAAGATTGCTGAAAGTATTGCTTTTTCCTGTGCTTTCAATGGCAAAAATTCCTTTAATGATGAATGGAATATCTTCCTTTTTTGCTTTTCTTATGATCATGAAAGTAATTTTTTTAGTTCGTTTCTGTCTATTTTTCCAGAAGTATTAGTAGGAAATTTCTCTACTGTAATGATTTTGGAAGGAATGCAGTAATCAGGCAAATTCTCTTTCAGATGTGTAATAACCGATTCTTCACTGGAGTTAACATCGTTGATGAATAGGACAAGATGGTCATTATCGGCTTTATCTTTATGTATCACAGCTACACTGATTGCATTTTGCAGTTTTTGGTTGGCAAAGTATTCAATCTCTGCCAATTCTAAACGGAAACCGTTGATCTTTGCCTGAAAATCTATTCTGTTGATATAAAAATAATCTCCGTCTTCATCTTTTAAACACCAATCTCCGGTTTTATAGAATACCTGTCCGTCTTTTTGTATAAAGGTTTCTTTCGTTTTTTCTTCGTTTTTCCAGTAAGCCTGTGTTAAAAATTTTCCAGATAATAAAAGTTCTCCTTCAGTGGCATTGGCATCAGAAAAATTCATATGGGTACTCTCCATTGATTTTCCAATGCTTATAATTCCCTTTTTTGCTTTTACAGGATGCTCCACTTTATAACTGCTGCAGAAAATTGTATTTTCCGTAGGTCCATAAACATTGTAAACGGCTGCATTAGGAATGAAATCTTTCCAACCTTCAATTTGCTTCACGAGTAATGCTTCTCCGCAAAATAGATTTAAGCGTAAACTTTCATTTTTTACGGCAGGATCCAGATAGGGAATAATTAAATTTAAAATACTGGGAACCATTAAGGCTACAGAAATTTCGTTGGCTTCCAAAAGATCAAGAATCTGTAGAAATTTTGTTTCGTTTTTGTGAAGTCCCACTACTTTAGCTCCATTTAAAAAAGGAATTAGATAGCTCATCACAGAAAGATCGAAAGTAAGCTCAAACATCTGCAAAACGTTATCTTCACAGGTTAACCTTCCAAAAGTATGATGGAAAGATTCTGAGAAATAATAGAGATTTGAAAATTGGATGGGAACACCTTTAGGATTTCCTGTACTTCCTGATGTAAAGAGGATATAAGCATTATTTATTAATGCAGATTCTTTCGGAGGGACAGGTTTGGTTTCAAATGTTTTTTTTGTATCAATTATATTGGTTTTAAAATTTTCCCCAGTTTCAGCAGAGCTTAAGATGGTATCAATATCTGCTTGCTGTATAACATGTAAATTTTTAGTTAAAGGAAAATCAGGATGTATGGGAACGTATGTTTTTCCCTCAAACCAAATGGCCAGAATGGCAGCATACATGTAAACGTCATCTGTAAGATAAATTCCGATATTTTGAGAATTTACATGGTGAAGCTGATGCCGGATCTGATCTGTTATGTTTAAAACTTCCTCATAGGAAAAAGTCTTATCTTCAATCTGAAAACACTCTCGGGTTTTATGCTTTAAAAATGATTGGTATAAATTTTCTATAAAATAATTCATCGAAGGATATGGGTGTGCTGTTATATTTTTCTTGAAGGTACTATTCTGATCTTATTTTTTAAGTAGAGATTCAATAATTTCTTCTACCGTGTCAAAGATTTTTTTATTGTCGAAGCGGTCTTCAATATTTTTTAAATTCGCCTGAATATTGGCAACCGTATTTTTATTGGTGAGAAATTCTTTTATTCCATTATACAGGCCTTCTTCGGAATATTCGGTAAGATAGCCTGTAATATTATGGTCTATCATTTCTGGAATTCCGCCAACATTGGTCGCTAAAATCGGCTTTTGAAGGATTAATGTTTCTGCAATAATTAATGGCCATCCTTCACTTTCAGAAGGCATAATATAAAAATCAGCATTTTTTACAAAAGGATACGGATTCATTTGCGTACCAAGAAGCTTAAATGAATTTTGAACACCCAGTTCTTCTATCCTTTTAGCCAGAACTTCATAATCTTCGCCATCACCAATGATATGGATGTTGTGAATAAAGCCGTCATTCAAAAGTTTTTTATGGGTTTCCAGCAGTTTTCTGTATCCTTTTCTGAAATGAAGCCTTCCCACAGAAACAAAAGTAGGAACGTTACCAAAATCAACAGGAAAAGATTTAGCTTTAATTTTTAGTTCTTCAATCGGGATGGCGTTAAGCACAACTTTACCAGGAGGAAATTTTTCATCGGGAAATTTTTCATCCAGTGCATCTTTACATTGCTGAGAGCCATAAATAATATAATCAAACTGCTTCATATTATCAAAGATCTCTTTACGATAAGGATCAAATCCATCCAAAGTTAAGTCGGAATGAAGCCAGGCGATTTTCTTTGAATTTTTATTGGTAGAATTTAATACCGCTTTATAGATCGAATAGGTGGTTGCAATTTCTACATCATATTTTTCCCCCAAAAGCCCATCTGCAATTTTGGGATCTTTTTCTGCCTTATTCAGTTTCAGTTTTCTTTTTGCCAACTGAATTTTCTGAAGAAACGAATTTTTTGAGAAGTCTTCTTTTCCGTCTGTAAGGTATACTTTTCTTACATGTTTCGGAAACTCATTTCTGAGTTCTCCCTGATTGATATTTAAACAAATGGTAAAATCAAACTTATCTTGGTTAAGATTGTGGAACATACTTAAAACTACTTTTTCAACACCGCCCATTTCCATAGAACGATGCCTGAAAAGCACTTTTATTTTATTATTTTTCGTCATTAACTAAAGATTTGTTGAGCAAGTATGATCAGTTTCTTTTTTATTCTGAATGAAAGTGAATTCTGATATTCTAAAAGTCTGTAAATTTCCTGAGAACTGTTGTACTCTTTCGGGATTGCCTTTCCGTTTATGGAAGATAACTTTCTGCGTTTCATGGTATTGAAAATGACTTTGGCAAAATATTCCCTCGATTTGGGGCGATTGTCATTTTGAGAAATACCTCCGGAATGAAGCCTGTAAAGATAATTTACCTCGTTAATAAATTTTACCTTACCTTTTTCATACATTTTTAAATATAAATCCTGATCTTCAGCAATCTTCATTTCCGTGTTCATTTTTTCCGTCTGATTATAAATGCCCTTTCTGAAACACACGAAATGCACAATATTTACAGGGCAGTTGAAAAAAAACGGACTGTTATTAATAACCTGCTGAGCGATTTTTGGAACCTCCAGAATTTTCAGATTTTCATCACATTTTGCAAATTTGCTGTAAGTAAGAACAACATTTCGTTGCTTTTGAAAAATTTTTATGCTTGAAGAAAGCGCATTCGGTGTAATAGCGTCATCAGGATCTACAAAGCCGCAAATATCACCTTCCGCCAGTTCAATCAGTTTGCTTTTTGTGATTCCTACACCGCTGTTTTCTTCATTTCTGTAAATTTTAAAACGTTCATCACTGCCTTTTAATTCCCTCCACGGAATCGTCTGTAGAAGTATCATCCAGAATAATCGCTTCCCAGTTTTTATAATCTTGCGCTATAATAGAATCATAGCATTCTTTAAAGAATTTTCCATTGTTGTAATTGGCAATCAGAACAGAAAACTTCATCTTATTGTGTTAATAAATTTTTACAAAGATAATTATATCCTAAAGATAACAGAAAAATCTTTATTTTTGTGGCTTAAATTTAACACAGTGAGCGAAATATCCAGAGTTCTCAAAACGTTTATAGCCTATCTTAAAAGACCCGATCTTTACCCTGAATTAGGGCGTAAAATTGTAAAAAATACCGTAAACCGAGGAAATGCCTTTAAAGGCAAAGAAAAAACAAATTCCTGGGCAGCATCCAGAGCGGTTTCTCAAAAGCAGGCGGTTTCCCAGCTTTTCGGGATCGAAATTGATCCTTTTCAGAAAGATTTCGCTGAAATTTTAAAAGATTCTGAAAGAAGACAGAATGAATGTCCGATTAAAATGGGAGGAGCGGGAGCTTTAGAACTGATTTATTATTCCTGCGAGTTTACCCATGCTAAAAATGCAGTGGAAACCGGCGTTGCGTATGGATGGTCTTCTTTGGCAGCATTACTATCCTTAACTAAGAGAAACGGAACATTATACAGTTCGGATATGCCTTATCTGGCGCAGGATGGCGATCAGTATGTAGGATGTATTGTACCTGAAAGTCTTACCTCCAGCTGGAAATTATACCGTTTTGCGGATAGAGAATCTCTTCCTAAAATTTTTGCCGATAACGCATCTTTTGATGTCGTACATTATGATTCTGATAAGAGTTATAATGGCAGATTCTGGGCTTACAATGAGCTTTACTTTCATTTGAGAAAAGGTGGAGTTTTCATTAGTGATGATATCGGAGACAATTCTGCCTATCAGGATTTCTGCGAAAAAAATAATATCGAAACTACAGTAGTAGAGTACGAAGGAAAATACATTGGTGTTTTTGTTAAATAAAAACTTTTAAGTGTATTTTTGATTCGTGAAAATTAGTCAGATTACATTTACAAGATTTCTTGCAGCCCTAGCAATTGTGATTTTCCATTATGGTGAAGGTGCTTTTGTTTATAAAATAAAATATATTTCGGAGATTTTTGCTAAGGCGAATATTGGTGTAAGTTATTTTTTTATTCTTTCGGGATTTATAATGATTGTTGCGTATCATTCGAAAGAAAAAATAAATTACATTGATTTTTACCGCAACAGGGTCGCAAGAATTTATCCACTGTATGTAATCGGACTGATTTTGTATTTATTTACACGATCTCAGGAAACTGCTTTTTTCCCGATTATTGCATATTTGTCTGGTGTTCAGAGCTGGCTTCCCGGTAAAGCTTTAATTTTGAATTTTCCGGGATGGTCGATTTCTGTAGAGTTTTTCTTTTACGTGATTTTTCCTTTTTTGTATAATTATATTTACTCAAAAAATTATAAATTCATCTGGATTACTGCTGTTCTCATCTGGATTGCCACTCAGGTTTTTTGCAACTACTTTATGTTTTCCGGATTGTATGAAGGAAGATTTTCCAAAAGTCACGATTTTATTTCTTACTTTCCGTTATTGCATATTAACGAATTTTTAATCGGAAATCTCGCAGGAATATTTTTTGTTAAAAATTTTAAACAGAAAAACTATGACTGGGCGATATTTCTGGTTTTCAGTTTAATATTATTTTCCCTGCTGTTTGTACCTCTATATTATCATGATGGATTAATGGCTGTATTTTTTGTTCCGCTGATTGTTTTAATCTCTCTGAACAATGGGTTTTTAACCAGAATAATGTCTATAAAGCCTTTGGAATATCTGGGAGAAATCAGCTATGCCATCTACATTGTTCACATTCCTGTTCTGTTTATTTTAAGGTCGTTTTTGTGGGATTATTTCAGAATCTATGATAGAAGTATCATCTTTTGGATTTATATTCCTGTTTTAATAATTATTTCAGGCATTTTTTATCAATTGATAGAAAAACCCTGCAGAGATTATTTAAAGAAGATAAAATTCGGATAATATTACTTTTGCGATAAATGAGCCATGCATATTGCTTATATTTAAAAAAAAGAATTAAAATTATTTTAAAAGAGTAATTATTTACTTTGATTTTTCTTCAAAAGCTGAAGATTATATTTATACAGATGCAAACCATATGTACAAAGAATCCGGAAAAGTTTTTACCTCACAGATCGCGGATTGTATACTTATAAATTCGAAACATTTAAAATAAATATTCTCTGAAATTGATATTGTAAAGTCCGGAGCGAATGCTTCTGTAGTCTTTAAAAAGATACTTGGTAATCATTCCCCATTTTTTAAGCGTTGGAGCAAGGGCTATTTCATAGCTTCTGTGCATTCTTTTGATGTGTAATTTTATATCTTCCGGAATGGTGTTTTCCTTCTGTGCCCATTCGTTTACTTCTTTCCACAGCAGAACCCGGGTTATGGCAGGATTTACTTTTTTAGAATCTACTGCTGTAATTCTGTTACTTTCGTGAACGCCTCTCATGGCAACCGCTTTATCCAAAATTCCCGGATAAAGATCAAGATAATAAGATAATCTGAACAAAAATTCTGTATCCTGATGAAGCCTTAAATGCGTTTTGAAAAAAGGATTGAGCTTTCTGACCATAGATTCTCTCCTGATCGTTAAACAATCGATACTGAAAAGCCCAAAGCTTCCTCTCATATTGAGCTGACCCGGAAAAACGTCTCTTGGATCGTGCTTCTTATAAACGGTAGTTAAATTATCCTTAAAAAGGCTGTAGTACTGTTCTTTTGCTTTTTCAGAATAGTAATGAACTCCTAAAGCACCGTAAACACCTTCTACTTTTGGATCTTTAAATAGTTCTTTTTCGGCATCAAAACGGTTGGGCAGATAATAATCATCTGCATCCAAAAAAGCAATAAAATCTCCGGTAGCTTTTTCCAGTCCTAAATTTCTTGTTTTTCCCGCTCCGTGATTTCCTTTGTCGGGATGCTGAAAAAGCTTTACCCGATCATATTTTTCTGCTAATTTTTCACATACTTTTAAAGCATTATCCGGAGATTGGTCTTCAATTAAAATAACTTCATATACTTCCTCAAACTGAAGAGCGGATTCCACAGCCTGAGTTACATATTTTTCGGCATTGTAAACGGGAGTTATGACGGAGATTTTCAATTTAGCTCTATGTTAATTGGCTTTATAATCCAGTTGTCCTGATTTGTTATGTTTAATTCTGAAGCAGATATTATCTTACCTGTATTTCTGCTAAATACTTCAAAACTATTTTCATTAAAAAAATCAAACAATTGTTGAGATGTGTAAGTTCCTTCACGAAGAATCCAATGTGGACTGAATTCCAAAAATATGATCGGTTTATTTTTAAGAATAAAATCTTTATTTCCCAGTATAACAATAGCTTCATACCCTTCGACGTCGATCTTCACTACATCTACCTTAGTATCATTTAAAATATTATTTAATGTGTCGGTATTTACTGTAATAACTTCGGTTATATCTTTTTCGTCTCTTTTTACAAAAGAGCTTGTACCTGCATGATTTTTTACATAGTTGAAAGACTTGTTTTCTCTGGTCTCACCAATCCCCAAGTTAAATGCTGTAATATTTTTAAATTTATTCTTTTTTATACTTTCATTAAACTGATTATAAACTGAAGGTATTGGTTCAAAAGAATATACTTGTTTACAGTAATTACTAAGAAGTAGACTATGCTGTCCGATGTTGGCACCAATGTCTACAAAAACCTTATTTTTATCCAGAACATCATAAATGCTGTCAATAATCTCTTTTTCATAAATTCCATCTCTGAATATTAGCATATCTACATACCCGAATTTTCTGTTCAGAATAATCTTGGTTTCTTTTTCTCTGTATTTTATGGTATACGTGGTAACGCTGTCGAGGTAAGAGATATTGAGTTTTCTTTTAACAAAATTGAAAATTCCCTCTCTAAATAGAACATTACTAAATTTTTTTACTGTATTCATGTTTTAATTTTATCGGATAAATTTTATGCTTCTGTGTTCTGCCTGTAAATATATAAGTTTTTTCTCTTTAATACTTTTATTAAGGCTTTTTACCAAAGCTTTTGGAGTGAGATAGCTATTATAGTATTCTAAAACATTGCTTCTCATTGCTGAAATTTCGTGTTCCGGTAAAGTGAAAATTTCCTGCTCAAGAATCTGTTCTAAATGATTAATGTTTTCGAATATAATGGCATTCGTTTTATGCTGAAGATTAGGATACATTACCTCAGCATATTCTTTTTGTATGAGAGGAATGGTGCCTACAGACATTGCTTCAATCACGTTATGACAAAGCGGCATTACGACTCCGGGACAGCATAAATAAAAGTTGAAATAGGAGAGTAGCTCCCGAATATCCGCCGTTTTTATCTGGTAATTTTTTTTGATCGCGAAAACATATTTTTCATCTAAATTCTCATTTGAAGATACGATATCGTTTTTTCTATTAAGAGAAATAAATTTTTCTCTTTTCCGAAAAAAGTCTAAAAGGTTAACTCTGGTTTCCACTGTAAAAGCTGTGCGCTTAATATCTAAATAAGCTTTAGCATCAAAGTTTCCATAACAGAAAACTGAATTAAATCTTTTCCTTTCCGTGTCGATTTTATGGTTCCATATTTCTTTATTATACATGGACGGATGAAAACTCATAGGAACATGAAAAGCATTTTCATCAATATTCTTATGCTCGAAATAAGTGGAAAAGTAATCAGGACTGAACATTTCATCGTTTATTTCAATAAAGTGTTCAGGAAGATTTTTTTTGTGAATGCTTAAAAAGTTTTTTTCCCTGACAATAAGTCCTAAATAGCGGTCTTTATTTCTTAAATTTCTGAATCTTGCAAAATTCATAGGATAGATAATGTTATATCCTGAAAGCTGATAGAATTTAACCAGCAAATAAAAAAAGCGATGGTATAGATTCGGATTTTTAAAATTGATCAATAATGTTTTGTCATTCTTCGGCGGACTGTAAAACTTTAATTTCACATAAGTCAAAGAATCGCTCACAAGCCTTTTGATCTGGTTAATTTTTGTATTAATCATGAGGATTGTTTAAAGCATGAAACCGATATCTTGTTTTCAGAAATTCCGGATTTTGCAGTGCTGTAGCTAAAAATGAAAGCCATTTTTTTAATCCCTTCTGATTCGCTATTTTGAAGCTGAAATAATCTAGTGCTATTTTTTTTGTATATTCTTTTTCTAAAGAATTGGCTTTGCTCCACAAATAAACTGATTCACTGTATAGCAAGCTGTTTTTATAAAATTTTGAAGAATAAGGTTTTATCTTGGTAATTCTGTTGTCATCATGAATTCCTCTCATGGCAATCGCCTGATCGATAATTCCGGACTTTAGATGACAGAGGTATGCCAGTTTAAGATTGAAGTCAGAATCCTGATGTACGCGGAGATTTACATTAAAACGAAGATGAACTTTGTCTAAAGCAGATTTTCTCACCGTTAAAGTATTCAAATGAAAAAAAGAACCGAATGTCTTTGAAGTTAAGCCGAGCAGACCTCTGAAAACCTCTTTTCCTTCTGCAGGATAATTAACAGTAGTAAGAGATGATTCCTTAAATTTTTGCTGAAATTCCTGTTTGCCTTTTTCCGTTAAATATTCCACGCCAATTGCACCAAAAACACCATCGATTTTTGGATCTTTGAAAAGTTCTTTTTCCGCATCAAAGCGATTAGGAAGATAATAATCATCCGCATCAAGAAATGCTGTGAAATCGCCGGTTGATTTTTCAATTCCTAAATTTCTTGTCGCTCCTGCGCCATGATTTCCTTTGTCAGGGTGTTGAAATAATTTAATTCTGGAATTTTCTGAAGCAAGTTCTTTGCAGACTTCCAGAGAATTGTCTGTAGAACAATCCTCTGCCAAAATAATTTCTATCACTTCTTCGAATTGCAGAGCAGATTCCACCGATTTTCTTAAAAATCCGGAAGCGTTATAAACTGGGATGATAACAGAAATGTTCAGATTCATAAAAAAGAGTTATTGTTATGAGCCCAAAGAGCCAGTTGCAGAAGACACCAGTGTTTATAATCTTTGGTCAGTAGATTCTGAGTCGCCTTGAAATCGATGTAATTAAAAATCTTTTGGTTAGGATTTTTTAACAGTTCATCGGAAAAGCGAAGAAGGCTGTCTTCTGTAAACCAGTTTTTAACATTCATCCCGAATCCCTGTTTATGTCGTTTTCTAATGGTTTCCGTCCAGTAAGAGCCCATAGATTCGCGAAGGATAATTTTATCGTTATCGTTACTAAGTTTAAGATTTTCCGGAAGTTGAATGCAGAATTCTGCGAAATCCAGATCAAGAAACGGAGTTCTTACTTCTAATGAGTTTGCCATTGCCATTCTGTCGGATTTTACCATCATATTGGACGGTACAAAGTCTTCAATATCCAGTCGCATGATATCATTTAATGAATCCGGATCTGGGATAAAGCTGTAAGGCTGATCATAATCCGAATGCAATCCTAAAGCCTGTCTCTCTTGCTTTGAGAAAGCTCTTCTTACATAGTTTTGGTGAAAATCGAGAATGTTTTTGTTTTCAATATTCTGTTGACTGATAAAAGAGATAGGTTTTATTTTCTGATACAGCTTTAATCCAAACTGGGCAATAATATTTTTGTAACTGAAATGATTTCTCAGCTTATTTTCAATGGTGTAAAAGTTATAGCCGCCGAATAATTCATCTCCTACATCTCCCGAAAGCACAACGGTAAGATTTTTACGTGCATTTCTGCAGATTTCAAAATGTGGAATTGAAGAATAATCCGCAAAAGGTTCATCGAAAAAAGGAGAAGTTTTTAAAAGAGCCGTTACGAGATCTTCCTTTTTTTCGTGAACTTCAATGTGGTTGGTATGGTATTTATCAGCTATTTCTTTGGCATATTTTAGTTCGCTTGCTTCGTGATCGTACCCGAAACTAATCGTTGTCTGTTTAGGTAAAAATTCAGCAACAAGTCCTACAATAGAGGATGAATCTAAGCCCCCACTCAGAAAACTTCCTACTTCAACATCGGCTACAAGCTGTTTTTTCACAGCATTTTTCAAAAGATATGCAAATTCTTCCTTGGCATCGGATAAACTTATGGTTCTGTCTTTTTTGGGAAGACTGTAATATCTTGAAACGGAGATATTGCCCTCTTTCCAGATCAACTGATGAGCAGGAGGGAGGGCATGAATATTTTCGTAAATACTCTGATATGTACTTACATACCCATGCTGAAGGTAATGAGAAAGAGCCAGATTGCTTACTTTTGGACGGATAAGCCCTGAAGCGAGGATTGCTTTGATTTCTGAGGCAAAAATAAATTCATTATTGTTTCCAATTGCATAATAAAAAGGTTTTTCTCCAAAACGGTCTCTTGCACAGAACAGTTCCTGCTTTTCGTTGTCCCAAATGGCAAAAGCAAACATTCCCGGAAGATCATGGATGAGGTCTTCTTTTTTCCTCTGATACATGGCAAGAATTACCTCCGTATCTGAACTTCCACGATAAGGATATTCTGGATAATGTGCCTTAATATCCTGATAACCGTAGATTTCTCCGTTCAGTACGATACATTCGTTTTTTGTGGCGGAAAACATGGGTTGTTTTCCGTTTTCGGAAAGATCAATAATAGAAAGTCTGCGATGTCCTAAAGCTGCATTTTCGTAAAATTCAAAGTGAGAAGAATCCGGACCGCGATGCGCAATGGCATCGGTCATTTTTTTCAGTTCTTCCTGATAATTTCTGGCGTTGTTGGTAATGATTCCCGCTATTCCACACATACCTTTTAATTTTAGTTGATCTTACTTATTTTTCGCAATAGAAAATATCTTCATCAGGATTAAGACCAAATTTCTTATATTTTTCCGAAATATTTATTCTTTTTACTTTAAAACCAACACTTTCCAGCCTTGATACATAATCCTGTCCGTAAATTCTCACATGATCGAACTGCCCGAATAATTCTTCTCTTTTATTTCGGTCGGTAATGGTAAAGTCTTCATGAGTCTGTTGGCTGTTTTTTGAAATAGGAACCTGCAAAACAGCATGACCTCCCGATTTTAAGACTCTGTGAAGTTCCTTCATTGCTTTCGTATCTTCAGGAATATGTTCTAAAACATGATTGCAGATGGCAAGATCAAAATGATCATCTTCATAAGGAATATCCATTACATTCATATTTTTTACATGACTTGGATAATCATACCCCTTTGTAAATAAATCTCCGCAGATGTATTCTTTTAAATTTGATTTTAAAAATATATTTGAAAGCTTGGGTTCCGGAGCAATATGCAGAATGCTGAAATTTTTGTTATCCGTAACTTTCAGTTCTTCAATTAAAAATGCATATAAAAGTCTCTCTCTGTCTCTTGAATGGCATTTGTAGCAACCTGCTGCACGTCTTCCGCCGCCAATTACCTGCTTGTCTCTTAGTACTTTAAGATGTCCTACCACTTCCAGATCTTTAGAATCGTAACCGCAATAGGGACAGTGATAGGTGGAACCTGAATGGGAAAGTAGTTTTATTTTGTTTGCAATTTTATTTATCATTTTAAGTATTTTTAAATATTGAATATGGATTTACAGATTCAGAAATGAGGGCGATTTCTTTTCCACGATATTTCTGAGTTCAGTTAATTTTTTTTCCTCGGAAACGATTTTCTTATATTTTGATGCTAACTTCTGATAGTTATTTTTCTTTCCGGTAAACATATTTTTTAGCATACTTTGTTTGAGTGCTTTTTTCTCTGCCTTCAGAGAATCCGGAATAGAGGGATTCATGATGTTGGTTTCTATTCTGAGGTCTTCGTATTTTGTATAATCGACCTTAGACAGAGACTGTTTTCCGTCATGTACCACTTTGCTTTCCGGAACAAGTAATGTTTTCTTTTTGTGGAATAAAATGCGGTTTACATATTCTAGATCTTCGCCGTAATGAAAAAAATAAGGGTTGAATCCTCCTACCACGTCAATGGTTTCTTTGGGTAAAAACCAATGAGCAGCATTGATGAAGCTTATTTCGTAAAAGGGCTGTAAAGTCTGGAAATAGAGATCAGAGATCAGTCTTGTTTCAAAATTATGGGCAATGTATTTATCAAGAAAAATATCCAGTTTCTTTCCGGTTCCGTCGATATGCATCGGGCTCAGTATGCCTATTTCTTTTTTGTCGGGATGAAGATTGTAAACATGAAGGAGCTTTTCCAGACTGTCACTAAAAATCCATGCATCCTGATTCATCAGATAAAAAAAATCGGCTCCCTTTTGATAAGCTTTTTCGATTCCGATATTATTGGCTTTTCCGAAGCCTAAATTTTTTTCAGACTGAATCAATTCAACTTCGGGAAAATTTGCCGTAATGTATTTTTGTGTGCCGTCTGTGGAACCATTGTCTACCACAATACAGTGAACAGGAACAGAAGACTGCCTTAAACTTTTAAAGCATTTTTCTGCCCATTTCATGGCATTGTAGGTAACAATAATAAAATAAATTTTAGGCATTTGTGTTCTGTTCTAAATATATTTTTCAGCTAAATTTTTTAAATAATTTTCAGCATCTATTCCTCTAAAGAAATCGTTTACCGATTCATCAAAATTAACTTTATAAAAATCTCCTTCATCCGATTCCTGATAATTTGCTTCTTTTTGCAGCTTATTCCGGATGGCTTCTACAATTTCCTTTAAATCATAATAATACGGATAGGCAAAGTTAATGGTTTGGTTATTAACATTTGCACAGTTTGATTCTAAAAATTCCGTAATGTCATCAATATCCAGCAATAATCTTCTGGCTTTTTGATGCAGTATGAAATTACTGCCCTGTATAATCTGTGTTTTAAGAAAATTAAACAGGGTATTCGGGTTTCCGCCTTTGCCTACAATATTACCGACCCTGAGAATGATATAGTTTTTGCAGTTTTCTTTTATGAAATTTTCAATTTCCAGTTTGTGCAGAACATATGGGCTTTGCTGTTTTGAAAGATCATTCACACTTAAAGTAGAAAAATAAAAAAGCTTTTTTTCCTCATGTGGTATTATGCTGTTTTTTAGAAGAGAAAATTCTCTTTCAAATTCCGAGCTTCTTGTTTCGAGGGAATTTGAAACTCCGGAAGCAAAGTAAAGATGGTCTTTGGAATCGATATTTTTTAGTGAGTTGGCAATGAGTCCGTTTCCTATAATCATGCAAATAAGCCTTTTAATAAATTTTAATTCTCTGTGCGTTTGTTGATATTTCCGGAATATCTTATGTATTGATAATATTTTTTTAAAATTTCCAAATGATCTCTAAAATTAAGTTTTTTAGGATAAAATTGTAATGTAAATAAAATATTTTTTCGATTAACCTGATAATATCTGAAATAATTATACAAAAAACCTTGAAATACTTCTTTTTCTACGTCAGGATCTATTTTGTGTTTAAAATCTGATCCTAATTTTTCTTTAACTTTTATATTGGCGTCTAGCCACTTTTTATCAAGATTTCCGCTGGAAAAATGTTTTATTAAGATATCATCTATTATATAATTTTGGAATTTTCGGGAAACTCTTAAACTGAAATCAAGATCATAACCATGAAATCCTTTTAAATTTTCATCAAATCTAAATTCATTATAATTTTCTTTCCTGATTGCCATGAACACACCATCTACAGCGAAAACTTTAGTCCTGTTTTCTTCTGTGGAATTAATGTGAAAGAACTCTGTATTCTCTTTATTGCCCTGTAAAATATATACAGAATTGTACTTTTCAGCAACCGTCCAGCTTGATGGAGCAAATGGCACATAGGATGAGCCTGCAACGCCCACAATTCCTGTACTTTCTTTTTGTAAATGATGCAGCAATTTGTTTCCCCAGTTTCTGGTATGAAAAATAATGTCTTCGTGTAGAAAAAGAAGATTTTCGAATGTGGATTTTTCTGCTCCCGAATTGTATGCTTCCGTAATGCTCATCACATTCGGATTCCATATCTGGATAATTTCATACCGAAAATCTCCGATCGTCTCCCTGATATTTTCGGTAAGCTGATCGAAGTAGTGTTTTTGATAGGATGAAATGATGATGGAGAGCATTATTTTCTGAATTTTCTTACTATTTTTTTTAAGATGGATTCGTTGACAATTTCAGTTAATTTATTATTGTCATCCTGAAGTTTTTTATTCTTTTTTATAAGTTCGAAAAATGTTCCGTAAACTTTGTAATATTCTTTCTGATGTTTGTTGAAAATATAATTAAAAGCTTCTTCCTTCTGCTCAATATTTTTATTAATATCTGCATCTCGTGAAGAATCCTTTCTGCGGTAGTAAAAGCCTAAATAATCCAGACAAATTACTTTTTTTTCTGAATTTTTTAAAAGTTCTATCCAGAAATCCCAGTCTTCAAAGCCATGAACGAGATTTTCATCATATTTATTTGATCTGCTCCATGCCTCCTTTTTATAAAAACCGGAGCAGAAAATAAGATTTTTTAAAAGCAGATTTTCATATGAAAAGGCATCTAACAAAAAAGGGTCGGTTCTATTTCCGAAAAACGAAGCTTTGCAGTATACCACATCCGGATTTTTCTTAAACTCCTTTGAGGCGCGCTCTAAATATTCCGGCGCTATCTTATCATCGCCATCTAATGGCAGGATCCATTCCGCAGTGGCATTTTCTATTCCAAAGTTTCTGGAAGATGATACCCCTCCGTTTATTTTTCTGAAATATCTGAATCGGGGATCTTTCTGCGCCCAGTTTTCTGCAATTTTTCCTGTGTGATCTTTGGATCCATCATCAACAATGATGCATTCCCAATTTGTAAATGTTTGTTCAGATACAGATTGCAGACATTCATCAAGAAATTCAGCTTGATTATATGCAGGAACAATTATTGAGATCTTTGGATTCATTTCTTTTTTCTTATATAATATATTTTTTTTAGCACTTTTAGAAATTTTATAGGCTTAAGTTTTTTTAAATAATAAAAAGCAACTGTAGGATCCA
>OGQD01001078.1_pt1 | contig 18657 bp, 16 predicted proteins | sample 1553091 | NCBI WGS metagenome assembly OGQD01 (sample SAMEA2580290, study PRJEB22360) | human gut metagenome | biome: human gut; feature: human-associated habitat; material: faeces | place: Denmark | collected 2008/2010
CGAAGTTCAGCAGCGCCTTGGGGTGCACGCCGATCATGCGGTTGATGATGAATTCGAGACGGGCCAGGCCGACGCCCTCGTTGGGCAGCTGGGCGAAGTCGAAGGCACGGTCCGGGTTGCCCACGTTCATCATGATCTTGAACGGCAGGTCGGGCATGGCGTCGACGGAGTTCTTGCGGATGTCGAAGCCCAGCTGGCCTTCGAAGATGAAGCCGGTGTCGCCCTCGGCGCAGGAGACGGTCACGCCCTGGCCGTCCTGCAGCACCTGGGTGGCGTTGCCGCAGCCGACCACGGCCGGGATGCCCAGCTCGCGGGCGATGATCGCCGCGTGGCAGGTACGACCGCCGCGGTTGGTGACGATGGCGCTGGCGCGCTTCATCACCGGCTCCCAGTCTGGGTCGGTCATGTCGGAGACCAGCACGTCGCCCGGCTGCACCTTGTCCATCTCGGACACGTCGTGGATGACGCGCACCTTGCCGGCACCGATGCGCTGACCGATGGCGCGGCCTTCCACCAGCACCTTGCCCTTCTCCTTGAGCAGGTAGCGCTCCATCACGGTGGCGCTGCTGCGGCTCTTCACGGTCTCGGGGCGGGCCTGGACGATGTACAGCTTGCCGTCATCGCCGTCCTTGGCCCACTCGATGTCCATCGGGCGGCCGTAGTGCTTCTCGATGATCAGCGCCTGCTTGGCCAGTTCGGTGACTTCGGCGTCGGACAGGGCGAAGCGGGCGCGGTCGGCGCGGTCCACGTCGACGGTCTTGACCGAGCGGCCGGCCTTGGCTTCGTCGCCGTAGACCATCTTGATCGCCTTGCTGCCCAGGTTGCGACGCAGGATCGCCGGGCGGCCGGCCTCCAGGGTCTGCTTGTGCACGTAGAACTCGTCGGGGTTCACCGCGCCCTGCACCACGGTCTCGCCGAGGCCGTAGGCGCCGGTGATGAACACCACGTCGCGGAAGCCGGACTCGGTGTCGAGGGTGAACATCACGCCGGCGGTGCCGGTTTCCGAGCGGACCATGCGCTGCACGCCGGCGGACAGGGCGACCAGCTTGTGGTCGAAGCCCTGGTGCACGCGGTAGGCGATGGCGCGGTCGTTGAACAGGGAGGCGAACACTTCCTTGGCCGCGCGGATCACGTTGTCCACGCCACGGATGTTGAGGAAGGTCTCCTGCTGGCCGGCGAAGGAGGCGTCCGGCAGGTCTTCGGCGGTGGCCGAGGAGCGCACAGCGACGGCCATGTTGTCGTTGCCGGCACTCATCTCGGCGAAGGCGGTGCGGATGTCGGCGTCCAGCTGGGCCGGGAACTCGGCGTCCATCACCCACTGGCGGATCTGCGCACCGGTCTTGGCCAGGGCGTTGACGTCGTCCACGTCCAGCGCGTCGAGGGCGGCGTGGATGCGGTCGTTGAGGCCGCTCTGTTCGAGGAAGTCACGGTAGGCCTGGGCGGTGGTGGCGAAACCACCGGGAACCGATACGCCAGCACCGGCGAGGTTGCTGATCATCTCGCCGAGGGATGCGTTCTTGCCCCCTACATGCTCCACATCGTGGACGCCGAGCTTATCGAGGGAAATGACGTACTCTACCAAGGTGAACTCTCCACTGTACGTGGCAGAGCCGGTGCAGCGCCGCCGCATCCTGGCTTTGCCTCAAGGAAATAAGTCACAATGCCGACCAGTACGGGCCCGGCAAAGGGGGCCTATCATAGCCAAGAATCGTTCCTGACTTAAGGCCTCCGGCATCAATGAAACGAACCGCATTCTTCATTTCCGACGGCACCGGCATCACCGCGGAAACCCTTGGTCAAAGTCTGCTGGCGCAATTCGAGACCATCAGCTTCACCAAGCTCACGCGCCCCTATATAGACAGCGTCGAGAAGGCGCGGGCCATGGTACAGCAAATCAACAATGCTGCCGAGAAAGACGGCGCCCGGCCGATCATCTTCGACACCGTGGTCAACCATGAAATCCGCGACATCCTGGGCCAGTCCGAAGGCTTCATGATCGACATCTTCTCGACCTTCCTGGCGCCGCTGGAGGCCGAGCTGAGCGAGCATTCGTCCTACTCGGTCGGCAAGTCCCACTCCATTGCCAGCAGCACCAACTACATGGAGCGCATCGAGGCGGTCAACTTCGCCCTGGACAACGACGACGGCGCCCGCACCCACTACTACGACAAGGCCGATCTGATCCTGATCGGCGTCTCCCGCTGCGGCAAGACGCCCACCTGTCTGTACATGGCCATGCAGTTCGGCATCCGCGCCGCCAACTACCCGCTCACCGAGGAGGACATGGAGCGCCTGCAGCTGCCGACCGCCCTCAAGCCCTACAAGCACAAGCTGTTCGGCCTGACCATCGACCCCGACCGCCTCACCGCTATCCGCCACGAGCGCAAGCCCAACAGCCGCTACGCCAGCTTCGCCCAGTGCGAATTCGAGGTGCGCGAGGTGGAGAACCTGCTTCGTCGCGAAGGCATCAACTTCATCAACTCGACCCACTTCTCAGTCGAGGAAATCTCGGCGAAGATCCTGGTCGAGAAAGGCGTCGAACGGCGCCTCAAATAATCCAGTTGCCCAGCCGGTGATGTCATGACACTCATGGACGCGGTTTTGTTCGCCCCCATCGCGGCGCTGATCTCCCTCGGCCCGGGCCCCAACAACTTCTGCGCCCTCAACAACGGCATCAACTACGGCCTGCGGGCCGCACTGCTGGCCACCTTCGGCCGGTTGGCCTCCTACGCCATCTTCCTGTTCATCTCCGCGGTCGGCCTCGGCGCCATGCTGCTGGCCTCGGAGACCGCCTTCACCCTCATCAAGTGGGTCGGCGCGCTCTACCTTGTGTACCTGGGAATCCGCACCTGGCGCAGCACCGAGTTCAGCGGCCTGAAGGTCGACGAGAGCGAGCTGCGCCCCCAGCCCGCCGCCAGGGCGCCCATCGGCAAGCTGATGCTCAACGAATTCCTGGTCGGCATCAGCAACCCCAAGGCCATCCTGCTGTTCGCCGCGATCTTCCCCCAGTTCATCAAGCCCGGTGAGCCGGCCGCCGAGCAGTTCCTCTACCTCGGCAGCACCTACCTGCTGGCCGAGCTTTGCGTCGCCTCCATGGCCTATGCCCTGTTCGGCCTGCAGATTCGCCGCATGGTGCGCAGCCGCAAGGGCGTCAGCCGCCTGAACAAGGGCACCGGTGCCTTCTTCGTCGGCGCCGGCGGCCTGATGCTGGGCGTCAATCACCACTGACGCCCGGCGCGGCGACCTAGATCGCGTCGCCCGGCACCCTCACCCAGCCCTCCATCAGGATGCGTGCGCTGCGGCTCATGATGGCCTTGGTCACCGTCCACTGGCCCTCGACCAGCCGGGCCTGGGCGCCGACCCGCAAGGTGCCGGACGGATGGCCGAAGCGCACCGCCTCGCGCTCGCCGCCACCGGCGGCCAGGTTGACCAAGGTGCCGGGAATCGCCGCCGCCGTGCCGATGGCCACGGCGCAGGTGCCCATCATGGCGTGGTGCAGCTTGCCCATGGACAAGGCGCGTACCAGCAGGTCGACATCGCCCGCCTCGACCGTCTTGCCGCTCGACGCCCGGTAGCTCCGGGGTTTGGTGACGAAGGCGATCTTCGGCGTGTGCTGGCGGGTCGCCGCCTCTTCCGCGGTCTTGATCAGCCCCATGCGCAAGGCACCGGCGACGCGGATCTGCTCGAAGCGCGCCAACTGCGCCGGGTCACCGTTGATGTCCTCGCGCAGTTCGGTGCCCTGGTAGCCGATGTCCTCGGCGTTGACGAACACCGTGGGGATGCCGGCGGTGATCATGGTCGCCTTGAAGGTGCCGATGCCGGGGACCTCCAGATCGTCGACCAGGTTGCCGGTGGGGAACATCGAGCCGCCCTCCTCGCCGTCATCGGACGGATCGAGGAACTCCAGCACGATCTCGGCGGCCGGGAAGGTGACGCCGTCCAGCTCGAAGTCGCCGGTTTCCTGCACCTGGCCGCCGGTCACCGGCACGTGGGCGATGATGGTCTTCTGGATGTTGGCCTGCCAGATGCGCACTACGCAGGTGCCGTTCTCCGGGATGCGCGCCGGATCGACCATCCCCGCATGGATGGCGAAGGCTCCGGCGGCGGTGGACAGGTTGCCGCAATTGCCGCTCCAGTCGACGAACGCCTTGTCGATGGAGACCTGGCCGTAGAGGTAGTCGACATCGTGGTCCGGCTGGCTGCTGCGCGACAGGATCACGCACTTGCTGGTGCTGGAGGTGGCGCCGCCCATACCGTCGATGTGCGCGGCATAGGGGTCGGGGCTGCCGATCACGCGCATGAACAGCCTGTCGCGCGCCTCGCCCGGCACCCGGCAGCTTTCCGGCAGGTCCTGCAGGCGGAAAAACACGCCCTTGCTGGTGCCGCCACGCATGTAGGTGGCGGGAATCTTGATCTGTTGCGCCATGATTTCGTCCTGGCTGATGAAGGTAGATCCTATGTTCATAGGCAAGTAATTTGGCGCTGTGAGCCTACTGGGTCCCCGCCTTCGCGGGGACGACGGCATGGAAGGACGGCGGGCCTGCCCCCGTCATTCCCGCGTAGGCGGGAATCCAGGTGTTGCTGGCCCTCAGGGTCTACTCCCTCTCCCATTCATGGGAGAGGGAGCAGTCCGTGCTATCAGGCAACCGCCCCTTCAAGGAAGTCCTTGGCGAAGCGCTGCAACACGCCACCGGCCTTGTACACGCTGACGTCGGCGGCGGTGTCCAGGCGGCAGGTCACAGGGACCCTGACCACCTCGCCGCTACGCCGGTTGACCACCAGGGTCAGGTCGCAGCGCGGCGACACTTCGCCCTCGATGTCATAGGTCTCGGTGCCGTCCAGGCCCAGGGTCAGGCGGGTGGTGCCTGGCTTGAACTCCACCGGCAGCACGCCCATGCCGACCAGGTTGGTGCGGTGGATGCGCTCGAAGCCCTCGGCGACGATCACCTCGACCCCCGCCAGACGCACGCCCTTGGCCGCCCAGTCGCGGGACGAACCCTGGCCGTAGTCGGCGCCGGCGACGATGATCAGGTTCTGTTTGCGGTTCATGTAGGTCTCGATGGCCTCCCACATGCGCATGACCTGGCCTTCCGGCTCGACGCGGGCCAGCGAGCCCTTCTTCACCTGGCCGTCGACCACGGCCATCTCGTTGACCAACTGCGGGTTGGCGAAGGTGGCGCGCTGGGCGGTCAGGTGGTCGCCGCGGTGGGTCGCGTAGGAATTGAAGTCCTCCTCCGGCAGGCCCATCTTGTGCAGGTATTCGCCGGCGGCCGAGTCCATCAGGATCGCGTTGGACGGCGACAGGTGGTCGGTGGTGATGTTGTCCGGCAGGATCGCCAGCGGGCGCATGCCCCTGAGCGTGCGCTCGCCGGCCAGGGCGCCCTCCCAGTAAGGCGGGCGACGGATATAGGTGGACATCGGGCGCCAGTCGTACAGCGGGCTTTCCGCTTCCTGCACGCTGCCCAGGTCGAACATCGGGATATAGACCTGGCGGAACTGCTCCGGCTTGACGCTGGCGGCGACGATGGCGTCGATCTCCTCGTCGGATGGCCACAGGTCCTTGAGCGTAACCGGGTTGCCATTCTTATCGGTGCCCAGCACGTCCTGTTCGATATCGAAGCGCACGGTGCCGGCGATGGCGTAGGCCACCACCAGGGGCGGCGAGGCCAGAAAGGCCTGCTTGGCGTAGGGGTGGATGCGCCCGTCGAAGTTGCGGTTGCCGGAGAGCACGGCGGTGGCATACAGGTCGCGGTCGATGATTTCCTTCTGGATCACCGGATCGAGCGCGCCGGACATGCCGTTGCAGGTGGTGCAGGCGTAGGCGACGATGCCGAAGCCGAGTTTTTCCAGCTCCGGCAGCAGGCCGGCCTCTTCCAGATAGAGCCTGGCGACCTTCGAGCCGGGCGCGAAGGAGGTCTTCACCCAGGGCTTGCGCACCAATCCCAGCGCGTTGGCCTTCTTCGCCACCAGGCCGGCGGCGACCACGTTGCGCGGGTTGGAGGTGTTGGTGCAGCTGGTGATGGCAGCGATGATCACCGCGCCATCCGGCATCAGGCCTTCCGCTTCCTCGACCTTGCCGCTCTGCAGCTTGGCTTCGTCGGCGATGCCGCGCTCGGCCAGCGCCGAGGTCGGCAGGCGGCGGTGCGGGTTGGACGGGCCGGCCATGTTGCGCACCACGCTGCCCAGGTCGAAGGACAGCACGCGCTCGTACTCGGCGGTCTTCAGGGCATCGCTCCACAGGCCGAGAGTCTTCGCGTAGTTCTCCACCAGTTCCACCTGCTCGGGCTCGCGGCCGGTGAGCTTGAGGTAGTCGATGGTCTGGCCGTCGATGTAGAACATCGAGGCGGTGGCGCCGTATTCCGGGCACATGTTGGAGATGGTCGCGCGGTCGCCGATGGACAGGCTGTCCGCCCCCTCTCCGAAGAACTCGACGTAGGCGCCGACCACGCGCTCCTTGCGCAGGAACTCGGTAATCGCCAGCACGATGTCGGTGGCGGTGATACCCGGCTTGCGCTTGCCGGTCAGCTTCACGCCGACGATGTCGGGCAGGCGCATCATCGACGGGTGGCCGAGCATCACGGTCTCGGCTTCGAGGCCGCCGACGCCGATGGCGATCACGCCCAGGGCATCCACGTGCGGGGTGTGCGAGTCGGTGCCGACGCAGGTGTCTGGGAAGGCCACGCCGCCGCGTGCCTGGATCACCGGGCTCATTTTCTCCAGGTTGATCTGGTGCATGATGCCGTTGCCGGCCGGGATCACATCGACGTTCTTGAACGCGGTCTTGGTCCAGTCGATGAAGTGGAAGCGATCCTCGTTGCGGCGGTCCTCGATGGCGCGGTTCTTCTCGAACGCGTCCGGGTCGAAGCCGGCGGCTTCCACGGCCAGCGAGTGGTCGACGATCAGTTGGGTCGGCACCACCGGGTTGACCTTGGACGGGTCGCCGCCTTTCTCGGCGATGGCGTCACGCAGGCCGGCGAGGTCGACCAGCGCGGTCTGGCCGAGGATGTCGTGGCAGACCACGCGCGCCGGGTACCAGGGGAAGTCGAGGTCGCGCTTGCGGTAGACCAGCTGCTCCAGCGAAGCCGTCAGGTCCTGTGGGTCGCAGCGGCGCACCAGTTGTTCGGCCAGTACGCGGGAGGTGTAGGGGAGTTTGTCCCAGGCGCCGGCCTGGATCGCCTCGACTGCCTCGCGGGCGTCGAAGTAATCCAGCGCGGTGCCGGGCAGGCGCTTGCGGTATTGGCTGTTCACGGTAGTAGTCATGGTTATTTGCGGTCCTTGAGCGGCACGAACTTCAGGTCTTCAGGGCCTGTGTAGTTGGCGCTCGGGCGGATGATCTTGCCGTCGATGCGTTGCTCGATGACGTGGGCGGACCAGCCGGCGGTGCGGGCGATGACGAACAGCGGGGTGAACATCGCGGTGGGCACGCCCATCATGTGGTAGCTCACGGCGCTGAACCAATCGAGGTTGGGGAACATCTTCTTGATGTCCCACATGATGGTTTCCAGGCGCTCGGCGATGTCGTACATCTTGGTGTTGGACTGCTCGTTCGACAGCTGCTGGGCGACTTCCTTGATCACCTTGTTGCGCGGGTCGGACACGGTATAGACCGGGTGGCCGAAGCCGATCACCACTTCCTTGCGCTCGACGCGGGCACGGATGTCCGCCTCGGCTTCGTCCGGGTTGTCGTAGCGCTTCTGGATCTCGAAGGCCACCTCGTTGGCGCCGCCGTGTTTCGGACCGCGCAGCGCGCCGATGGCGCCAGCGATGCAGGAGTAGATATCTGAACCGGTGCCGGCGATCACCCGGGAGGTGAAGGTGGAGGCGTTGAACTCGTGCTCGGCGTACAGGTTCAGCGAGGTGTGCATGGCGCGCACCCAGGACTCGCGTGGTTTCTGCCCGTGCAGCAGGTGCAGGAAGTGGCCGCCGATGGAGTCGTCGTCGGTCTCGACCTCGATACGCTTGCCGTTGTGGCTGAAGTGGTACCAGTAGAGCAGCGCGGAACCGAGCGAAGCCATCAGCTTGTCGGCGATGTCGCGGGCGCCCGGATGGTTGTGATCGTCCTTCTCCGGCGACAGGCAGCCGAGCACGGACACGGCGGTGCGCATCACGTCCATCGGGTGGGCCGACGGCGGCAGGGTTTCCAGGGCGGCTTTCACGCCGGCCGGCAAGCCGCGCAGGGCTTTCAGCTTGGCCTTGTAACCGGCCAGTTCGGCGACGTTGGGCAGCTTGCCGTGGACCAGCAGGTGGGCGATTTCCTCGAAGTCGCAGCGGTTGGCGAAATCCAGTACGTCATAGCCACGGTAATGCAGGTCGTTGCCGGTACGGCCGACGGTGCACAGGGCGGTGTTGCCAGCGGCGGTGCCACTCAGGGCCACGGACTTCTTCGGCTTGAAGCCGGTGGTGGTTTCTGCGGTAGCGCTCATCGCGTGTCTCCTCATCAAATCCGGTTGCTTGTTCTTGTCCCCCGGCGCGGGCCGGGATTTCGGTTCGAATCTGGTCGGCGGATAACGCCTGTGGCGTTATGCGCCCTACGGTGTTTCAGGCTGGGACGTAGGGCGAATAACTCCTAGCGTTATCCGCCGTTTTTGCCTCAGATCACTTCTTGCCAGCGGCGAACAGCGCATCGAGCTTCTGCTCGAAGGCGTGGTAGCCGATGCGGTCGTACAGCTCGGCGCGGGTCTGCATCAGCTCGATCACGTTCTGCTGGTGGCCTTCCTGGCGGATCGCGGTGTACACGGCTTCGGCGGCCTTGTTGGCGGCGCGGAAGGCCGACAGCGGATACAGCTGGATGGCCACGCCGACCGAGGCCAGCTCGTCGCGGGTGAACAGCGGGGTGGCGCCGAACTCGGTGATGTTGGCCAGGATCGGCACGTTCAGCGCATCGACGAAGCGCTTGTAGGTCGGCAGGTCGTAGGCGGCTTCGGCGAAGATCGCATCGGCGCCGGCCTCGACGTAGCGCTGGCAGCGCTCGATGGCGGCGTCCACGCCTTCGGCCTGGATGGCGTCGGTGCGGGCGATCAGGAAGAAGTTCGGGTCGGTCTTGGCATTGGCGGCCGACTTCACGCGGTCGACCATCTCCTGGGTGGATACGATTTCCTTGCCTGGACGGTGACCGCAGCGTTTGGCGCCGACCTGGTCCTCGATGTGGGCGGCGGCGGCGCCGGCCTTGATCAGGCTCTTCACGGTGCGCTCGATGTTGAAGGCGCTGGGGCCGAAGCCGGTGTCGATGTCCACCAGCAGTGGCAGGTCGCAGACGTCGGTGATACGGCGCACGTCGGTGAGTACGTCATCCAGGGTGTTGATGCCCAGGTCCGGCAGGCCGAGGGAACCCGCCGCCACGCCGCCACCGGAGAGGTAGATGGCCTTGAAGCCGGCGCGCTTGGCCAGCAGCGCGTGGTTGGCGTTGATCGCGCCGATCACCTGCAGCGGCTTTTCTTCGGCAAGGGCTTCGCGGAAACGTTGGCCGGCGGTCTTGTAGCTCATTGTTCACCTCGTTCGTTGGCTGTCTTGGCGTGGGCGTCCAGGTAATGGCGCTCCATATTGCGTTTCGACGCGCCGATGTGACGGCGCATCAGCAACTCGGCCAGTTCGCCGTCACGGTCGGCGATGGCATCGAGAATCCGGTGGTGCTCGGCGAAGGCCTGGCGCGGGCGGTTGGGCGTCGCCGAGAACTGCAAGCGGTACATGCGCACCAGCTGGTACAGCTCGCCGCAGAGCATGCGGGTGAGGGTGCGGTTGCCGCTGCCCTGGATGATCCGGTAGTGGAAGTCGTAGTCGCCTTCCTGCTGGTAGTAGCCACGGCCGGCCTGGAAGGCTTCGTCGCGCTCGTGGGTGTCGAGCACCCGGCGCAGTTCGTCGATCTCGGCCGGCGTCATGCGCTCGGCGGCCAGGCGGCAGGCCATGCCTTCGAGGGATTCGCGGATCTCGTAGAGCTCCAGCAGCTCCTCATGGCTGAGCGAGACCACGCGCGCGCCGACGTGCGGTACGCGTACCAGCAGCTTCTGGCCTTCCAGGCGGTGGATCGCCTCCCGCAGCGGCCCACGGCTGATGCCATAGGTACGCGCCAGTTCCGGCTCGGAAATCTTGCTGCCGGGGGCGATCTCGCCCTTGACGATGGCCGACTGGATCTTGCGGAACACGTGTTCCGACAGGGTCTCGCTGTCGTCGCTGGCGGGAGTGGGCAGAATCAGGCTATCGCTCATGGTGTCGACAATCTTCTGGGTGTGCGGCGAAAGCTACCCCTGTAAACCCTATGGGTCAATCGAGATCTGATGAATTGTCGACAATCGTCTAGTGGAAGGCTGATATTTGCCGTGCGGTTGTCTCTGCCGCGAACCCAGCCGGACGTGAGAGGATGTCGCCTGGCGCATCAGGGAGAAGGACGTGATATTGAAAGGACGAACAGGCCGGGCAGCGGCCAGCATGACTGGGTTTCTGCTGCTGGGCTGGGGCCAGGCGTCATGGGGGCTGAATTCCTACCGGGACACCCTGCCGGCCGATATGCGCGATGTCGGCCTGACGGGCGAGATGTTGCCGCTGCTGCTGGTCTGGGTGCCGCTCATCGCGGTGCTGGCCTGGGTACGCTGGATTGCCCCGACCTGGCGTGCGTCATTGTCGTCCCTCGCGTCCCTGGCGGGCTGGTTCTGGGTAGACCTGTGCCTTTATGAAAGCCGCGTGGCCGGCTGGAGTACCTACACTCTGGCGGAGCTGGTGATGGAAGTGGCGGTGGTATGTGCCTGGCCTCTGTCGCTGGCGATCTTGCTGAACCTGCTGGCCTGGAGCCTGCCAAGCCTGAGGACGCGACATGATCCGAACCTGGTATGACCGCCATGCTCTGCCCCGCTTGATCGATTTCGCCTGCGGCATGGGCGATGTGATGAAGCAGCGCTCGCTGCTGGTGCCCCGCGCCCGCGGCCGCGTGCTGGAGATCGGCATGGGCACCGGGCTGAACCTGTCGTTCTACGATCCGGCGAAAGTGTCGACAATCGTCGGCGTCGACCCCGCGGCGCAAATGCAGAAGCTCGCCGGCAGCCGTGCCGAAGCGATTCAAATTCCGGTGGAAATGGTGGCGCTGGAACTGGGGCAGATCCGCGCCGACGCAGGCAGCTTCGACAGCATCGTCTGCACGTTCACCCTGTGCAGCATCCCCGATGCGCTGGCCGCACTGCGGGAGATGCGCCGGGTTCTCAAGCCCGGCGGCGAGTTCCTCTTCTGCGAACATGGCCTGGCGCCGGATGCCGGTGTCCGCGCCTGGCAGCACCGGTTGACGCCGGTCTGGAGGCCGCTGGCCGGAGGCTGTCACCTGGATCGCGACATGCCGGCGCTGATCGAGTCCGGCGGCTTCCAGCTACGCGAACTGAGCCAGGATTACCTTCCGGGGCCGCGGCCGATGACCTACGTCTATCGAGGCATGGCCGACTGATAGCGCGGCAGACGCTCGAGCAGCTCGATGCTCAGGATGTAGGCGCTGCGCAGGAACAGGTCTTCCGTATGCTGCACCAGCCCCGAGTCGGACTGGCAGTCGTTCAGCCGCACCACGGTGGGGGCGTGGCCATCACACAGGGCGATATAGTCGCCTTGGCTGATCCAGCCCTGGAGCACTGAGGATTCGCGGTTGTGCGCGCGAACCACGACTTCGACCTTGAGATGTTCGTTCATTGCCACGGCGCTCGAAGGAAGGTGAAAAGAGGTGGCGAACCATAGCGTTCGCTCCGCGCTGCCTCTGTCAGGTTCTTCTGATTGAGCGGTGCGACTGTCCCTCGTCGTTCAGGCCACCCGTTCGGCCGGGGTGACATTGAGGATGTGCGAGCCGCTGAGGAACAGGTCCTGCACCGGGCCGGTCGGGCAGTGACGGCTCTGGCAGTCGCCCAGGCGTACCTCCAAGGGCGCGCGACCGTTGCGCAGGGCCAGGTAATCCTCGCGGCTGATGCGGCCGTGAAGGATGCGTTGCGGGTGGTAGGGAGACCAGGTCTGCACATCGACCCAGAGACTGTCGGGAGCGTGGTTCATGGCGGTGGTCCGGCCGTTTGCAAATGGGCGAGTACTCTAGACAGCGGACCAGCGCCAAATTCATCAGGGTCTTCCGAGATATTTGTAGGAAATTATGTTGCTCTGACCGAAGGCATCGCCTCAGGGCAAGGCCCGGTAAGCTTTGGCCCAGGCCTGGGCGAAGTCCTCGAAGCGGGTCGCCGTCGTATTGGCCGGCGAGCGTGCTTCCTGCGCCCGTACCCGTCCGCTGCTGATCGCCTCGCCCAGTTCGGCGTAGCACGCGGCGACGCTGGGGGAATAGCCGGCCTCCTGCAGGGCGCCGCTCAGTTCCTGCGGCGACACCGCTACGTAGGGCAGCTCCGGACGGCCGATGGCTGCCCCCAGCAGGCGGGTCGCCTCGGCGTAGCTGATATCGCGCTGGCCGAGTACTTCGCGGGTCAGCACCCCCTGCCAACTGCGGTCCAGCAGGGCATGGCTGGCGGCATCGGCGACATCCTGCGTGGCAACCATCGGGACTGGCACATCCGCTGCCACCGCGTCGCTGTAGCAGTCGTAGGCGCGGACGATTTCCAGCGCGCCGTACAGGTTCTCGAACAGCGCGCCGGAGCGCAGCATCAGTACATTCACTTGCCGGGGCAACTGGCGCAGGCGCTGCTCCTGGTCGTGCATGCTGATGATCGGCCCGGTACCGAAAGCCACCTCGGCACCCACGCTGCTGAGGAAGACCACCCGGCGCACAGCACTGGCGCTAATGGCCTGGAGTATCGCTTCCCCCTGGGCGGCCTGCTGGTGGCGGTAGTCCTCGGTGTCGGGCCCGTAGGCGAGCAGGGTGTAGACCGCGTCGGCGCCGTGGAAGGCCTTGGTGAGGAAGGCGGCGTCATGCGGCTCGCCCACGGCAATCCGGGCCCCGGCGGCGGCCAGTGCCTCCAGGCGTTCGGCGTTGCGGCCGAGGGCAAGAACCGGCACGCCGGCATCCAGCAGGTTCTGGCAGATTCTCGAACCGGTGCGGCCGGTGGCTCCCATTACGGTGATCATGGCAGTGTCCTCGCTTTGGCCGTCCCGCGGCGCCCGCCGTGGGATCGTTGGCCTGGGTTCAGTCTCTCGCTGAATTGCTGGACGGTTAATGCCCGAAAATCGATGCTTCATGCTCATTCGTCCAGAGCTGCTGGACGCCGCCCAACTGCCGTAGCAGTCTCACGGCTATGAACGCTCCTACCGCCATACCGGGCCTCACCGACGCCTGGGCCTCCACCGATCCCCTGGGTGAGGCTCTGCATTTCCTGCGCATGAGCGGCACCTTCTATTGCCGCTCGGAGTTCACTGCGCCCTGGGGGCTGGATCTGCCGGCGATGCCGCAGTGCCTGATGTTCCATGTGCTGACCGTCGGCGAATGCTGGCTGGAAGCCGAGGGAGATGAGCCACGTTGTCTGGCGCCGGGCGACCTGGTGCTGGTGCCCCACGGTGAGGGCCACCGGTTGGTGAGCGCGCCGGGTGAGCCTGCGGCGGGGTTGTTCGACCTGACACGCGCCTACGCCAGTGACCGCTACGAAGTGCTGCGCCAGGGCGGCGGTGGCGAGCCGACGGCGATGATCTGTGGCGCGGTGCGCTTCGACCACCCCGCTGCGTTGCAGCTGGTGCGCCTGCTGCCGCGCGTGCTGGAAGCGCAGGTGCGTGACCCCGGCCAGCGCGACTGGCTGATGAGCACCCTGCAGTTGATGGAGAATGAGGCTCGGGCCATGCGCCCCGGCGGCGAGACGGTGATCACCCGCCTGGCTGACATCCTGGTGATCCAGGCCATTCGCGCCTGGATCGAGCAGGACCCCGCCGCCCAGTCCGGCTGGCTCGGCGCCCTGCAGGATCGCCAATTAGGCCGCGCACTGAGCCTGATCCACCGCGAGCCGGCGCGGGACTGGAACCTGCCGGCGCTGGCGGATGCGGCGGCCATGTCGCGCTCCGCCTTTGCCGCACGCTTTGCCGAGCGGGTCGGCATGCCGCCCATGCAGTACGTCACCCGCTGGCGCATGCACGTGGCGCTGAGCTGGCTGCAGGAGCGCGAGATCGCGGTGGCGGAATTGGCCGAGCGCCTGGGTTACCAGTCCGAAGCGGCGTTCAGCCGGGCGTTCAAGCGCTGCATCGGGATTGCACCCGGCAGTGTGAGGCGTGCTGCTTCGCGAGCCTTATGAAGGCAGCCGTCTGACGGACGAATGTCTCCGCGCGACCGGACGCGTCGTTTTCCGTTCTGCTCCCTGATTCGGGTGGTCACTACCCGTTTGCGGCACCCGTACGGTGATTCGGTCCGTCGGCGCTCGCTCTCCCGAAGTGATCCATGGCGCCGCTCATTCGCAGGAGTCCGTCGATGTCCCGTCGTTGCATGCCTTCCCTTCGTCTGCTTCCGTTTTCCGTTGTGCTCGCCCTGTGCGGCGGGCTGGCCCACGCCGCCGAGCCTGCGTGGCCCGCGCAGAATCCGTACCTCGCCCAGTCCTACAACAACCAGACGCACTGGAACGATGGCGCCACCGACAGCGTCGGCTTCCCGGTGGCCCGCGGTGCGTACGACGTTACCCCCGAGTCGGTGCAGTTCCTGCCCGGCGAAGGCGTGGGCCTGCCGATCTTCTCCGACACCGTGGACGGCAAGCCGGTGTATTTCTGGTGGTCGGGCTTTGCGTTGCGCAAGGTCAGCCTGGAGGGCGGCAAGCTCACCGAGCTGGCGCGTGCCGATATTCCGGTCAAGCTGCCCAACTACACGCCCGTTACTGCCCAGCAGCGCGTCGAGCAGTCCAGGGCGGTGCAGAAGTTCCTCGATGCGAAGGACGAGAAGGGCCTGCTCGACTACATGAAGGCGCAGCCGAACCGCATGCTCACCGCTGCCTCGGACCAGGCGCTCAACGGCTCTGTCTATGCGCTGCTGACCCGGGAAGATGCCTTCGTCGGCTGCAACGGCCGGCAGATATTCCGTATCGACCAGGCCGACCCCAAGCGGGCCGACTCGGCGATGAAGCTGGGCAAGGTCAGCGCGATTCCGGTAGGCCTGTTCGACAACGAGAAGGTCAAGCGCGGTACCCGCTTCCCCGGCGACATGCTGTTCGGCATGAGCATGAGTTACAACGGCTTCGTCGTGGTCAACACCCTGGGCGGCAAGATCATTACGCTCAACCGCGACACGCTGGAGGTGATCGACAGCTACACCGTCGCCGGCGATGACGAACTCTTCCTCAACAGTTTCGCCACCGGCCCGGAAGCGAACGGAGGCGCCATCTATGTCGCCTCGAACACCACCATGTACCGACTGGTGGTGGACAAGGATGGCAAGATCCACGACGACGAAGCCAGCGGCGCCTGGAAGGCCGGGTACGAGCGCGGCATCCGCATGCCGGCGCCCAAGCTGGCCGATGGCACCGGCGCCACGCCGACGCTGATGGGCTTCGGGCCCGATGAAGACAAGCTGGTGGTGATCACCGACGGCGCGAAGAACATGAGCATGGTCGCCTTCTGGCGCGACCAGATTCCCGCCGGCTGGACGCAGAAGCCGGGCACCGCCAGCCCGCGTATCGCCGACCAGCGCAAGGTGGAAATCCCCGGTACCGACACGGTGCAGTCAGAGCAGTCGGTGGCGGTCTACGGTGACTACGCCTTCGTGGTGAACAACATCCGCAGCGCCGACGAGAAGACCCTCGATCCGAGCCCCTACTACGTCAGCACCCTGCTCGGCGCGACGCGCCCGGGACCGTTGGGTGCAGCGAGCTTCCGCTGGAACAGCCAGACCCATGAGTGGAAGCAGCTGTGGGGACGCAACGACGTATCGTCGATTTCCGTGGTGCCGATGATTTCCGGCGAAGGCCACATGGCCCTTGTCGATGGGTACTTCAACAACGCCTGGAACGATCGCCATCACATCGGCATGGACCTGGACACCGGCAAGACCGTGCTGACCATCCGCGAGGGTAGCGATCCGATCTACAACGGCATGTACGCACCGATCAAGGTCGATACCAAGGGCAACATCTTCTACGGCACCGCGTTCGGCCTGCTGCACCTGGACACCAGCAAGATGAAGCAGGACCAGCTGTCGGCCAAGCGCTGAGGGCGCTCCGCGCGCCGACAAAAAAGCCCGTTCAGTTGAACGGGCTTTTTTCATTTTCCGGGCTGGACGTCAGAGCTGGATATCGTCGCGGATCAGCACGCAGGTGCAGCCGTCCTCGTCTTCGCGCCAGTCGTGGAGGAAGTACATCTGGATCTTGCCGGCGTCCATCACCGCCAGGTAGTCGCCCACTTCCGGAACGAAGAATCCCGAGGTGCCCGGCTCGGCTTCGCACTCGATGCGGCCGCTGAAGAACAGCGCCGGGTCGGCGTCGTCGAAGAAGTCCTCGCGCTCGGCGGCGTCCCACTCGGTGGGCGCCTCGAAGGGGCCGATGAACAGCACCTTGGCGTCGCCCATGTCCAGTTCTTCGGCGTCAGGGTCGTTGTCGTCAGGACGGTAGACGGTGGCGTCCAGCGCGTTGCTGTCGGCGAGGATGGCGCGACGCGCGGCCATGCGCTGCTGCGGGTCGACGCCGGCGTCGGCGCAGAGCTGGTTCCAGAGGGTTTCGGCTTGGATGGACATGGTGGCTCCCGCTCGTGCGGCCGGTTCAAAGGGTGATAGTTTCGGGGAGCCGGCGAGGGAGAGCAATGGGACAGGTCTTCATTGACCGGGGCTGCCGATGCTGACGACCGGAGTGGCAGGGGGCATTAGTCGGGAGGTTGACTCAAGGACTTGGGGCGAGCCAGCAGATAAGTCGACGGGCGTCCCGGACCACCATCGTTTTTCACCGCACTGGCTGTAGGTGATCTCCGAGTCGCTGCCGTTGCGCCGCTGCCTGACCAGGCAGGCGACGCTCGCGGCCACGGCGATGCCGAACAGATAGAGCGCCTGCGGGCCGGCATGCTCCATCAGCAGCCCGGCGAGCAGCGGGCCGAGCGTGGCGCCGATGCCGAAGGTGGCCAGCAGCACGCCCGAGACCGAGACGCGCAGTTGCGGCTCCAGGCTGTGGTTGGCATGGGCAATGCCCAGCGGGTAGAGACAGAACTGCAGGAAGCCGATGAGCGCTCCGGCGAGCAGCACGACGCTGTGCGCGGGCGTCTTCAGCCAGGCCAGCGGCAGGAAGACTACCACCAGCAAGAGGGCGATCAGGCGTACCAGGGTGACGCGGGAAACCCGGTCCGACAGTTTGCCCAGCGGCAGTTGGGCGAGCAGCCCGGCGGCGATGGTCAGCGCCATGAACTGGCCGACCTGGGCGGGCGTGAAGCCCAGGTGCGCGGCGAAGATCGGCGTCAGGCCGTAGAAGCAGCCATTGAGCAGGCCCGAGGCGAATACCGTGCCGAGCGCCTGCGGCAGGCGCCGCAGGTAGAGCAGCGGCGAGACCCTGGCCTGTTGCAGGGCGCTGGGCTGCGCGCCGCGATGCAGGGCCATCGGCAGCAGCCCGATGGCGAAGGCGATGGCCACGCCACTCAAGGTCCGTGCATCGAGCCCGTCGCCGAGGCTGAGCAGCAGTTGCCCCAGCATCATCCCGACATAGCTGGCCACCATGTACAGCGAGAGGGCGCCGCCCCGGCGCTCGCCGGGGGCGCAGCCATTGAGCCAGCTTTCGATGACCATCAACTGGCACATCATCGCCGCGCCGACGATGAAGCGCAGCAGCAGCCACAGCGGCAGGCCGGCGCCTTCGGCGGTGGCGACCAGTTCCTGGGCCAGGCTCGGGCTCCAGGCCTGCAGCGAGGCCAGGCTGGCTTCGCCGATGACGCGCACCTGGCGCGGATCGATGTCCACCTGGGTGAAGAAGTCGAGGTACAGCGCGCAGGTCTGCCGGATCTGCGGCGCCCAGTGCTCACCGATCTGGCGGCCGCGTTGCTGCGGGTTGTGGGTGTCGGTGACGAAGGTATGGAGTTTCACGGCGATTTCCTGTGCTGCGGTGTGTGGCGGGCATGGCTTCGCCGTAGCGCGCCCGCGGGCGCGCCGGGCGAGGCGAGGTGGGTCAGCGGGAGAAGACTTCGCGGCCGGCGAAGTAGGTCTTCAGTACCTGGGTGTCGCGCAGGGCCTGGGGCTCGACCTGGAACACGTCGCGGTCCAGCACGATCAGGTCGGCCTGCTTGCCGGGCGCGAGCGAGCCGATCCGGCGGTCCAGTCGCAGGGCGCGGGCGGCGTTGAGGGTGTAGGCCTGGAACATGGTCTCGCGGTCGATCGCCTCGTCTGGGTTGAGCACGCCCTTCGGGCCATCGCGGCTGACGGCCTGGTAGATGGCCAGCCACGGGTTGGCGGTGGTGATCGGCCAGTCGCTGGCGCCGGCAATGGTGGCGCCTTTCTTCAGCAGCGAGCGCGCCGGGTACATGAAGCGGTAGGCCAAGGCACTGACGTAGGGCTTGACCAGGTCGACGCTCATCTCGTCGGCGGCGGCCCAGTACAGCTGCATCGAGGCGATCACGTCGAGCGGCGCGAAGCGGGCGAACTCCTTCGGGTTGACCATCTGCAGGTGGGTGATCGAGTGCGGGACGCCGCTGCTGCGCTGCTGCCGGGCGAACGCCACGGCGTCGAGCGAGGCGCGCACCGCACGGTCGCCGATGGCATGCACGTGCACCAGCCAGCCGCGGGCGTCGGCGGCGCTGACCCAGCGGGGGGGGGCCGCCGGCGGCCTACCA
>OGQD01001079.1_pt1 | contig 18652 bp, 17 predicted proteins | sample 1553091 | NCBI WGS metagenome assembly OGQD01 (sample SAMEA2580290, study PRJEB22360) | human gut metagenome | biome: human gut; feature: human-associated habitat; material: faeces | place: Denmark | collected 2008/2010
GTTCAATGGTAGAACACCAGCCTTCCAAGCTGGATACGTGGGTTCGATTCCCATCGCCCGCTCCAAAAAAGCGGAAACATGCGCCAATAGCTCAGCAGGATAGAGCAACTGCCTTCTAAGCAGTAGGTCGGGGGTTCGAATCCCTCTTGGCGTGCCAATTTACATTAGTTACACTTTTAGGGATACTACAGTAGTAGTGTCCTTGAAACTGTAAATAAAATCATATATCACACAGCAGAGCAGGTGCAACTGCTCCACTGTGATAATATACATTTTGTGTTCCGACTCATAGTTTCGATTAACGCTCTCGCATCTCTCCGTAGCTTAACACCTACCCAGTCCGATGTAGCTCAACTGTATCAGTAGTACAGTATGTATACTCGCTCCGCAGAATGTGCGGCGTTTCTGAACTGTGACTGTTAGTCGGTGGTTTGCAGTAAATCGGTGTTTACTGTTCCTCTCCCGTGTTACTCACGCGATGTTCTCAGAACTAATGCGTAGTTATCTCGGCTGTAGGTCATCTCTGACGATGGTCGGCATTCAATTTGTACTGCCTTTGATATGCGGCAGGTGGGGATATACACTGCGGATTTACGCCTTGTATATCAGATTAAAAACACAAGAGCCTCCAGCGTCTGGTAAACTTCTGAAAGCTCTTGCAAAATTGTATTAAATGTGCTATAATAAAGCACACTAAAGGCACTATTGCACTAAGTCAGTCAGATGGTTTCGCATCGAGCTGATGAGGGGCTGTATCGTTCTTGCAGGAACTATACAGCCTGTGTGTGGTGTTTTTTTATTTACTCTATTATACAAAACTTTTACAGTTTTGTCAATTCAATTGATGTAATGTATAGTATACAGAATTGACAAAAATGCGGGTGAGTGTTTGTGCAATTTTTTGTTTTGTGAAGCGGACAATTACACAAGGACAAAGCGAATGTACGGAGAAATAAAAGAAATAGTGATCATATTGTAAAAAGGAGTAACTATATATAACCGATTTTCTGTTTGCGCTTTTATCATTTTTCACTTCTTTTCATTTTTCTAGTATTGAATATACCATGAAATTTTCTATTATATAGCATCCCTTATTTTCAAAAAACCGGTAGATGGTATCTATATAGGTGCAAATTTTATGAGAATCAAAATAGCCAAACTTTACATATCTCCCGTTGTGTTTCACGGCTATGTTGAAATAAAAAAAGAGTCCCTTCTCGAAATGGAAAAACACGAACTTGTTATTTTCTTTTTGAGTGGAGCGGTTGGCAATGTCTTCTTGATTGGAGTTTCACTATTACTTGTTAGCAATTTCATTAATTTTTATTTTTCCATTGTTAATATCTGTTATGCAACCGCAAGCGTACTGCCCTTTATAATAGGAAATAATGATATGACTACAATGATAAAGGTTTTGAAAGAAAAACAAAAGATGTCTAAAACTGATATTTGATATAGCATTAATGATTAGAAAGGTGATTAGGTTGGTATGTCCTTACTGCAACAATGAAATGGAAAGCGGAATGATTGTTATTTCTGCCACAGGAAGTGTACCGTGTGCAATTATCGAGTGGTACTCTGAATAAAAATGCAAAAAGGGAATATTCGGCATATCCAAAAAAAGCAAGGTCAATATAAAAGATCGAAAAAATGGACATTTTTGCTCACACTATTGTTCTCATTGTTGTAAAGCGTTTTGTGAATTTGAAACAAAGAAAAACGGAATCGCTTTAAATTTAGTGTTCTGAAAAAATTATCGTTTTTATAGAGATGAGCAAAACATGAAACAAAAACTAACAGAAGTCGCAAAATAGGCAAGTATCAAATAAAAAAGCAGAAAAACGGCACAGCAAAGCTGACATCAGCCGAACAGAGCTGAAATCCGGCAGAAATATTCAAAACAACTCGTCAAGCAATACACTTAACGGATTTAAGACTGCGATAAGAGCTTTCGAATTTAGTGACAACAGTTGCGTGAGCGACAGCGAGCAAAGCAATATGAGCAACAGAATTAAGGTTTTGTGCAGCATTAAAGCTATGCACCCAAAGACGTTCCTGACCGGTCTGCTTGAAACGAGAGTTGTAACGCTCAGCCTCTGTTCTGAGTGCATAAATCTTCTTGAACGAAACACATTCACGGTCAATGGAAAGTCAGTAATCATCGGGAAGCGTGACATATTTAGTACAACTGCGAGTTTTTTTGCCATTGTTCCAATTCTTGTGATTGCATGGACAACAGCCTGATTTTGAACGTTTGAACGGACAGCAGTATTTTTGGCGAGTTCTGCCATTGTCAGAGAATTTGCCGTCTTTGTGCATAGCGAGACCGGCTTCACAAATCGGATGACCTGTTGAAAGCTTCTTCGGATTTTTAGTGTTACGCTTGTTGATGGGAATAAAGCATTCGCCGTGATAAATATCTTTGACGGCATTGTAAATTGCCTTAACATCGTAACCTTTATCAGCAAAAAATGTGCATTCCTCAATTGAAAGAAAATCATTGGTTTGGCTTAGAATATCAAGAACGACAGTGCTGTCGGCAACATCGGCAGTAGTTGTCATTTCAAAGATTGGTAAGCCTGTAATGCAGTCAACTAGAATATGATTCTTGTAACCCCAATAGTATTCAAAATTACGCTCGTTATGCTGATTTGAAGCGGTATGAACACCCAAACCGCAGTCTTCGTCAGACTTAGGCTGATTGCCTTTTGCAAACTTGTTTTTAGCGAAAGATTTTGGGTTATTCTGCTTAGTATTTGCACTTATGGGAGTAGAGTCGAGAGCTATGAATGAAGTGTCGATAATACCCATTTTGGACAACTTCAGCACTTGAGACTGCATAAGCTTTTTAAGCAGAGCGTTATCAAGATTTCTGATGAAACGGTCGAAAGTCCAGTAGGACGGCAATGGTTTCATGATATTGAAACCGCAGTAATGTGCGATTATCAGATTGTTATTGAGATAGTCCACTAAATCTGTGATACAGGAAAAACATTCGCATTTTATAACAATAAAAGTGCAAAACCTTGCTCTTTTTGAAAAACCGATTCTCCCTGTTTTTGCGGCAGCTTCGGGAAAATGAGATAGGCGAGATTAAGAAAAAGCTTCTCATAGAATTGTGCTTTCGGTGCAGATGTGAACAATGTGATGTCCTGTAAAATTTCTTGGCGATAGATAACAGCCAGCCCCTTTCGTGTGGTTTTCGTACAATTTAATTATACCAAAGTTGGTTGGCTGTTTCTATATATTTTTAGTGATAAAATTATTTTTTGTGTCCTGCAAATCCGCTTCTTTTCTACGTTTGCGGCGTTTTGCTCAGGGCTACAAAGAATGGACAGTGGAGGTGGCAGATGTTACGATAATGCAAGGTGCGAAAGTGTGATAGTAATAATGAAGGAGGAGATGTTTTACAGTCATAAGGAAAATCTGAAAATTATACAATTTATAAGGCAGTATTTCCTGAGTTATAATATATTGATGAAAGGATTGGCGAAAAAACAAATATATATAAATTTTTGAAGTTATGTTAAAAATTGATACAGATAATTGATTTTTATGATGTATCAAGTTGTAACCTAATGCCGCAATGTTCCCCGCCTTTATAGGCGGCATGTTCCATTCAGACTATCGTAGGTGAATTACTGCCTTACAGAAAAGCTGAGGAGCTAACGCTCCTGCGGCAAGATTTCTTCGTCACAGCCGATGAAAAGCTATGCTTACATCGGGCTTTATTCCGAGTTAAAATGAAAGGAAATTATCAAATGAAGCTTAAGTTCATACATAAAGCAAAAAGAATATTTATAACCATCTCATCATTGTCAATAATTGCGGCGATCTCTATAGCGGTTGCATCATCGGCCAGTGCCGCAACACATTTTACAAGCTACACCCCTAAAATCAAATATAATAATGGCAACATTGATTACTGCTATTATTTTGATGGTTCTAAAAATGTTAATCTTACTGCAGGCAAGTATTTTGTAAATGGTAAATCATCTTGTTCAGCACATAGTGTTATCAGTCCTGAGGCATCAACTGCAACATGTGGATGTTTTGACGGTTGTTATCAATGCTATGGGTTTGCAGCATTTGTGTATAAAGGTGTATTTACTAAAAATTTATCTGAATCAAAATGTAATGATTTTGGAGGGGAAGCGACAACAATGATTATTTATTCCTAACCGCAAGAAACTTGAAAATTATGATTTCCGATTTACCGGTGGGCACGCATTTGAGAGTAAGAACATCAAACAATAATAACCACTCTATAGTTTTAGCGGGAAAAACTGATACAACAATTACAGTTTATGATGCTAACGGGTGCGGATCTAATTCCAGCTTATTAGAAGCTGGATCGTCAAATTATTCAGGACATTGCCAAATAAACAAACAGGTTTTCACATACAAGAATTTTGCCAAAAGATATCCTCGACTCGATTATATGCATAAAGGAGCTTAATATGAATGACAGATTAAGATTAATATTGTTGGTTATGGCTTTATCGGTCACAGTAGCTTTAACAGGCTGTTCTCAGCCCGAACAAAACAGTAGTATAGCGGCAGATGATAATACAACGTCCTTACAAAGCAGTATCGATACTGTTACCGATACTTCAAAAACCGGGAGTATAACAGCACCCGAAGGTAGTGAGCTTGTAAAAACGCTTACCGATAACAATAATAACACCGTGGAGCTTTACGGATATAAATCGGGTTCCGATGAGCCGTTTATATGCTTTATTTCAATTAAAGATAACGACAAAAAACCGATTCAGCAAATAGAAATCAACAAATTCAAAACCTTTACCACAGACAGCGGAGATAATGTATATGTTTATGCAGATGAGAAAACCAAACAAGGCTATAGAATTATATTAAACACAGACAATAGTATTAAATCGGTAGAATATTGTGAGGACGCATTACAATACATAAAACTCATAGAGGATATTAATAAAGGCAATACATCTATCGAAGAACCTGTGGAGGAATTGCCGGAATTCTATACCGAAGACCCCGAAAATGAAATGTACCTCGGCAACGGCGAATTTGTAAAGCTTGCCGACCTTGAAGCCGATCCCAATGCGGCAGGTTCATATATTATCCGTGGTTCAATGGGCGGTTATGAATATGAACCGTTTGACAACAACAGCATAAGAAATCCAGATGATTACGATTTGAACGAAATGAAATGTATAGGCTCTCAAAAAGGACCCGTGGTAAGCAAGGATAAAATAATAGTACATGAAGGCGACAGCATCGGCAGTAAGGGTCTGATAGTAGACTCGTGCTACATCAGCGTAGCACCTCGCGTAATGTATAGCGAAACGCTAAAAAAAGATATTGGCATAGGCTATGATGTAATGGACGCAAAAATAACTCTGACGGGTGAAGTAACCTTTACGGGTATACTGCTTGCCGAACGCTACAATATAGAGAATTCGGAGCATGATGGCGAAAGCAGAATACTGTTTATGCCTTATTCTAAGGAATACCATGAGGCTGTGCCGTTCCTTTTTGATGTTGACGCTCAATATAAAGGGAGTAGCTGTGCTATGTTCTATAATTACAGCTGGGGCAATCCGCAGTTTGCGATTACAACAAGCGATGGTGTTATAAATATCGGTTATTTAAAGGATTGCGACTTTTTAAGTTCCGATACATTTTCAGAGGATGTGTATTATAAAGAGGCCACAATAACATTTTCAGAGATTACTTATATATCCACAGAAAGAGGCGGTATGAGCGGATTAATCGGTACTGTTGTATCGGTGGATAATATATGTGAGCTTGGGAAAAAGAAAGAGGTATAATATGATGATAATCAAAAACATAATAAAAGCAACTATAGCAACAACAGCTGTAATTTCATCGGCATTTGCTATGGTGTTACCAGGAAACGCATTATCACCTGTCACTTACAAAGCAGCATCAAACTACAAGTTGGTTCCTATGGGACCAACATCATGCGTAGTCATGTCATACACTATTAATCAAAGTAAACAAACAGCAACTGCAAAATATGTATTCGACGGTGGGACGGAGGTTCCAAACGGCGAAAAAAGAGTTTCAGTGGTTTGTGAATTAATAATTCCTACAAAAAATGGAGAAACTGTCATAAAGAATAAGACTAACGGTAACGGCGAATATTCCAGACTTGAAAAAATGACAAAAACAGTAGCATTGACTGATGCTGAAAAAGCAGCAGGATACAAAATACAGTTTGTAGATATATCTATAAATTGCACTTCTGGTACATACAAACCATTCTGGGCAGTCAGCTACACATATTAACTTTTGTTTAGCGACTGCACGTACGGTGGCACAACATGACGTGTTATAAATGTATCTATAAGACAAAAAAGGAAAAAAACGAAAGATGCTCCTGCGTGTAAAATATAATTACTGCTTATGTTTTTTGACACAGATAATAAAATAAAAACATAAATACAACTTATGAAAGGGCAATATTATGAACAGGAAATTAAAGCTTATAGGCACTGCAATACTGATTGCTACATTTGCGTCCACGTTTTCCGCCTGCTCGGATACAAAAACAGATGAACAGGCGAGATATATGCGAGTATACGGAACAATATATAATGACGGCGAGTTGATAGTTACCGAAAACGCAGTACTAAGCTTTTTACAGTATTCTGATATGAGTACAATTGCGCTATGCGGTCAGTCAAACTGCGACCACTCAAATGCTGTTACAGAGGACGGACTTCCGTGCCTTGCTTACGGCAAACAAACCTTGCCTTTTTTGTATAACGAAAAGCTTTACTGGTTCGAGGATAGATACGAAACCAAAGACGGAAAAGCAGTAGAATCCGCGGTACTTCACTCATCAGACCCGCTTGGTACTTCCGAAAAGGAAGTATGCAAAATAGAAGGCTTTTCCTGCGACTGGATAAGCACAAGCGTACTTAAAAACAACACCCTGCTGTTTTTCCCTTATCAGTCTGCTTATGACGAAAAAGGAGCGATTACAGGCGATAATACCAATCATTTCGGAGTGCTTGACATAGAAACCGGAAAATTTACCGATTTTGGTGCAACGGAAAACAATAAAACAAAGATTTTAGGTGTCTATGACAACAAATTTTATTTCAACAGCTCGGTGTACGACATTAAGACAGGAAAGTATAGTGAAAACACTATGCCGTCCGAGCCGCCTGCTGTCAGACTTAGCGATGATTACTATGCATATAACAATGACAGCAATATTGAAGTGTTAACTCCGAAGACCTCTGAACCGATTGTTATTCATAACGACAAGATATTGTCTGAAACCGTCATTTTGGGCGATTATCTGTTCCAATGCGATAATACACAGTGGTATTATTATAATTTAAAGGATGAAGCTCCCGCAAGGCATGATATAAGCTATGGCGAAGGGCTTTATGCACAGGTATTGTCCGAGTACGAGGACAGCTATATTATCAGCGTCTATAACGCCGAAGAACAAACAGTAACAAAAGAAAAGGTAGCAAAATCGGATATTCTGGGGGAGTAAGATATGGCAAAAGGATTAAGTAGAATAGCTTTAATAGTGGCGACCATTGCGGTGGTTATGTTAATCTCAAGTTGTTCAGATGTAACAGAAAGCTCTCAAAGTAGTAACAAAGAGAAAAGTGTTACAAGTCTTGTCGGAGAAATATATCATGGCGACGGATATTTTATTCTTGACGAAAACGGTCTGCAAATAGTCAAGGAAGGTGCTGCCTATGACGAGAATAAAAAGCTATGGAACGCACCATTTGCCGCTGTGCGTAAAATTAATGATACTTTTTACTGTGACAGTTTTACTTCTCCTGATAAATTCGATGATAATATGAATTACAAAGGTGAAGTGCCGCAGGAAGAGAAGATACTCCTTCCCTTGACAATACATTGGTGCGTGAAAAACAATATGATAAAATTGCTGAAATCGGGTGATGTTACAGAAAGTGGGCTTACCGTCACCTCTGCAGTTTCGTCCGTTAAAGAAACACTCGAATACAATCGGGAAACAAATTCTACCGAGCCGGGAATATCGCAAACAGTATACACAGAAATCACATTAAGCGGAGAGGTTACTCTTGAAGGCGTATTGTATGTAGTTCTTGATGAAGATCTGTACATATCAGAAGAAAACAGCATATTGTTTTTTCCTTATCCCGAAAGCTTAAAAAATGCACTTGGTTTTTCGCCGAGGTTTTCCGGTGATATAGAGAGTAGTTATCTTACCTCCAATGCTTCTAAAACAAGTGTATTGCTATATGGCGATTGTGTATATTTTTATGCAGGCAACACAGATAACAGCGAGTGGCTCACAAAGGATTTCAGAAATAAACCGTTTGGTACAGCAAAATTAACGGTCAGCGATATAAAGCTTATATGGCAAAGCGATAGTCTGGACAGGTTTTCCTTTACGGTAAAAAATGCGGAAAATGTTCAGGCTAAAAAGTAGAGGTGTAAAAAATGCTTCAAATTAAAAATCTTAATAAACATTACGGTAAAAAACAGGCTCTTTTTGATTTTGAGATGACCTTTAAAAACGGGGTTTACGGACTTTTAGGCCCCAACGGCGCAGGAAAATCAACGCTTATGAACATTATTTCAGATAACCTTGCACCAGACTTAGGCTCGCAGCTTTGCTGGAACGGCACAGACATAACTAAGCTTGGCAGTAAATTTCGCCGTAAGGTCGGATATATGCCGCAACAGCAGGCGCTTTATGACAACTTTACCGCAAGACGGTTTATGATGTATATATCAGCTCTCAAAGGAATTTCTACAGCAGTAGCAAGAGAGCAAACCGAGTATCTGTTAAGTGAAGTTGAACTGCATGACGTAATGGATAAAGCTATCGGAGGCTTTTCGGGCGGCATGAAGCAAAGAGTTTTAGTTGCACAGTCCCTACTCGGAAGCCCCGAGCTTGTTCTGCTTGATGAGCCGACGGCAGGTCTTGACCCAAAGCAAAGAGTTATCATACGGGATATGATACATAAAACAGCAAAGGACAAAATTGTCCTTGTAAGCACACATATAGTATCTGATGTTGAAACTATTGCAGATGAAATAATAATTATGAAGCAGGGCAGAATTGCCGCAAACGGAACTGTTGAACAGCTTGTCAGTGTTCTCCCGCACGAACGCCGGACACTCGAAAACGCATATATGTTGCACTTTCCCGAGAAAAACACGGCAGGAGGTGCTATAGATGAAAATAGCTCTGTATGAGCTTTACAAAGCGTTAAAAAGCAAAGTGCTGTTAATATTGTTTGTAGCACTGTTTTTGCTGAATTTAGCTCTTTCGGCAACATATACGCCTGTCCTTGGCGTACCCGATGAATGTATTCGTGAAATTAACAAGGTATATTTATCTACATCGGAAGAGGAAAAGCTGTCTGTCGCAGAGAGTATTGCAAACAAATATATAAAAGACAATGTGCTACAGAATATATTTCCGGACAAGAAATATGAGGATAAATTAAATCGGGTAAAAAACTACAATACCACAATCAGGAATATCAAAAGCGAAGCCGAACAGCGTTCAAAACCATCGGTTTTTTCTAAGGAAAACAGCTTTACACAGCTTAGCTTCAAGGATATTTTCACAGCATACAACAATGTAATTGAAAATAAACCGTCCTTTTATCCCGACTACGGAACAGAACGCTATATAAACAGCGCAGATACCGATTTAATGATGCTTGTTTTTGTGCTTATGCTGACGGTTATTGTATGCTGTCGCGACAAAATGACAGGCATGGCGGCGGTTATAAGACAAACTCCCAAAGGGCGTATTCACAGTGCAGGAGCAAAGCTGATAGCCTGCTTTTTGCTTACCGTTACTTCGGCTGTGTTGTTATACGGTACGGTATTGCTTACAGGTACTATTCGCTTCGGGCTTGGCGATTTATCAAGATGTATTCAGTCAATCCCGCAGTTTACGCTATGCAATATAAATATGACCGTGGGAGAGTATCTTGTTATCCACTTTTTATTCAAAACATCAGCCTTTTTTATAGTCGTTGTTGTAATGATGATTATATGTACTTTCCTTAAAAATGTTGCGGCGGCGTTTGCTGTTATCTCTGTTTGTAGTGGTGTTTCGATATGGCTTTATACTTCTATAAGTGATATATCGGCATACAACATATTAAAATACATAAATTTCTGCTGTTTTATAAGTCCACATCAGTTATTTTACAGATATTATCATTTAAACATTTTTGGAAAGCCCGTATCGGCTCTTACCGTCTGTGTAATTACAACAGTAATAATTCTTATCATGGCTTTGCTTATTTATTTTGCGGTTTATTGCTCAAGACGCGCTATATCGGCTTCAGGTAAAATATCGGAAATCTTTTCATATATTACGGTAAAGCGCAAGCTCTCGGCAAATTTTGTTGTAAACGAGGTATATAAAACGGCAATAGCGGGAAAAGCATTGCTTGTTCTTGTTGTTGTCGCTGTTATTGGGTTCTGCAATTATCAGAATATGAGTGCAGGCTACGATTCCGAGCAAAAACGCTACGACAGCTATGTAGCACAGATAGGCGGGGAAGTGACGGATGAAACTCTGTTGTTTTTGGAAAATGAAAAGCTGGAATTTGAAAATATAAAGCTACGCTATGAAGAATTATTGACGCAGACACCCGCTGAATCGGATTATGAAAGCTACAATAAGGAATTGAACGATATTACAAAAAAGCTTGACTATGAGAATGCATTTAATAAGATATGTGACCGTGTGTCGGTTATTAAGTCTGATAAAAATAGCAACCTACAGCTCGTTTTTGAAGAAGGGTTTAACCGTCTTTTGTCGGTAAACGGCTATAAGGACGACTTCCTTATGTGTATACTCGCTACTATAGCCCTTGTGCTGTGTATATCGCCTATGATAGCATTTGATAATCAGAGAGGACTGACAAAGCTCCTACGTACTACAGAAAAGGGCAGAATCAAGCGCTTTGCCATAGACGGCGTAATAACTCTTGTTATCTCTGCAATAGTATTTGTAGCGGTATGGCTACCCGAATTTGTTTTCGTAATGAACAATTACAAGCTCTCATTCTTAGACGCACCCTTACAGAGTATTACGGCACTTTACGGTATGCAAACAAACGAAACAATATTGCAATACATAATTCGGGTATACCTGATACGGTTTTTCTCTATGCTCGCCTGCGGCTTTTTTATGCTGTGTGTATCAAAGCTATCGGCTAATCTTATAACCGCCTTTTCGGTAAATATTCTGTTATTTGTTCTACCCTTGGGGCTTTGCGTTGTCAGCGAAAGCTTTGTCGTGATATGGATATGTCCGTACCTTTCAGGCACCGCAGAGAGAAGCGCGTCACCTGCTAATCTCATTATCACCGTGATAATTTTCATAGGCTTGATATTGGTTGCGGGAGGTGAAGGCGTAAAGAAAGCGGTAGAGAAGATAGGTAAACGGTTTTAATATGATATTGTAGAGCTGAGCAAAACACAAAGTAAAAAGTCAGCAGCTACAAATGAGCAAAATGAAGATAACAGGCAGAAAAACCGCACTTCAAAGCACAGCTGTTAAATGACATATCTTTAGGTGAAATTATTCCTATGCCGATTTTTCTGTAAATATCATACTGATATTTTTCAGCTATAATAATCATATCCTCTTTTTGTAAATTTGTCAAGAGTTCATAATCATCAGCTGTATTAATATTTGCAATGAAAAGCAAATTATTGTTTTTATAAGCAGCTGAAAGTTTGTTTTCTAAAGTTTTGAATTTATCAATATTCATGACGAAACTCCTTTAATTAAAATGGTCAAAAATATCTTAAAATTAACCTTCAGAAATAAAAAAGCTATAAATCCATTATACAAGCGGTATAACAACGATAAATACTGCAAGTCCGATACCGAAAAATTCAGAAAACTTAATCCGGAAGGACAAACAAAATCTGAAAAAGTCCCGCATATATCTTTAATATAGCAGTATCATATTCGTATATAAAAGATATTCTGTCTTTCTGAAGGTAGTATAACTGGGTATTGTATAGACCTTAAATTCGGGGGGCTACCCCTGTTTTTCAAAAAAACAATTAAGTAAACACATTTACCCACTTGACAAATGCTGCCGATAGCGTTATTATAATTACGCAGGCTGTTTAATTCTGTGATTGTGGGATTATCAGTGTGCTTATGAATGTTTTTAAATGAGATAAGCCCGGGGTGTGATCCGGGCTTATTTCTTTTCCTGATAAATCTGATAACCTTTGTACTATATGAATTGTCCGCATAAACCTTGCTGTTGTCATAACGCATTTTACGCTGTTTACGTATAAGGCGCAGATTGACAAGATTGCTGATTATTTTCATAGCGGTATCACGCTTTATGCACAGCTCATCGGCAAGGTCGTTGAAGCTTTTAAAGCAGTAACCGAGCTTGCTGTCAAGCGATTTAATAATAAGGATATATAAGCGCAATTCGATCGCTGTTAAGTTTTTGCCGAACACATTTCGTTCTATTCGCGTATAGTTAGCCGACACCTTATTCTTTTCGGGATTTAAAACATATGTATATGTTCCCTTGCGATTATCCTTGCGGTAAGCCGCTAAAATGTGTGTAATGTAGCCCTTTCTCATTAAGCTATCGGTTATCTTGGATACTGTCTGCGTAGACTTTATACCGCAGTGTGAAGCTATTGTCTGCTGTCTTACACGCTTATATTCGTGTCCTGCTTTGCTTCGGATATTTGAATAAACAGAAAGCAGGTATGTATAAACTGCAAACTCGTTATGCGTCAGCTCGTTTGAGGTAATAACCGAGTTAGACAGCAGAAAATAACTTTTCATTTTCACACATCCTTGTATTTTGTTGTATTTTAACGTTTAAGCGGTTTTGTTGCTTGTACAGTATTTTTCTCATTCAACGCTCTGAACGCCTTTAAATCGTCGTTAAAGTCCTTGTTTAATGGTATATCTTTTGAAACAGCATATCCTTTCAGAGCATACTTGTCGCTAAGCTGCTCAGTAGCGTGTTTACCTGCATCATCATTGTCAAGGCAGAACGTTATTTCGGCAATAGGCTTATTCTTTAAAAACTCGTCAAGAGCAACATCTGATTTGCCGCCGAGCGATAGCATAGTCAACTGCTGCCAAGCGTCCTGTCCGTTGTTTATAGCATAAAATGACGCATAAGACAGCATATCAATTACAGACTCGAAAACATACAGCTTGTTCTTATTTGTACCGAGTAAAGAAAACGAATATTTCTTATCACTTCCGGGCAAATCTACACGGTATGTAGATTTATCCGATACAGAACGGCAAAACGCATAGCGTGACATAACGCCATCACCGTTTACAGCAATCATATTTACGTATTTTTTAGTAATACCACGTTCGATAAGCTCAGGTATATGTTCACCGCTGAACCCTTCGCAGATATACTTTTCACCTTTTTGCTTCTGTGCCTGAAGCTCAACGGTAACATATTCCGGTGCGTTTTCAGGCACATCATTTTTGAAGCGATAAAACGGTGTGTTCGAGCTGTCATACCCGACAAGCTGAAGCCCGCTGTATCCGACGCCCTGATATAGCTTACGGTCGTAAATCAGCTGATTTACGATACTGTATTCCAATCCACGGGTTTTACATAAGTAGGCGATTACATTACTGTAATTGCGCTGTCCGTTTTCTTTGTGATCCTGTTCAGGCAATATAAGTCGATGAGCTTCGGTTTTTTCTTCTGACGATTTCTTTTTCGTATTATATTTGGGTGAATACTCCATTTGAATATCGCCGCAAAGCGACTTTACAGCTTCAGTAAAGCTTTGTCCGTAAATCTTCATACAGAACGCAATGGCATTGTTGCCACCTTCGTCACGGCTGTTCCAGTACCACCCTCTGCGGTCATTCGTGATAAAAAGACTGTCGTGCTTATCACAGCGATAACCGTTACCGCTTTTCTTTACGCTAAAGCCTTCTGTTCGTTCAAGAAATTCCACCATATCAACATTTCTTGCACGCTCTATCTGTTCTTTCGTAACATAGTTACTTGGTTTAGATTTAGAATAACTCATAAAAAGCTCCTTAAAAAAGAAAGCAACGATTTCCTCTTTTTCAGAGGTTGTCGTTGCTTGTTATTTTTATCTTCTATCCAGTACCATTGCCTACTGAATTCATCGGCAGTATCTCGCTTGATAATTTCTTTTTTCAGACGGCGAATGCGGAATGCCTGTGTTATAATTACAGCTAATAAAATTGTTATAAGAACGCTCATAGTAAAACCTACTTACTGCGTTTTTGTGATTGTGCGGGAAAATCAAAGTCGATTTTTCCGTCTTTAACGATAAGTGCCGCTGAGAATGCTTTGCCCGCCTTTGATGTAAACCCGTTTATTATCCTTGTGCGTTTATTTGCACACAGCATAGCCGCAATCGTTTCTGTGATACATTTCCCGCATATAGTTCCGGCTATAAAAAAACTGCAACCGCTTCTATAGCCGGTGCAGGCCCAACCTTTTGAACTTTTGACCATTTCTTTTCCGCAAACAGGACATTTAAGACGTTCGGGAAATTCAAAACCGATCGTATTATCTGCTTTGATTGTTAGCTTCGCATCAAATGTTTTTCCACTCTGAGATGTAAAGCCCTTGATGATAGATGTCGAACGTTTCAATGTAAGCTCTTTGGCGATTACATCTGATATTTTTTTACCGCAAACCTCATTTGCAATATAGAACTTGCAACTGTCCGGATTATCTTTAGAGTAACCGGTGCAGCACCAGCCGACTTTTTTCTTGATTACAGGTTTACCGCACAACGGACAAATAAGCGTATTGCCCGTCATTGCTGATGTGTCACTGTTTTTAATCTGTTCGACCCACTTAATCACAAGTTTCTTGTATTCATTCAGAAAATTATTGCCGTCAGATTCTCCTCGGGCAATTTTATCAAGTTCCATTTCCATATCGCCCGTCATATCAACAGACAACATATCCGGTACTATCTTTTCGAGCGTATTGACTATATACATACCTTTTTCGGTCGGCATAATGCTTTTGACAGCGTTACCGTTTTTCCGGGTTCGGCGGGCAATATATCCTTTGTCATATAGTTCCTTAATTATGCCCTGACGTGTGGCGGCTGTACCAAGACCACGTTTTGTCAGTTTTATATAGCTCCGTGTCTGCTCGTCTGTGATATTATTTCCGGCAAGCTCCATTGCTGTAAGCAATGTCGCATCGGTGTAATATTTCGGCGGCTCGTTTTGTCCCTCTTTGACATCGAAACCGATAACTTTATAATCATTATCCTTAACGATTTCGGGCAACCCGGTTACCTCCGGCGTTGCATCAACAGCAAACCAACCGGGATTGATTATATTCGTTCCGATTGCTGTAAACAGCTGATTATCAATCTGAAAAACAGCTTTGATGTTTTCTGTGACTGCTTTCGGATAAACGGTACGGATAATTGATAACGCAAGCAAAGTATATGCCTTGCGCTCATTTTCTGACATACCGCTTAAATCATTCGGCACAAGAGCGGTCGGTGTAATAGCGGTGTGCGAATCGACTTTGCTGTCATCATAATGCCGACGTGTACAGGGTGCAAAATTGTCGACAGGAATAGCATATTTAGCAAATTCGGGCATTTCAAACAGTAGCTTTATTATCTTTACCGTTTCATCTTTCATTGCATCTGTTAGATGCTCCGAGCTTGTGCGTGGATATGTTATCAATCTGTTTTCGTACAAGCTCTGAACGAGCTTTGTAAGCATATCAATTGTGAGATCCGTACACTTTGATAAATCAGCAAGCAAATGTGTAGTGTTATATAAAAGCGGAGCGGCTGTCTGCTTTTGCAACACCTCGACTTTAATCGCTTTTGCCGTATTTAATTTAATTTCATCTATAACAGCCTTTGCCGCCGTTTCGGTATCGTACTTATCTGCCGCTTCGGCAGTAAACTTTGCGCCGTCAGTTGCTTCGATATTGGCAACTATTTTATAAAACGGCTTTTTAACATAATTCCTTATTTCCCGTTCACGCTTAACAATCATTGCGAGTGTCGGCATTTTTACACGTCCGCAGGCGAATACATTATCCGTACCACCGAATTTCAATGTAGCCGCAACAGACGTGTTAATACCAACGAGCCAGTCTGTTGCAGACCGTATACGTCCTGCATTTTCAAGCGGCTTCATCTCTTGAGCTGACCGCAACTCGGCAAATGCTTTTCTGATTTTATAGGGCGTTAAATCTGTTATCCACACTCTTTTGTAAGTTACTGTGCAATGTAAGACTTCATATAAATATGCAAAAATCAATTCGCCTTCACGGTCTGCGTCAGTGGCATTGATTATCAGATCCGCCTTATCAAAGAACTGCTTAACATAATCACAAGCAAGCCTGGAATAATTATTATCTTTTACTCTTGTAATAAAATGTTCGGGTATAATCGGGTAATTATCGAAGCTCCAGAATTTATAACGTTCGTCATAATCTTCAGCCGGAGCTAAACCGCATAAGTGACCGGCACCGTGACAAAGGATTGCTTGCTCACCGTTAAGATTTAAGTCCCAGTGTGCAATAGACGATTCTTTAGGATTCACTGTTTTTTTGTATGCACCTAAAGCCTCGGCTATTGTCCGACCGAGGCTGTATTTTTCGGCATAAATTACTATCATAATTTCTCCTTTCCGGATTGTGCTACCTGTAGCACAATCAACTTATAATATAGGCTTTTAGAATGTTGCTGTAAACGTTATTGTTGTTTGCGTTTGTTGCCATCCAGTTGTCGGAAGGCTCAAGCATATACGCATTAAATCCGGACTTTATAAGCTGTTTGTTTATTGCAACAAACTTATTTACGGTAACAGGGAAAAAGCACAGATTTACATCCATCTTATTCGGAATAATTACGTTGTTAATGTAATCAGTAAGCATTGGCATATCCCAATCAGCCGCCGAACACAGCAAAAGGTGTATATACGCATTATGATTAAGCGTAATGCCGTCATCGCAAACGATGTAATCGAACGTATCACTGATTTTATCGAAACACGAATATATAATAACATCATCTATGTTGAAGCCGTTCTCGTTTACGGTAGTTTCGTCTACGTTAAAATATTTGCATAACCCGGCTGTTACAGCTGTAACAATGCAAACCTTTGCTCTTTCGTACTTGTGTAAGTAAAATGCAATGTCAAAAGCAGTGTATGTACTGCCGCAACGGGAATTATATCCGAATACCGAAATAATCACATTACCTCGCTGTATTCGTTCATAATTTTCAGTTAAACGTACAGTTTGCATTGAATATGAATTGTCACTGACATCTTTATAATTGATCCCGACAAAGTTGCCGGGATATTCGTGCACTTTTCTGTCGGGATAACTCAGTTCTTTATTTTCATCCGATGAATCTTCCGTAACCGGAATATCGGGCGTTTCTGTTTTTGGATTTAAGATCGCATAATCTATTGCGGCAGGATCATAGCCCACAACAATATCATAAACGCCTATAGAATATAAAGCCGACGCATACTTGTTGAAACTGCTATCGTTACTGCACATAAAAATTATACGCATATAGCCGTAACGCATTTTTATAATGCTGAGAAAATCTATCAGTGATACGCCTTTAGTGACGGTATCGTCCCCGACTAATATACCATGGGGACGATACTTTTCGTATATTTCAGTAGCTGTATTGGGTCTGACAGAAGTGTACTTACCTACCGTTACAGCTTGCTCGGATTTTTTAAGCACTGTATCAAGGTTACGCATACTGCGTTTTCCCGCAATTATAACGAGGTTCATTTATTCACCGCCTTCTGCTGTATTAGTGTAATTTTCAATTCATCAAGCATTGATGATATAATCTTTAGATTTTCATCTTTAAATGTTTCGTAAGCAAACGAATCAAATATAATCATAAGATAGCTGTTTGTCGAAAGGTAAAGCCTATAAACAAGCCGAGAACGCAGAGCCGGATCTGAAAGAATACCATCAGCCGCCGTGATAACGGCAACTGATGATAATGAATAATAATTCAGAAGGACAGCTCGGTTGTTTATCACATTTCCATAACAGAAAGTAAAATCACTATCGTAAACGGAAAATGAGCATACAGGGATATGAGCTTTTTTTATATCCGAAAACATCTTATTAAACAGTGCCGAACCTGTCAGTTTATAACTTTTTTCTTCCGATTGCGGTTCTTTGCTTATTATATCCGTTATTGTGCTACAGGTAGCACAATAACGGTCCGGTTTTTTCTGATTTTGTTGCTCAACCTTTCCGGCGGAGTTGACCTTTGTTTTAGGTGCAGAGTATTTCAATTGGAATTTCTTCATGTAACATCTCTCCTAAAATCAGTCTGACAGAGCTTGTATATTGCACTATCCTTTGGAACGCGTCTGTCAAACGGTATTATCTTTCTGCCGCTTACGATAAGCCCTGTGCCTTTGCTTATGTGTGATAAAGAAGTAATAGAAGTGTAAAAAATTTTGCCTTTCCTATCCGGTACTTGTCTTTGGTATCGGATAGGGCAGGCGGTCATTCGGGCAAGTCCACCTTGCCGACGAAAGAATAGTAAATCTCAATATCCTGTCTGCGTGTGCCGTTTTCATCGTAGCTGCACTCATGCACAACGATTTTCT
>OGQD01001082.1_pt1 | contig 18594 bp, 9 predicted proteins | sample 1553091 | NCBI WGS metagenome assembly OGQD01 (sample SAMEA2580290, study PRJEB22360) | human gut metagenome | biome: human gut; feature: human-associated habitat; material: faeces | place: Denmark | collected 2008/2010
GTGGCAATCAGCATTAACACCATTGCCAGCGATGACGTAATTAACGCCGCCGAAAAAGGCACTGGCCTGACCCTTTCCGGCAGCACCAGCGGGATTGAAAGCGGGCAAACCGTCACTGTCACTTTTGGCGGTAAAACCTACACTGCAAGCGTCGCCGCCAATGGAAGCTGGAGCGTAACGGTTCCGGCGGCAGATCTGGCAACTCTGCCAGACGGCGCGGCGAACGTGCAGGCCAGCGTTAGCAGCGCGAGCGGTAACAGCGCCTCGGCGACCCATGCGTACAGCATTGACGCCAGCGCGCCGACGCTCACCATTAACACCATCGCCAGCGATGACATCCTTAACGCCACGGAGGCCGGAAGCCCGCTCACCATCAGCGGCACCAGCACCGCCGAAACCGGGCAGACGGTGACCGTCACCCTTAACGGTACAACCTACACCGGCAATGTGCAGGCGGACGGTAGCTGGAGCGTCAGCGTTCCCACCTCAGCCCTGGGTGCGCTGAGTGCAAGCAATTACACCGTCAGCGCCACGGTCAACGACAAAGCGGGCAACCCCGGCAGCACCAGCCATAATCTGGCGGTAGACACCACCGCGCCAGTTCTCACCATTAACACCGTGGCGGGCGATGACATCATCAACGACGCCGAACACGCCCAGGCGCTGGTGATTTCCGGCACCAGCACGGGCGGGGAAGCGGGCGATGTGGTGAGCGTTGTGCTCAACGGCAAGACCTACACCACCACGCTGGACGCCTCCGGCAACTGGAGCGTCGGCGTACCGGCGGCGGATGTTACGGCGCTCGCTGGCGGTGTGCAGACCATTATCGCCAGCGTCAGCGATCGGGCAGGTAACAGCAATAACGTCAGCCACACAGTTATCGTCAGCCTCACCGCGCCAGTGATTAGCATCAACACCATCGCGGGCGATGATGTGATCAACGCGACGGAAAAAGGAGCGAATCTGGCGCTTTTCGGCACCAGCGATCAGCCTGCAGGTACGGCGATCACCGTGACGCTGAACGGACAAAACTACAGCGCCACTACTGACGCCTCCGGTAACTGGAGCGTCACCGTTCCCGCCTCGGCGGTCAGTGCGCTGGGCGAAGCCACCTACAGCGTGACGGCGAGCGTCACCAATGCTCAGGGTAACAGCAGCACCGCCAGCCATAACGTGCAGGTCAATACCGCGCTGCCGGGCGTCACCATTAATCCGGTGGCGACGGACGACATTATTAACGCCGCCGAAGCTGGCAGCGCGCAAACTATCAGCGGTCAGATAACCGGTGCGGCGGCGGGCAGCACCGTCACCGTTGAACTGGGCGGTAAAACTTACACCGCCACCGTCCAGGCTGATTTAAGCTGGAATGTGAGCATACCTGCCTCCGACTGGCAGGCGCTGGGTAACGGTGAGTTAACGGTTAATGCCTCGGTGACCAACGCCGTTGGCAACACCGGTAGCGGCACGCGCGATATCACCATCGATGCCAGTCTGCCTGGCCTGCGGGTGGATACCGTCGCGGGTGATGATGTGGTCAATATCATCGAACACAGTCAGGCGCAGGTGATCACCGGTAGCAGCTCCGGCTTTGCGGCGGGCACGGCGCTGACCGTAGTGATAAATAATCAAACTTACGCCGCCACGGTGCTGGCGAACGGTAGCTGGAGCGTCGGCGTTCCTGCGACGGATGTCAGTAACTGGCCTGCGGGAACGCTGAATATTACCGTTAGCGGCGCGAACAGTGCCGGAACGCAAACCAGCATTACCCATCCGCTGACCGTTGATCTCACTACCGTTGCCATCAGCATTAACGCTATTACCCCTGATGATGTGATTAACGCCGCCGAAAAAGGGGCAGATTTGACCCTTTCCGGCAGCACCTCCGGCGTGGAGCCGGGGCAAACGGTCACCGTTATCTTTGGCGGCAAAACCTACACCACCACGGTGGCGGCTAACGGTAGCTGGAGCACTACCGTTCCGGCGGCGGATATGGCGACCCTGCGTGACGGCGATGCCAGCGCCCAGGTGCGGGTGACTAACGTCAATGGCAACAGCGCCACGGCAACACATGAATACAGCGTCGATAGCGCCGCGCCAACGGTGACCATCAACACCATTGCCAGCGATAACATCATCAACGCCAGCGAAGCGGCGGCGGGCGTAACGGTGTCCGGCACCAGCACCGCGGAAACCGGGCAGACGCTCACCGTTACGCTTAACGGCACTAACTACCAGACCACGGTGCAGGCAGACGGCAGTTGGAGCTTAACGCTGCCTGCCAGTGACCTAACCGCACTTGCCAATAACGGCTACACCCTGACCGCCACGGTCAATGACAAAGCGGGCAACCCGGCGAGCACCACGCATAATCTGGCGGTGGATCTCACCGTTCCGGTTCTCACCATCAACATCATTGCGGGCGATGACATTATTAACGCGACCGAACACGGGCAGGCGCTGGTGATTTCCGGCTCCAGCACTGGCGGAGAGGCGGGAGATGTCGTCAGCGTCACGCTAAACAATAAAACCTACACCACGACGCTGGATGCCTCCGGCAACTGGAGCGTCGGCGTTCCGGCGGCGGATGTCACGGCGCTGGGTAGCGGCCCGCAAACCATCACTGCCACCATTACCGACGCGGCAGGCAACAGCGATGACGCCAGCCGCACGGTCACCGTGAATCTCACCGCGCCAACCATTGGCATCAACACTATCGCCAGCGATGACGTGATTAACGCCACAGAAAAAGGCGCGGATCTGCAAATCACCGGCACCAGTAATCAGCCCGCAGGCACCACAATAACGGTGACGCTGAACGGGCAAAATTACACCGCTACCACCGATAGCAGTGGCAACTGGAGCGCCACGGTGCCAGCCTCGGCGGTCAGTGCATTAGGTGAAGCCAACTACACGGTAACGGCGAGCGTTACCGACACGGCAGGCAACAGTAATTCCGCCAGCCATAATGTGCTGGTCAACAGCGCCTTGCCTGCCGTCACCATTAACGCGGTGGCGACCGATGACATTATTAACGCTGCCGAAGCGGGCAATGCGCAAACCATCAGTGGGCAGGTGACGGGTGCCGCGGCGGGCGACACAGTTACCGTTACACTGGGTGGCAACACCTACACCGCTACGGTGCAGGCTAATTTAAGCTGGAGTGTCAGCGTTCCGGCGGCGGATATTCAGGCGCTGGGTAACGGCAACCTGACAGTTAACGCCTCGGTCACCAATGGCGTTGGCAACACGGGCAGCGGCTCGCGCGATATCACGATCGACGCCAATCTGCCTGGCTTACGGGTCGATACCGTGGCGGGCGATGATGTTATTAACAGCATTGAGCACAATCAGGCGCTGGTGATAACAGGTAGCAGCACCGGGCTGACGGCAGGAACGGCATTAACGGTCGTGATTAACAACGTCACTTACGCTGCCACGGTGTTAGCTGACGGTACATGGAGCCTCGGTGTTCCGGCGGCAGACGTCAGCAACTGGCCTGCGGGTACGGTGGATATCACGGTAAGCGGCACCAACAGTGCCGGAACAACCTCCACCATTACTCATCCGGTTACCGTCGATCTGACGGCGGTCGCCATCACCATTAACGCTCTCTCTGGTGATGATGTGATCAACGCCGTCGAAAAAGGCGAAACGCTGGTCGTAAGCGGCAGCACCAGCGGTGTGGAAGCCGGGCAAACGGTGACTGTCACCTTTGGTGGCAAAAATTACACCACCACCGTGGAAGCTAACGGCAGCTGGACGGTGAATGTGCCGCCTGCCGATCTCGCTGCGCTGCCGGACGGCGCGGGCAACGTGCAGGCGAGCGTCAGCAATATTAACGGTAACAGCGCCCAGGCCGATCGCGCGTACAGCGTCGATGCCACCGCGCCGCTTGTGACCATCAACACCATTGCCAGCGACGATATCCTTAACGTGAGCGAAGCGGGCGCGGGGATCACCATCAGCGGTACCACCACGGCGCAGGCCGGGCAGACGCTGACCGTCACGCTCAATAACAACACGTACCAGACCACCGTTCAGGCGGATGGCACCTGGAGCGTGAATGTTCCGGCAGCGGATTTAAGCGGATTAACCGCCAGCAGTTACACCGTGACCGCCACGGTGAGCGACAAAGCGGGTAACCCGGCAAGCGCCGACCACGCGCTGGCGGTGGATGTCACCGCGCCGGATCTCACCATTAATACCGTCGCAGGTGATGACATTATCAACGCCATCGAACATGGTCAGGCGCTGGTGGTCCGCGGCACCAGTACGGGCGCGGCGGCGGGCGATGTGGTCACGGTTAACCTGAACGGTAAAAACTACACCACCACGCTGGACGCCTCCGGTAACTGGACTGTGGGCATTCCGGCGGCGGATGTCACGGCGCTGGCGACCGGTAGCCAGACCATCACCGCCAGCCTGAGCGATCGCGCGGGCAACAGCGACAGCACGACTCACGATGTGACCGTTGATCTCAGCGGCCCGACGCTGACCATCAATACCGTCTCCGACGATGACATTATTAACAGTACGGAGAAAACCCAGGATCTGATCATCAGTGGCGGCTCCAGCGGTCTGGCGACCGGCACCACGGTCACCGTGATGTTGAACGGCCTGGCGTACAGCGCCACCACCGATAGTTCCGGCAACTGGAGCGTTACCGTGCCTGCTTCGGCGGTCGGTGCCCTGGGCGAGGCGGTGTACCAGATTAGCGCCAGCGCCACCGACAGCGCGGGCAACAGCGGCAGCACCACCCATACGGTGAATGTCGAATCGCTCCTGCCTGGGGTGATCATTAATACCGTTGCGGGCGATGACATTATCAACGCCGCTGAAATTGGTGTTAACCAGACCATTAGCGGACAGGTTACAGGGACGGCGGCAGCCGGAGATACGGTCACGGTCACGCTCGGCGGCAATCAATACACCGCCACCGTGCAGCCAGATTTAAGCTGGAGCGTCAGCGTGCCTGCGAACGTTTTGCAGGCGCTGGGCAACGGAGAACTGACCATCAGCGCCTCGGTAACCAATTCCGCAAATAATACCGGCACCGCAACGCACGATATCGTGATAGATGCCAACCTGCCAGGCCTGCGGGTCGATACCGTGGCAGGCGATGATGTGATTAACAGCATCGAGCACACTCAGGCGTTGGTGGTCACCGGTAGCAGTAGCGGACTGGCGGCGGGGGGGGGGGGTGACGGGGGTTTTTATAAATCGCTGCGGCGTTGACGGTGGTTATTAATAGCGTCACCTACGGCGCAACGGTACTCGCCGATGGCACCTGGAGCGTCGGTGTTCCGGCGGCAGATGTCACAAACTGGCCTGCGGGGACGGTCAATATTGCCGTCTCTGGCACTAACACTGCCGGAACCACAACCAGCATTACTCATCCGGTCACGGTCGATCTCGCGGCCGTGGCGATCACCATCAACCCCCTTTCCACTGACGATGTCATTAACGCCGCCGAAAAAGGCAGCGATTTGCAGCTCTCCGGTACCACCTCCGATGTGGAAGCGGGGCAAACCATCACCGTTATCTTCGGCGGCAAAAGCTACACCACCACGGTTGCCGCGGATAATAGCTGGGGGCTGACGATCCCAGCAGCCGATCTCGCAACCTTGCCAGACGGCGCAGCAAACGTACAAGCCAGCGTCAGCAATGTCGCTGGCAACAGCGCCCAGGCAACGCATGCATACAGCGTTGATGCCACTGCACCCTCCGTCACCATCAACACCATCGCCACGGACGATATTCTTAACGCCGCCGAAGCGGGATCGGCGCTGACCATCAGCGGCACCAGCACGGCGGAAGCCGGGCAGACGGTGACCGTGACGCTTAACGGCGTCAATTACAGCGGTAACGTGCAGGCAGACGGAAGCTGGAGCGTCAGCGTCCCGACCGGCGATTTAGCTAACCTCACTGCCAGCCCCTATACGGTGAGCGCCTCGGTCAGCGACAAAGCCGGAAATCCGGCCTCGGCGATGCATAACCTGACGGTGGATCTCGTTGCGCCGGTCGTTACCATCAACACGGTAGCGGGCGATGACATCATTAACGCCACAGAACACGGACAGGCGCAGATTATCAGCGGCACCGCCACGGGTGCGGTGGCGGGCGACCGCCTGGTGGTGACCATCGCCGGGCAGCAGTATGTCACCAGCACCGATGCCAGCGGCAACTGGAGCGTTGGCGTGCCTGCCAGCGTGATTTCCGGCCTTGCGGACGGCACAGTGACTATCAGCGCCACCATCACCGATAGTGCAGGCAACAGCAGCACGCAGACGCACAATGTGCAGGTCAATACGGCGGCAGTGTCGCTCTCGGTCAGCACCATCAGCGGCGATAACCTTATTAATGCCGCCGAAGCAGGCAGTACGCTGACCCTGAGCGGCACCGGAACGAACTTTGCCGCAGGTATAGTAGTGACCGTGTTGCTTAACGGCAAAGGCTACAGCGCTACCATTCAGAACAACGGGAGCTGGAGCGTGAATGTGCCGGCGGCAGACGTTGCGGCGCTTGCCGATGGCACCAGCTATACGGTTAGCGCCTCCGCGCAGGACAGTGCTGGAAACAGCGCCACGGCCTCACGCAGCGTGGCGGTGGATCTCACCGCGCCGGTTATCAGCATCAACACCGTTTCGACGGACGATCGACTCAACGCCGCCGAACAACAGCAGCCGTTAACCCTTAACGGCTCGACCAGCGCGGAAGTAGGGCAGACGGTCACTGTCACCTTTGGCGGCAAAACTTACACTGCCACGGTGGCCGCCAATGGCACCTGGGCGCTTAACGTGCCTGCGGCGGATCTGGCCGCGCTCGGGCAGGGGGCGCAGACCATTACCGCCAGCGTGAACGATCGCGCGGGTAATCTTGGACAGGTCACGCACACCCTGACTGTCGATACTGTTGCACCCACGGTGACCATCGCCACCGTGGCGGGTGACGATATTATCAACAGCGTCGAGCAGGCGGCAGGGCAAACCATCAGTGGCACGACGACCGCAGAAGCCGGGCAAATTGTTACGGTGACGTTTAACGGACAAACCTGGACGGCGACGGTGGGCAGCGGTGGCGCCTGGTCAGTGTTTATCCCCGGACAACAATTTTCCGGCCTGAGCAACGGCAGCTACACCATCGGCGCTACGGTTACCGATCTGGCGGGGAATCCGGGCAGCGCCACTCATAACGTCACCCTCAATGGCGACGTGCCGACGGTGACCATTAATACCTTCGCTGGCGATGATATTGTTAACGCTGCGGAACATTCCATACCGCTGACAATCAGCGGCACGACCACGGCGCCCGCAGGCCAGACCGTGACTCTGACGCTGAACGGCAAGACTTACACCACCACCGTACAGACGGGCGGAAGCTGGAGCTACACTGTTGGCAGTGCCGATATCGGCGCACTGGCTGATGGCGGCGCATACGTGATTAACGCTCAGGTCAGCAATGCCATTGGCAATACCGGCAGCAGCAATCACACCATTACTGTCGATCTCAGCGCCCCGGCGATGGGCATTAATATCGATTCCCTGCAAGCCGACACTGGGCTTAGCGCCAGCGACTTTATCACCAGCGTCAGTCCGGTGGTGGTCAACGGCTCGCTCACCGCCGCGCTTGCCAGTAACGAGACGGCACAAATCAGTATCGACGGCGGCGTAACCTGGACCACGCTCACCGTTACCGGCACGACCTGGCGCTATAACGACAGCCGCACGCTGACCGATGGCAGTTATCTCTATCAGGTGCGGGTGATTGACACTGCGGGCAACGTCGGTGCCACCGACAGCCAGAATGTGGTGATCGACACTACCGCGCCAGACCCAGCGGTGAAAACCATCGCCATTAGCGCGATCACCACCGATACTGGATTGATTACTAACGATTTTGTCACCAGCGACACGACGCTTGCGGTGAGCGGCACGCTGGGCGCGGCGCTTTCTGCTGGTGAGTTCGCGCAAATCAGTATCGACGGCGGCACCACCTGGCAGAACCTGTCAGTAAGCGGCTTAACCTGGACCTGGCTTGACGGGCGGACGCTGACCGATGGCAACTACAATTATCAGGTGCGGGTGATCGACACCGCCGGAAATATCGGCGCGACCGCCAGCCAGATAGTCACTGTGGACACCACCGCGCCGCTGGCGAGCAAAACCATCACCATTGCGGGCATCAGCGATGACACCGGGTTAAGCAGCAGCGATTTCGTTACTCGCGACACCACGCTTACCGTGCGCGGTACGCTCGGAGCGGCGCTTGCCGCCGATGAACGGGCGCAAATCAGCCTCGACGGCGGCGTTACCTGGACCACCTTAACCGTTATCGGCACCAACTGGAGCTATGCCGATGGTCGCACACTGACCGACGGCACCTGGAACTACACGGTGCGGGTGGTGGATCTGGCGGGGAACGTCGGGCAGACGGCGACGCAAAACGTGGTGGTCGATACCACCAGCCCGGAAGCGGCGAAAAGCATCACCATTACCGGTATCAGCGATGACACCGGAGCCAGCAGCAGCGATTTTATTACCAGCGACACCTCGCTTACCGTGCGCGGCGTATTGGGCGCAGCACTCGGGGCTAATGAGTTCGCACAAATCAGTACCGACAACGGCGCAACCTGGGTAAACGTGACGCTGGCAGCAGACGGCCTCAACTGGAGTTATGTTGACGGACGTACGCTCACCAACGGCACCACCACCTGGCAGGTGCGGGTGGTCGATCTGGCGGGCAACGTTGGCGCAACCGGCAGCCAGTCGGCGCTGATCGACACCGTGAACCCGGCGCAGGTGTTGACCATCGCCAGCATCAGCACCGACACGGGGAGTTCGGCAACTGACTTTATCACCAGCGATACCTCGCTCACGCTGACCGGTTCGCTGGGGGCGGGGCTTACCAGCGGCGAAGTGGCGCAGATTAGCCTCGACGGCGGCGCGACCTGGACCACCCTCACCACCAACGGTACGCAGTGGACTTACACCGACAGCCGCACGCTGACCGACGGCAGCTACGTTTACCAGGTGCGGGTGCTGGATCTGGCGGGGAACATCACCTCCTCCAGTGATTTTGTCCTGACGGTTGATACCTCTATTCCAACCACGCTGGCGCAAATTACCAGCCAGACCACGCGCGATACCACGCCGATTATCAGCGGGGTGATCACGGCGGCACTCGCCAGCGGGCAGTATGTTGAAGTGGTGATCAACGGCAAAACTTACACTTCGCAGCCAGGCGGCGCGGTGGTGGTCGATCCGGCGCACAACACCTGGTATGTGCAACTGCCGGATACCGACACGCTGGCGGCGTCTGCGACCGCCTATAACGTCACCGCGCAGGTAAAAAGCTCGGCGGGCAACGGCAACACTGCCAACGTCAGCACTGGCACGGTAACGGTCAACGCGGCGATTGATTACACTCCGACCTGGACCACCGCCAGCAAATCTACCGCCTGGGGATTGACCTACGGCCTCGACTCGCACGGAATGTGGACGGTGCTGGCAAACCAGCAGGTAATGCAATCGACTGACCCACTCACCTGGTCGAAGACCGCGCTGACGCTGTATCAGAGCGGCAACAACTACGCCACCAGCTCTATCGCCGATTACGACCGTAACGGCACGGGCGATCTGTTTATCACCCGTGATGACTACGGTACAGGCTATATCAACGGCTTTACCAATAACGGCGACGGCACCTTTTCCAGCGCTATTCAGGTCACCGTCGGCACCCTGACGTGGTATGGCTCAGTAGTGGCATTTGATAAAGAGGGCGACGGCTATCTCGACTTCTGGATTGGCGACGCGGGCGGGCCGGACTCCAACACCTTCCTGTGGAACAACGCAGGTACGCTGGTAGGTAACTCCACCACGTCGAACAGCGGCGGTAGCGCCACGGTGGGCGGGGCGGTGACGGGGTATCTTTCGCTCAACGAAGGTTCTGGCGTCGATCTGAACAATGACGGCAGGATCGACCTGGTTCAGCACACCTACAACCTGAACAACTATTACACGCTATCTTCGCTCATCAACCAGGGGAATGGGACGTTTGTCTGGGGGCAGAACACCATTAACACCTTCCTCAGCACGGCGGGCAGCGGTGGTAACTCGACGTCTGTCTCCATGACCTGGGCGGATTTCGATGGTGATGGCGATATGGATCTCTTCCTGCCAGCCAGCCAGGGAAGAGCTAACTACGGCTCCCTGTTATTCAACACCAACGGCGTGCTGGGCAGTCCGGTGGCGGTGGGGGCTACGGCAACCACCTACGCCAGCCAGTTTAGCGTGGCGGTGGACTGGAACCACGACGGCCTGATGGATATCGCCCGTATCGCCCAGACCGGACAATCGTATCTTTACACCAACGTTGGTGGTGCCAGCAACTGGACACAATCGGCCCTCGGCGGCAGTCAGAGCGGCACTACCAGCGGCGTGGCGGCAATGGACTACGACTGGGACGGCGCGGTGGATGTGCTGGTGACCAAACAGTCGGGCAGCGTGTTCCTGATCCGCAACACCAACACGGTGAGCTACGGCACCTCGCTGCACCTGCGCATCACCGATCCTAACGGCATTAACGTCTATTACGGCAATACCGTAAAACTGTACAACTCGGCGGGGGTGCTGGTCGCTACGCAAATCATCAACCCGCAGTCGGGGATGGGGGTTAACGACACCTCGGCGCTGGTCAACTTCTACGGGCTGAATGCCGGAGAAACCTACAACGCGGTGCTGTTCAAATCCACCGGCACCACCGCCAGCAATATCGACCAGACGGTCAACACCAGCTGGGGCGGCTTACAGGCCACCGATGCCACTCACGCTTACGACCTCAGCGCCGAAGCAGGCACCGCGAGCAACAACGGCAAGTTCGTCGGCACGGGCTATAACGACACCTTCTTTGCCACCGCAGGCACCGACACTTACGACGGTTCCGGCGGCTGGGTGTACAGCTCCGGCACCGGAACGTGGCTGGCAAACGGCGGCATGGACGTGGTTGATTTCCGCCTCTCGACGGTGGGCGTGACCGCGAACTTAAGCAGTACCGCCGCACAGGCCACCGGCTTTAACACCTCGACATTTACCAATATCGAAGGCATTTCCGGCTCGAATTTTAACGACACTCTGACCGGCAGCAGCGGCGATAACCAACTGGAAGGACGCGGCGGCAACGACACCCTTAACATCGGAAACGGCGGTCACGATACCTTGCTCTATAAACTGCTCAACGCCAGTGACGCTACCGGCGGGCAAGGCTCAGACGTGGTGAATGGCTTTACGGTAGGGACATGGGAAGGCACCGCCGACACCGATCGCATTGATATCCGCGAGTTGTTACAGGGCAGCGGCTACACCGGCAACGGCAAAGCCAGCTATGTCAACGGTGTGGCAACGCTGGATGCCCAGGCCGGAAACATCGGTGATTTTGTCAAAGTCACCCAGAGCGGCAGCGACACTATCGTGCAGATCGACCGCGATGGCACGGGCGGCAATTTTGCGACAGCTAACGTGGTCACGCTGACGGGCGTGCACACCGACCTCGCCACTTTACTGGCGAATCATCAGTTGATGGTGGTGTAGAGAATGAAAAAAAATGCCCAGTCCGTGGAAGCCTGGCTGGAGGCGATGATCGCCGTGGCGCGCTATTACCGCCTCGATTTTTCCCAGGAGAATGTGCGCGCGACCGTCAACTGGGAGCGCGACAGCAAACGGGAAGAGTTACTCACTGATATGGCGCGGCAGTTAGGGATGGGGCTGCGGCTGGTGGAATTTTCCGCCGACTCGCTTAACCCGTGGCGGCTGCCGCTGATCGCGGTGTTTGATAATCAACAGATTGGCGTGATCACCCGCCGCGACAATCACGACAATATCAGCGTTCAGTTCAGCGGTGACGAAGGGCTGGAAACCACATTAAACGTCACGGATATAGAAGACAAAATCGTTGAACTGGCGCTACTGCGCCCGCTCAGCGCAATTCCCGATGCGCGGGTAGACGACTATATTCGCCCGTATCAGGCGAACTGGTTCTGGAATCTCTCGCTAAAAGACTGGCGGCGCTATGGCGATATTATGCTGGCGTCACTGGTGGCGAACGTGCTGGCGCTGGCGGCGATGATTTTCTCGATGCAGGTTTACGATCGGGTGGTTCCGGCGCAATCGTACCCGACGCTGTGGGTGCTGTTCGCTGGGGTGATGATGGCGATCCTGTTTGAATTCTGTATGCGCATGGTGCGCATCTTTCCGATGTGATTGGTAAGCGGGCGGATCTGCGTATTTCGGATCGCGTTTTTGGTCACGCATTACGGCTGAAAAACAACGTGCGATCGAAATCCACCGGATCGTTTATCTCGCAGATCCGCGAGCTGGAATCGGTGCGGGAGCTGATTACTTCCACCACCATCGGCGCGGTGGCGGATCTGCCGTTCTTCCTGCTGTTTGTCTTTATTCTGTGGATGATTGGCGGCTGGCTGGTGCTGGTGGTTTTGCTGGCGCTGCCGTTGCTGGTGATCCCCGGCCTGCTGGTGCAACGCCCGCTGGCGCGGCTGGCGAACGAAGGGATGCGCGAGTCGGCGGTGCGCAACGCTACGCTGGTGGAAGCCGTGCAGTCGATTGAAGACATTAAACTGCTGCGCGCCGAACAGCGTTTTCAGAATCAGTGGAACCACACCAACGACGTGGCGTCATCTATCAGCATGAAGCAACGTTTTCTCACCGGGCTACTGCTCACCTGGACCCAGGAAGTGCAATCCATCGTCTACGTCGTGGTGCTGTTGGTGGGCTGCTTTATGGTGATGAATGGCGACATGACCACCGGCGCACTGGTGGGAACGACGATCCTGGCTTCGCGCACTATTGCGCCGCTGTCGCAGATTTCCGGCGTACTCTCGCGCTGGCAGCAGGCGAAAGTGGCACGCAACGGCCTCGATGAACTGATGAAGCGCCCGGTGGATCAGCCGGAACACGGCAAACTGGTGCATAAAGCGGTGCTGCACGGTAATTATCAGTTCAGCAACGCGGTGTTTTATTACGACGAAGAAGAGAAGATTGCCGATGTGGCGATCGGCAAACTCAACATTCAGGCTGGTGAGAAAATCGCCATTCTCGGGCGCAACGGCGCGGGTAAATCAACGCTACTGCAAATGCTCGCCGGAATGCGTATCGCCCAGCAGGGGCAGGTGCTGCTGGATAACATCAGCATCGGGCAACTTGATCCGGCAGATCTGCGCCGCGACATGGGGCTGCTGAGCCAGACCGGGCGACTGTTTTTTGGTTCGCTGCGGGAAAACCTCACCATGGGGATGCCGGAGGCCAGCGATGAAGATATCGAACGCGCATTAACCCTCAGTGGGGCGCTGCCGTTTGTGCAGAAGCAGAAAAACGGCCTCAACTACATGATTCAGGAAGGGGGATTTGGTCTTTCTGGCGGTCAGCGGCAAACGCTGCTGCTGGCGCGGCTTCTCATCTCTCAACCCAATATCGTGCTGCTCGATGAACCCAGCGCCTCGCTGGACGAAATGGCGGAAGCGTATTTAATCGAACAACTGAAACAGTGGATTGGGCATCGCACGCTGGTCATCGCTACTCACCGCACGGCGATGCTGCAACTAGTGGACAGGATCATCGTGATGGATCAGGGGCGGATTGTGATGGATGGCGCGAAAGAGGCCATTTTGCGTGAACAGAGCGAACCCACGGCGCGACGGGTGGTGTTGCAGGAGAAGAATAAGGGGTCTGCCGCATGAACGGACAACTGCAATACAACCGTGGCCTGACTGAACCCCGCTTGCTGCGTTCGGCGCTGGCGGTACGCGTTACCGCTGTGATGCTGCTCTGTTTTCTCGGCTGGGCGTGGTACTTCCAGCTTGATGAAGTCACCACCGGCAGCGGCACGGTAGAACCTTCCGGGCGCGAACAGGTGGTGCAGTCGCTGGAAGGCGGAATTCTGTATCATCTCGACGTCAAGGTTGGCGATATTGTTGAACAGGGCCAGCCGCTGGCGCAGCTTAACCGCACCAAAACGGAATCCGACGTCCAGGAAGCAATGTCGCGGCTGTATGCGGCACTGGCAACCTCGGCGCGGCTGCGGGCCGAAGTGAGCAATAAACCGCTGGTCTTCCCTGACGAACTGAATAAATTCCCCGAACTTATCGAGTCAGAAACGGCGTTGTACAACACTCGCCGCGACGGGTTGAACAAAGCCACCACCGGGCTGACGCAGGGGATTAGCCTGGTCAACCGTGAACTGGCGATGACCCAGCCACTGGTGAAACAGGGGGCGGCGAGCAGCGTCGAAGTGCTGCGCCTGCAACGTCAGGCCAATGAACTGGAAAACAAACTCAGCGACGTGCGCACGCAATATTACGTTCAGGCGCGCGAAGAGTTAGCGAAAGCCAATGCGGAAGTAGAAACCCAGCGTTCGGTGATCCGCGGGCGGGAAGATTCTCTCACCCGGCTCAACTTTACCGCGCCGGTACGTGGCATTGTTCAGGATATTGATGTCACCACGGTTGGCGGCGTCATTGCCCCCGGTGGTAAACTGATGACCATCGTGCCGCTGGATGAGCAACTGCTGATCGAGGCAAAAATCTCCCCGCGCGATGTGGCGTTTATCCATCCGGGGCAAAAATCGCTGGTGAAAATAACCGCTTACGACTACTCCATCTACGGCGGCCTGCCGGGAGAAGTGACGGTGATATCACCAGACACCGTGCAGGATGAAGTGCGGCGCGATGTTTATTACTATCGGGTGTACATTCGCACTTTCAGCAACCATCTGGAAAACAAAAGCAAACAGCAATTTCCGATATTCCCCGGCATGGTGGCGACGGTCGATATCCGCACCGGCAAAAAAAGCGTGCTGGATTATCTGTTGAAACCCTTTAATAAAGCACAGGAGGCGTTGCGCGAACGATGAACATTAGCGATGTAGCAAAAATTACCGGCCTGACCAGCAAAGCCATTCGCTTCTATGAAGAGAAGGGGCTGGTGACGCCGCCGATGCGCAGCGAAAACGGTTATCGCACCTACACGCAGCAGCATCTCAACGAACTGACCTTACTGCGCCAGGCACGCCAGGTGGGCTTTAACCTGGAAGAGAGCGGCGAACTGGTGAATCTGTTTAACGACCCGCAGCGTCACAGCGCCGATGTAAAACGGCGCACCCTGGAGAAAGTGGCGGAGATCGAGCGACATATCGAAGAACTGCAATCCATGCGCAACCAGCTACTGGCGCTGGCGAATGCCTGCCCCGGTGATGACAGCGCTGACTGCCCGATTATCGAAAATCTCTCCGGCTGCTGTCATCATCGGGCGGGGTGAAAATCAGTTAATCCCCGTTTGCACCGAAAGAATATGCTGCAAACTTTCTACCATAATGCGCCCCGACTGAAATAAGCCTTCCTGGATTTCGTTGTTAACATTCACAGCGTGAACCAGGGAGGCTAATAACACCACTTGCAAGAAGGCAAAAATAAACGCACCGATAATCATAATATGCGTCAGGGGGATTTTCCTTTGCTCCTTCATTTTAAATAACCCACAAACTGACCTTCCTTCATTAAGGCGACTTTTCCCGTGTGGTGATAAACAATGACGTTATAAAGACCTGACTGATAAACAGTGGCATCTTTATTGTCTTCATCAATTGCACATAATGAATCATTGAGATAAGCAAAGTTTTTACTGCTCATTCTAAAGGTCATGCCAAATCCTTTATAAATGGCTTTCTTTGCCGCCTGGGCATGTTGTGCGGCTTCTGCATTTTTAAATGCCTGCGCTTCGGATGCACTTAAAATAGCCGTCTGACGCTGTTGTTCTGCGAGATAACAGGTGTCATGGCTGACGCCCTGCGCCTGGCAATCTACGATGCGGGAAGTGGGTGAACTACAGCCAGCCAGTAATATAACCGCCAGCAGGGAAAACGATTTAATGGAGCTATTCATCATTGTTAACCTTAAATAATGTACGGAAAATTGCGAATAAGAAATTGCTGTTAAAATTAGAACGAATATCCCACGCCGACACCCGCACCGAAATCAGATTGTGTATCCGCAGAAATACCTGCTTTAAGTACCGTATGCGTTCCGGCATTAAAAGATGTTCCTACAGACACCGCAGATTCACCGTTGAACGTTCCCGCTCCCGCTGACACCATCATCACGTCACCGGTTTTCACCTGTGGTTGTGAGGCGATAGCGATGGCAGATGCAGTTCCCGCATTGGCTTCTTTACGATTGTCCTCAACTTCGTTTTTCAGAGAATCGAAATGGTTATTGAGCGTGTTAATTTGTTGGCTGTTATCTGCGACCCGTTTTTGCGTGTTGGTTAACTGTTGCTGCGTTTGGGTTACGTCTTGTGACAGGCTGTCAATTTGTTCATGTGCCTGGACAGACTTCTGCGCCAGACTTTGCATTTGTTTATCGTATTGAGCCCTTTCTTTTTGCTGTTGTGCTGCCACATCGGTTGTCAGTGCATTCATTTTCTGCCCTTGTTCCGTGGTAGTGCGCTGATTAGCCTCATTTTGAGCCGCCAGCCTGGCATTAATCATCTCCTGATAATGCGCGGTATTTTGCGTATCTCCAGTCGCGGCGAGCGTTTTTTGTGTGGCTACGATCTGCGCCTGTTGCTCTGTAATTTGCGTTTGCTGGGCATCAGTTACCGCAGACTGTCGGGCGTTGATCATGCTCTGATAACGGGCGGTTGTCTGTACATCACCTGTAGCGGCAACGGTTTTTTGTCCTGCGTCAGGATCTGTCTGGACAGGGGGAGTCTGAGTGGTATCAGGTGTTTCAGAAGGGATGTAGTGATGTTCAGTCAAATAGGTATACGCAGCGGGGCTGTTGTCTGTGCGTTCTAAAAAGCGGGTAATCTTCTGCTCAATCTCCGATTGCGACATGCCGGAGTTAATGGCTGAAAGCTCTGTTGCCGCCGCTTCAATGGTATCACCAGCTAAAACAACAGGGCTGGATATTGCTGAAATTATGAGTGCCAGTAAAGCTACGTTTACAGTTTTCATTCATTTTCTCTTGTTCAAAATAAGTCGCATTAATGTTTCTATAAGAAACAAATAATATTGTTTTAAGAAATAAACTGCGTTGCAATTTGATCGAAATCTACGCCGCCATTTGTGTGATGTAAAGCGCATTTTTGTCTTGTGTAAGCGTAAACACCACCAATAAGAAACAAAAATAGTTTCTTATATAAATAAAAAAGGAAATTATTTCGTGCTCTTTCAATGTAAAAAAGAGTAAAGACTTGTTTTGATAAGCGAAATAAATTCTGTTTCTGGACTAAACGTGAAGCGGTTCCTGATGTGTGCTAAAATGCGTTTCTTTGATAAATCTTAATTTTTAAGAGGTTTACGCCAGGCAGGAAATTTAAATGAATGAATTTGAGAAGATTTTTAATGAAATGAATCTGGACCGGGCATTGCTACCGATCCTTTTTCGTTCGAACCGGTCGACAGTGTGGAAGTATTTAAGCGGCGATAGTACGGCTCCTGCCTCTGCCATGTCGCTGATCATGCTGTTGCAGTTGATCCAGAAACGAAACCCCGATCTGTTAGCCGAATGGTTAACGCTTTCTGATTTCACCATTCCGCCAGAAGTTTACCTGGACCAACCTGATTACTGGAAAGGGTGGGTGTATACCCAACACAAGGTCAATAAAAACGTCCTGGAATATCTAAAAAAACACTATCCGGATGAAGACCAAAAAAGTATGGGTAAAGGCCGGGAAGAGTAATTTTGCCTCTACTCGGCTATATGCCGGATGCGGCGCAAGCGCCTTATCTGGCCTACGATTCGGGCATATTTTGTAGGCATGATAAGACGCGTCAGCGTCGCGTCAGGCGATGACCGCACGGATGATCAGCGTTATCCCTTCTATCGCAATGACTTCAACATGCGTACCTGCACCGAGATCCTCGCTGGCGCTGACAGGCCATGAACTGTCACCGACGCGCATATGACCGCGCCCGTTGACCAGTGGAGATTCCAGCACAAAACGTCGGCCAATCAGCTGCTGCCCGCGCTGGTTTAAATGACTGTCGCTGTGCTTTTGTTCGCGCACCCGCCGCGACAGCCATTTCCACCACAACCAGGCGGCGAGCAGTGTCAGAATGGCAAACATCACCCCTTGCCACTCCCAACCCAGCGGCACCAGCCAGACCACCAGGCCGGTAATCACCGCTGCCACGCCGCTCCACAACAGATAACCATTGCCGCCCAACATCTCGGCTGCCAGCAGCAACCCGCCGAGACTGAGCCAGAAAATATGTGGATGAACGACCATTAACTCCATCATGGCTGAGTCCGTTTGTTGGCGCTGTCTTTCACCAGCTCGGCAATCCCGGCAATCGACCCCATCAGGCTGCTGGCCTCTAATGGCATCATCACTACTTTGCTGTTACTGGAGGAACCGATCTGCTGTAACGCTTCGGTGTATTTCTGTGCTACGAAGTAGTTCACCGCCTGAATATCGCCGGAGGCAATGGCTTCAGACACCATTTTGGTGGCGCGGGCTTCCGCTTCGGCAGAACGTTCACGCGCTTCGGCCTGTAAGAATGCCGACTGACGTTCACCTTCCGCTT
>OGQD01001083.1_pt1 | contig 18587 bp, 15 predicted proteins | sample 1553091 | NCBI WGS metagenome assembly OGQD01 (sample SAMEA2580290, study PRJEB22360) | human gut metagenome | biome: human gut; feature: human-associated habitat; material: faeces | place: Denmark | collected 2008/2010
CAGAAGCAGCGTGGCCTGGGGGGGGGGGCCCCGGGCGCTGTCCCTGCCGCTGGGCCGGCCGCAGTGCATCCAGGTGTTCTACCGGGTGGACGGCGAGCAGGCCGAGCTGACGGTGCTGGACGAGTTCAACGCCCTGTGGCGCCAACGCCTGCCGTTCCGCGACGAGCAGAGCCTGCTGACGCCGCTGCAGCGCTTCCTGCAGTCGGTGCTGTACCGGCGCAACGCGTTGCTGCCGCTGGACAGCCCGTTGCCGCCGGCGGCACTGGAGGTGCTGTTCTACGAGGTGCTGCCGGCGCCGCCGCAGCGGGCCGGCCCAGCGCCCGCGCCCGCCCCCCCGGGCCCCCCCCAGCCACTCGTTCTACGACGTGCAGGCCATCGTCGAGCCGGCGGATGGCGGTCGGGCGCATGTCACCCTGTACTGCAACCACCGGGAATTTTCCGAACTGGAATACGGCGCCGAGCTGTTCGGCGCCGTGGCCCGCCATATCCTGGCCCAGCGCCGGGGCGCGGAGCGCTACCCCTGCTACATCACCGACCTCGACCTGTCGCGGGTGCTGGGCGACGGCCAGGCGCAGACCATCCACTACCTGCGCTACAAGGCGGAACTGGAAGGGGCGTTGAACAGGGCGTTGCAGAGCGCCTGAGGTGGTGAGGCTGCGGTGCGCACGGCGCACCCTACGGGGTAGGGCGCACCGATCGCTTCTGCGGGCTACTGCGGCTGGGTCAGCTCCAGCACGCGGTCGACCAGCTTGTTGATGCCGGACGCGGCCTGGGCGATGGATTCGGCCAGCATGTAGGCCGGGGTGCTGACCAGCTTGCGCTCGGGGTCCTCGACGATGTCTTCCACCACGCACTCGGCATGGCGGCCGCCCATGGCCTTGAGGCCCTCCACGGCCGGGTCGTCCTCGGCACCCAGGGTGCAGACCACGCCTTCGCCGTAGATCTTCGCCGCCAGGGCGGGGGAGATGCAGATCAGCCCCACCGGCTTGCCGGCCTGGGCGAAGGCCTGGGCGGCGGCCAGCACGTCCGGCTGGACGCTGCAGTTGGCGCCTTCCACGGCGAAGTTGGAGAGGTTCTTGGCGACACCGAAGCCGCCCGGCAGGATCAGCGCGTCGAACTGGTCGACCTTCAGTTCGCGCACGTCCAGCACGTCGCCGCGGGCGATGCGCGCGGCCTCGGTGAGCACGTTGCGGGTCTCCGGCATTTCCTCGCCGGTGAGGTGGTTGATCACATGCATCTGCGCGATGTTGGGGGCGAAGCACTGGACCTGGGCGCCGCGCTGGTCCAGGCGCAGCAGGGTGATGACGCTTTCGTGGATTTCCGCGCCGTCGTAGACGCCACAGCCGGAAAGGATGACCGCGACTCGTTTGTGCATGCTTTTCTCCAGAGGGACTCGATGCTTCATTGTGTCCGATAGCCTGCGACAGCGTCGAGCGACTGCCTGTCGTCAAATGCCACATGGGCTGGCATCCGCCGCCGCGAACGGCGGGGCGGGCGGGTCTAGGATCAGCTTAGGTCAACCGCACCGTGCCGAACCATGAACCTGATCCTGCTTGCCGTACCCTTCTTCTTCCTGCTCATCGCCGCCGAGCTGCTCGCCGACCGCCTGCGCGGGGTCAGCACCTACCGCCTGGCCGACTCGCTGAACAGCCTCAGCGCCGGCGTGCTGTCCCAGGCCAGCGGCCTGCTGAGCAAGGCCATCGCCGTGCTCGGTTACGCCTTCGCCTACGAGCACCTGCACCTGACCGAGCTACCCGATGCGCCCTGGGTCTGGGTGCTGGCGTTCGTGTTCTACGACTTCTGCTACTACTGGAACCACCGCCTCGGCCACGAGCGCAACGTGCTCTGGGCATCCCACGTGGTGCATCACCAGAGCGAGGACTACAACCTCACCACCGCGCTGCGCCAGACCAGCACCGGCTTCCTCCTGGGCTGGGTGTTCTACCTGCCGATGGCCGTGGCCGGCGTGCCGCCGCTGGTGTTCGTCACCGTCGCCGCGCTCAACCTGCTGTACCAGTTCTGGGTGCACACCCGGCACGTGCCCAAGCTGGGCTGGTTCGAGTGGTTCTTCGTCAGCCCCTCCAACCACCGGGTCCATCATGCGCAGAATCCTGTCTATATGGACCGTAACTACGGTGGCGTGTTCATCCTTTGGGATCGCCTGTTCGGCACCTTTCAGGAGGAGCTGGACGAGCATCCGGTGGTGTTCGGCGTGACCGTGCCGCTGCGCAGCTGGAACCCGCTGTGGGCCAACCTGCAGTTCTACGCGCAGCTGTGGCGCGACGCCGTGCGCGCCGGCTCCTGGTGGGACAGGCTGCGCATCTGGTTCATGCCCACTGGCTGGCGTCCGGCCGACGTGGCGGCGCGCTGGCCCGTGGAGAAACCGGACCTGGCCGCGTTCCGCAAGTTCGAGGTGCCGCTGTCGCGCGGCCAGAAGCTCTACGCCGCGCTGCAGTTCGCCTCCTACGTGGCCGGCACCAGCGCCCTGCTCGCCGTGGCCTCGCAGCAGGGCCTGGGTGTGCTGGCCGGCGCCTGGCTGTGGGTGGCCTTCGGCCTCTACTGCATCGGCGCCTGGCTGGAGAACCGGCCGTTCGCCCGTGCGCTGGAGGCGCTGCGCCTGGCCCTCAACCTGCCGGCGCTGCTCTGGGCCCAGCAGGTCGGCCTGGTCGAGGCCGGAGGCCTGCCCTGGGCGCTGCTGGCGGCCTGGAGCCTGTTCAGCCTGGCCTGGCTGGTGTGGCCGCGTAGGGCGCAGCCGCAGATGGCCTGACCGGCGCCAGGGAACTGCGGCCCCCCGTCGCAGTCTGGGTGTGGCAGTCATTATTTGGTCATAATGGCCGGGTACAACTGTCACACTCGCCCGCTGTGCGGGTTCTGGAGTCCGCCGTGAGCTTTACCCCCGCCAATCGTCTGTTCCCCGCCACCCGCCTGCGTCGCAACCGCCGTGACGAGTTTTCTCGTCGCCTGGTGCGCGAGAACGTGCTGACCACCGACGACCTGATCCTGCCGGTATTCGTCCTCGACGGTGAGAACCGCCGCGAGGCGGTCCCGTCCATGCCGGGCGTCGAGCGCCTGTCCATCGACCTGCTGCTCGAGGCGGCCGAACGCTGGGTGGAACTGGGCATCCCGGCCCTGGCGCTGTTCCCGGTGACCCCGCTGGAGAAGAAGTCGCTCGATGGCGCCGAGGCCTGGAACCCGGACGGCATCGCCCAGCGCGCCATCCGCGCCCTGCGTGCCCGGTTCCCGGAACTGGGGGTGATCAGCGACGTGGCCCTGGACCCCTTCACCACCCACGGCCAGGACGGCATCCTCGACGATGACGGCTACGTGATGAACGACGTGACCGTGGACGCCCTGGTCAGGCAGGCGCTGTCCCACGCCGAGGCGGGGGCCCAGGTGGTGGCGCCGTCGGACATGATGGACGGGCGCATCCAGGCCATCCGCGAGGCCCTGGAGCTGGCCGACCAGCACAACGTGCGCATCATGGCCTACTCGGCCAAGTACGCCAGCGCCTACTACGGCCCGTTCCGCGATGCCGTCGGCTCCGCCGCCAACCTGGGCAAGGGCAACAAGGCCACCTACCAGATGGACCCGGCCAACAGCGACGAAGCGCTGCACGAGATCTACGCTGACCTCGCCGAAGGCGCCGACATGATCATGGTCAAGCCGGGCATGCCCTATCTCGACATCGTTCGCCGCGCCAAGGACGAATTCCGCGCGCCGACCTTTGTCTATCAGGTCAGTGGCGAATACGCGATGCACATGGCCGCGATCAACAACGGCTGGCTCAGCGAGGCGGTGATCCTCGAATCGCTGCTGGCCTTCAAACGCGCGGGCGCAGATGGCATCCTGACCTACTTCGCCAAGCGCGCGGCACAACAATTGAAAATGAAAAGCGGGGGCTGACCCCGTCGATGAGACGAGCGATGAATACCGAAGGCATTAGCGAAACCGAAGTTATCGAAGCTGACACCACTGCTGAAGTCACCGAAGTCGTCGTAACGGAGGCGGTGGAGACGCCGGCATCGCCCGTCGAACCGGCGGTGCCGGCGATCAACGTGGACGACAGTGCCCTCTACATTCATCGCGAGCTCTCGCAGCTGCAGTTCAATATCCGCGTGCTGGAACAGGCGCTGGATGAGTCCTACCCGCTGCTGGAACGCCTGAAGTTCCTGCTGATCTTCTCCAGCAACCTCGACGAATTCTTCGAGATCCGCGTCGCCGGCCTGAAGAAGCAGATCACCTTCGCCCGCGAACAAGCCGGCGCCGACGGCCTGCTGCCGCACCAGGCGCTGGCGCGCATCAGCGAACAGGTGCACGAGCAGGTTGCCCGCCAGTACAGCATCCTCAACGACATCCTGTTGCCGGAGCTGGCCAAGCACGACATCCGCTTCATCCGCCGCCGCTACTGGACGCCGAAGATCAAGGCCTGGGTCCGTCGCTTCTTCCGCGACGAAATCGCCCCCATCGTCACCCCGATCGGCCTCGACCCGACCCACCCGTTCCCGCTGCTGGTGAACAAGAGCCTGAACTTCATGGTCGAGCTCGAAGGTCTGGACGCCTTCGGTCGCGACTCGGGCCTGGCAATCATTCCTGCGCCGCGCTCGCTGCCGCGGATCATCCGCTTGCCGGAAGAAGTCGCAGGGCCGGGTGACAACTACGTGTTCCTGTCGTCGATGATCCACGCCCACGCCGACGACCTGTTCCACGGCATGAAGGTGAAGGGCTGCTACCAGTTCCGCCTGACCCGTAACGCCGACCTCTCGGTGGACGCCGAGGATGTCGAGGACCTGGCCCGCGCGCTGCGCGGCGAGCTGTTCTCGCGCCGCTACGGCGACGCCGTGCGCCTGGAGGTGGTGGATACCTGCCCGGTGCCCCTGTCCAATTACCTGCTCAAGCAGTTCGGCCTGTCCGAGACCGAGCTGTACCGCGTCAGCGGGCCGGTCAACCTGACGCGCCTGTTCAGCGTCACCGGCCTGGCCAGCCACCCGGAGCTGCAGTCGCCGCCGTTCACCCCGACTATCCCCAAGCTGCTGCAGAAGAAGGAAAACCTGTTCAACGTCCTGGGCAAGCTCGACGTGCTGCTGATGCACCCGTTCGAGTCCTTCACCCCGGTGGTCGACCTGCTGCGCCAGGCTGCCAAGGACCCCAGCGTGCTGGCGATCAAGCAGACGCTGTACCGCTCCGGTGCCAACTCCGAGATCGTCGACGCGCTGGTGGAAGCCGCGCGCAACGGCAAGGAGGTGACCGTGGTGATCGAGTTGCGGGCGCGCTTCGATGAGGAGTCCAACCTGCAACTGGCCAGCCGGCTGCAGCAGGCCGGTGCGGTAGTGATCTACGGTGTGGTCGGTTTCAAGACCCACGCCAAGATGATGCTGATCCTGCGTCGCGAGGACGGCGAGCTGCGCCGCTACGCACACCTGGGCACCGGCAACTACCACGCCGGCAACGCCCGCCTGTACACCGACTACAGCCTGCTGACCGCCGACGTGGCGCTCTGCGAGGACCTGCACAAGCTGTTCAACCAGCTGATCGGCATGGGCAAGACCCTGCGCATGAAGAAGCTCCTGCACGCGCCCTTCACCCTGAAGAAGAACCTGCTGGAGATGATCAACCGCGAGGCCGCCCAGGCTGCCGAGGGCAAGCCGGCGCACATCATGGCCAAGGTCAACTCGCTGACCGACGCCAAGGTCATCCGTGCGCTGTACAAGGCCAGCCAGGCCGGCGTGAAGATCGACCTGGTAGTGCGCGGCATGTGCTGTCTGCGTCCGGGCGTGCCGGGGGTGTCGCACAACATCCAGGTGCGCTCGATCATCGGCCGCTTCCTGGAACACAGCCGGATCTACTACTTCCTCAACGGCGGCGAGGAGAAGCTCTATCTCTCCAGCGCCGACTGGATGGAGCGTAACCTCGACATGCGCGTGGAGACCTGCTTCCCGGTGGAAGGCAAGAAACTCGTGCTGCGGGTGAAGAAGGAGCTGGAATCCTACCTGAGCGACAACACCCAGGCCTGGGTGCTGCAGTCCGACGGCAGCTACGTGCGGCAGAGCCCCAGCGGTAACCAGAACGCCCGCAACGCCCAGGCGACGCTGCTGGAGCGCCTGTGCACGCCGGTGATCAGCGTTCGCTGATCTCTCCAGTGATATCGAAAGCCCTGCTTCGGCAGGGCTTTTTCTTGGGCTTTTCATAGGAGCAGGCTCGCTCCTGAAGGTCAGGGTGACGCTGGAAATGAAAAGGCCCCGGCGTTTGCGCGCCGGGGCCTTTGCCTGTGGCGGGGCACTCAGCTCACGCTGAGTGAATAACCCACGCGCTTGAGCCATTCGGCTTCCTGCTCGAAGTCCGCCTGGGTCAGCGGGTTGGCCGCCAGCCAGCCGTCCGGGAAGCGGATGTCCAGCGACTTGCCGGACGCCTTCAGGGCCACCGCCGGCATTTCCTGGGTGCCACGAATGTGGTGGAAGAGGATGGCGAAGCGCAGCACGATGCACAGGCGGATCAGCTTGTCGCCCTCGTCGCCCAGCTCGTTGAACTTGTCCACCGGGATGTTGCGGCGGTGGCCGCGCACCAGCAGCGCCAGGGTCAGCTGGTCCAAGCGCGAGAAGCCGGCCAGGTCCGAGTGCTCCAGCAGGTAGGCGCCGTGCTTGTGGTAGTGGTAGTGGGCGATGTCCAGGCCCAGCTCGTGCACGCGCGCCGCCCACATCAGCAGTTCGCGGTGGCCTTCGTCGTTCAGGTTCCAGGCCTTGGCCACCTGGTCCAGCGATTCCAGCGCCTTGGCTTCGACGCGAGCGGCCTGTTCCGGATCGACGTGGTAGCGTTCCATGAGGGCGCCGATGGTGCGTTCGCGGACGTCCTCGTGGTGGTGGCGGCCCAGCAGGTCATAGAGCACGCCCTCGCGCAGGGCGCCTTCGGAATGGGTCATGCGCGTCAGCTCGAGGGCGTCGAACAGCGCCTCGAGGATCGCCATGCCGGCCGGGAAGATCGGCCGGCGGTCCGGCTTGATGCCGTCGATGTCGAGCTTCTCGACCTCGCCCAGCTTGAACATCTTGCGCTTGAGCCAGGCCAGGCCTTCGGGGTTGATCTCGCCGTTGCCGTGGCCGCCGGCCTGGATCGCCAGGCAGATGGCGCGGATGGTGCCGGAGGCGCCGACCGCCTCGTCCCATCCCAGGCGGCGCAGGCTGTTCTCGATGCTCATCAGCTCCAGGCGCGCCGAAGTATAGGCCTGGGCATAGCGCGCCGGGGTGATCTTTCCGTCCTTGAAATAGCGCTGGGTGAAGCTCACGCAGCCCATCTGCAGGCTTTCGCGCAATTGCGATTCGAACTGCTGGCCAATGATGAATTCGGTGCTGCCGCCACCGATATCGACCACCAGGCGCTTGCCGGGGTTGTCCTGCAACGTGTGCGAGACGCCCAGGTAGATGAGGCGTGCCTCTTCGCGGCCGGAGATGACTTCCACCGGGTGGCCGAGGATCTGATCAGCAACGCGGATGAACTCGGCGCGGTTGCGCGCTTCGCGCAGGGCGTTGGTGCCCACGACGCGCACCGAGCCTGGCGGCATGCCGTTGATGAACTGCGCGAACTGCTTCAGGCAGTCGTAGCCGCGCTGCATGGAGTCGGCGGTGAGCAGGCGGTCATCGCCTATGCCGGCGGCCAACTGGACCTTCTCGCCTAGGCGCTCAAGAATGCGGATCTCGCCGTGATCGGCCTTCGCCAGGACCATGTGGAAACTGTTCGAGCCAAGGTCAATGGCCGCGATCATCGGGAAGGTCTTGGCAGGGGTATGGGGCATGGGGTGAGGTCCGGGTAAATACGGAAGACATCCTGCCATTTTAGGCGGGGAGTGCCAATGAAGGGGTTGTCACCGATCAGAAGTCGCCGCGACAGCGATAGATACACTCAATCGGCTGCGCCTTTCGGTGCGGGCCGAGGCGGGATATGATGGCGGACACTTTTTCGCATCCGATTGACGGAGAGAATACATGAGCGAACATATCGTCAATGTTACCGATGCCAGCTTCGAGCAGGACGTACTGAAGTCCGACGGTCCCGTGCTGGTCGACTACTGGGCCGAATGGTGCGGCCCGTGCAAGATGATTGCTCCGGTACTCGACGAGATCGCCAAGGACTATCAGGGCAAGCTGAAAGTCTGCAAGCTGAACATCGACGAGAACCAGGACACCCCGCCGAAGTATGGCGTGCGTGGCATCCCGACCCTGATGCTGTTCAAGGGTGGCAACGTTGAAGCCACCAAGGTCGGCGCGCTGTCCAAGTCGCAGTTGGCGGCCTTCCTCGACAGCAACATCTAAGGTCGAGAATGTGTGAAAAGCCCTGCCATCGAGCAGGGCTTTTTTCTTTTTGCCCCTAGACGCTCTGAAACTCGGGTGTTAAATTCGGGCCACAACGAGTTTTTCGTTGTCCCCTGCAAGCCGTCGCCGACGCACTTCCTATTCGAATTCCAAGCGATCCTGTCCGTCATCTACGGCGCGGCTCTTCAAGCATCACGCTTGTTCCCTTTTCCCCTTTCAGCGTATTTACGTCCCTTCTATGAATCTGACCGAACTCAAGCAAAAGCCGATTGCCGAATTGCTGGAAATGTCCGATGCCATGGGCCTGGAAAACATGGCTCGTTCGCGCAAGCAGGACATCATCTTCGCGCTGCTGAAGAAGCACGCGAAAAGCGGCGAGGAAATCTCCGGTGACGGCGTGCTGGAGATTCTCCAGGATGGCTTCGGCTTCCTGCGCTCCGCCGATTCCTCGTACCTGGCCGGCCCGGACGACATCTACGTCTCGCCCAGCCAGATCCGTCGCTTCAACCTGCGCACGGGCGACACCATCATCGGCAAGATTCGTCCGCCGAAGGAAGGCGAGCGTTACTTCGCCCTGCTGAAAGTCGACTCGATCAACTTCGATCGTCCGGAGAACGCGAAGAACAAGATTCTCTTCGAGAACCTGACGCCGCTGTTCCCGACCAAGCGCCTGACCATGGAAGCCGGCAACGGCTCCACCGAGGATCTCACCGGCCGTGTGATCGACCTCTGCTCGCCGATCGGCAAGGGCCAGCGCGGCCTGATCGTCGCCCCGCCGAAAGCGGGCAAGACCATCATGCTGCAGAACATCGCCTCGAACATCACCCGCAACAACCCCGAGTGCCACCTGATCGTCCTGCTGATCGACGAGCGCCCGGAAGAAGTGACCGAGATGCAGCGCACCGTGCGCGGCGAAGTGGTTGCCTCCACCTTCGACGAACCGCCGACCCGTCACGTTCAGGTCGCCGAGATGGTGATCGAGAAGGCCAAGCGCCTGGTCGAGCACAAGAAGGACGTGATCATCCTGCTGGACTCCATCACCCGTCTGGCCCGCGCCTACAACACCGTGATCCCCAGCTCCGGCAAGGTGCTCACCGGTGGTGTCGACGCCCACGCCCTGGAAAAGCCCAAGCGCTTCTTCGGCGCCGCGCGCAACATCGAGGAAGGCGGTTCGTTGACCATCCTCGCCACCGCGCTGATCGAAACCGGCTCGAAGATGGACGAAGTGATCTACGAGGAATTCAAGGGGACCGGTAACTCGGAACTCATCCTCGACCGTCGCATCTCGGAAAAGCGCGTGTTCCCGGCAATCAACATCAATCGCTCCGGCACCCGTCGCGAAGAGCTGCTCACCGGTGAGGAAGAGCTGCAGCGCATGTGGATCCTGCGCAAGATCCTCCACCCGATGGACGAGATCGCCGCCGTGGAATTCCTGCTGGACAAGCTGCGCCAGACGAAGACCAACGACGAGTTCTTCGATTCGATGAAGCGCAGCAAGTAAGCGCCTCTCGAACCACGCAAGGCCGGGGAAACCCGGCCTTCGTGTTTCTGCAAGGCGCTGATAGGCGGTAGACTGTCGCATCATCCTGCCGCCATCGAGACCCTCATGCAGTATCGCGACCTGCGCGAGTTCATCGCTGCCCTGGAGCAGCGCGGACAGCTCAAGCGCATCCAGGCGCCGGTATCCCCGGTGCTGGAAATGACCGAGGTGTGCGACCGCACCCTGCGCGCCAAGGGCCCGGCCCTGCTGTTCGAAAAGCCCACCGGCTATGACATCCCCGTACTCGGCAACCTGTTCGGCACGCCCGAGCGCGTCGCCTTAGGGATGGGCGCCGAGGACGTCTCCGAACTGCGCGAGATCGGCAAGCTGCTGGCCTTCCTCAAGGAGCCCGAGCCGCCCAAGGGGCTGAAGGACGCCTGGTCCAAGCTGCCGATCTTCAAGAAGGTCATCAACATGGCGCCCAAGGTCCTCAAGGACGCGCCGTGCCAGGAAGTGATCGAAGAGGGCGATGACGTCGACCTGTCGAAACTGCCGGTGCAAACGTGCTGGCCCGGCGACGTGGCGCCGCTGATCACCTGGGGCCTGACCGTCACCCGCGGGCCGAACAAGGAGCGGCAGAACCTGGGCATCTACCGCCAGCAGGTGATTGGCCGCAACAAAGTCATCATGCGCTGGCTCAGCCACCGTGGCGGTGCGCTGGATTTTCGCGAGTGGTGCCAGAAGCACCCCGGCCAGCCCTATCCGGTGGCCGTGGCCCTGGGCGCGGACCCGGCGACCATCCTCGGCGCCGTGACGCCGGTGCCGGATAACCTCTCCGAATATGCTTTCGCCGGCCTGTTGCGCGGGCACAAGACCGAGCTGGTCAAGTGCATCGGCAACGACCTGCAGGTGCCGGCCAGCGCCGAGATCGTCCTCGAAGGGGTGATCCATCCCGGCGAGATGGCCGATGAAGGCCCGTACGGCGACCACACCGGCTACTACAACGAGGTGGACCGCTTCCCAGTGTTCACCGTCGAACGCATCACCCGCCGGCAGAAACCGATCTACCACAGCACCTACACCGGCCGCCCGCCGGACGAGCCGGCGATCCTCGGTGTGGCGCTGAACGAAGTCTTCGTGCCGATCCTGCAGAAGCAGTTCCCCGAGATCACCGACTTCTACCTGCCGCCCGAAGGCTGCTCCTACCGCATGGCGGTGGTGACCATGAAGAAGCAATACCCCGGCCACGCCAAGCGCGTGATGCTGGGTGTCTGGTCGTTCCTGCGACAGTTCATGTACACCAAGTTCGTTATCGTCACCGACGACGACATCAACGCCCGCGACTGGAACGACGTGATCTGGGCCATCACCACGCGCATGGATCCCAAGCGCGACACGGTGATGATCGACAACACGCCGATCGACTACCTGGACTTCGCTTCGCCGATCTCGGGTCTCGGCTCGAAGATGGGCCTGGACGCCACGCACAAGTGGCCGGGCGAGACCAGTCGCGAGTGGGGGCGGGTGATCGAGAAGGACCCGGCGGTGACCCGCCGCGTCGACGAAATCTGGGCGAGCCTGGGCATCGACTGACGGGCCGTCGAACACCAAGGGCGGCCATGCGCCAGAGGCCGTCCGCCTAGAAGAACGAGAACAGCGCTTGAAAGTGACCTTGCAACCCTCCGGTGCTCAGCTCGAGCTGAACCCCGGGGAACGTATCCTCGACGGTGCGCGGCGCCAGGGCTACGACTGCCCGCAGAGCTGCCGCAACGGCAACTGCCATATCTGCGCGGCGCTGCTGGTGGAAGGCCGTGTATGCCAGGATGGCGAGGTGCGCGACCACGGCGAACTCTTCACCTGCCTGGCTGAACCGCTGGAAGATTGCGTGCTGCACTGGGATGGCGTGCTGGCGCCTGGCGAGCTGCCGGTGCGCAAACTCTCCTGCCAGGTGACGCTCTGCGAGCCAGTGGGCGGTGATGTTTGGCGTGTGCGCCTGCGCGCCCCGGCCGGCAAGCCGCCGCGCTACCACGCTGGGCAGTACCTGCTGATCGAGCGCGACGGCAGCGACCCGGCGGCTTTCTCGCTGGCCTCCGCGCCGCAGGAAGGGCGTGACCTGGAACTGCACATCCTGGCCCGCGAGAACAGCGCCATCGACCTGCTGACCCAGTTGCAGCGCGACCGCTTCGCGCGCGTGCAGATGCCCTTCGGCGACGCGCACCTCGCCGACCTGCCGGACGGCCCGCTGGTGCTGATCGCCGCCGGCACCGGCATGGCGCAGATGCACAGCCTGATCGAGTTCTGCCGCGCCGCCGGCTTTGCCCATCCGGTGCACCTGTACTGGGGCGTGCGCCGCCCGGAAGACTTCTACGAGCTGCCGCACTGGGAGCAGTGGGAAAGCGTGCCCAACCTGCACCTGCACAAGATCGTCAGCGACCTTTGTGGTTGGCAGGGGCGCTGCGGCCTGTTGCACGAAGCGGTGTGCGAGGACTTCGCCGAGCTGGCCGGCCTGCGCGTCTACGCCAGCGGCTCGCCGGCGATGGTCTATGGCACGTTGGATGCGCTGGTGGCGGCGGGCATGGACCCGCATCAAATGCGCGCCGACGTCTTCGCCTACGCGCCGCGGGGCTGATTCGACCGCCTGGCGCCGTTGGAGCGCCTCGCCGTACTAAGTCGCACTGTCTTCGGCGCTCCGCCTAGCCATGCAGCCGACTCAGCCCCGCGGCCCCGGTGGAATACTCCCCTGCAGTTTCGTGGCGAGTTGTGTGTCCGGCTATTCAGTCGAATCAGTCATGTGGGCCGCGGGTGGCGAGAACTCTTCTTGCAGCGCCGCACGAATCCAGTCCTCGAACCAGGCGACGTCGGCGCTTACCGCGCCGGTGGGCAGCAGCAACTGGTAGCTTTCCAGCGGCACTTCCTCGGGCAGCGGCCGCACCAGTGTGCCGGCGGCCAACTGGTGCTTTACCAGTACCAGGTTGGCCAGGGCGATACCGTGGCCGGCCTCGGCCATGGACAGCGCGTGGTCGTTGCTGACGTAGAGCACGTCGGAGTTCACCCGCAGGTCGAGGCCGATGGTGGACAACCAGAGGTTCCACCATTCGCCGTCGTCGACATGGATCAGCTTGTGCTGCGCCAGCTCGTGCACGCTGCTCAGCGGGCCGTGTTCCTCGAGATAGGCAGGCGAACACACCGGGAACACCGCCGGCCGCACCAGCGTGCTGTGGCACTGCGGATAGACGCCGGGAAGCCCGTAGACAATCCCCAGATCAGCGCTTTTACCGTCCACTTCGCTGAAAGTCGGGTTCGGCTCCACCGCCACCTTCAGACCGGGGCGCTGCTGCCGCAGGGTCTCCAGGCGCGGCATCAGCCAGCGCTTGGCGAAGGCCGGCACCACAAGGATCTTCAGCCAGCGCGCGGTGCCGCCGGGGGCCAGTTCATGGCCGGCATCGGCGATCTGCTGCAGGGCTGTGGATATCTTTGCGTAGTAGCGTTGCCCGGCGGGCGTCAGGCTGACTCCGCGCGGGGTGCGCTCGAACAACTGCACGCCCAGCCAATCCTCCAGCAGCTTGACGTGTCGGCCGATGGCCGGCTGTGTCACATGCAGGTCTTTCGAGGCGGCGACGTAGCTGCCCAGGCGTGCGGCGGCCTCGAAGGCGCGGACGGCATTGAGCGGCGGAAGACGCTGGATGGACATGGCTGGACCTCGAAGGCGGGCTGAGCTGTTAAATTTCAGCTGTTAAATTATTTAATATCGAATGTAAGAAAATTGAGCTTTTCGCTCAACCACCTTTCTTCGAATATCCGCTCCAGCAGCATCACCACAATATCGAGCCGAACCCACGGCCAGCGCTGCATCCAGCGTTTACTCCAGCCCTGCCAGAACAACTACAAGATCCCCCGAACGCCAGCGTGCGGCGGACGGGAAGGATGCGGAGGTTTCACCATGAATGCCCTGCACAGCCTGCAGACGGCGGCGGTTTCGATCCGCTCCGTGCGCAAGGTCTACGGCGATCCGGCCAGCGGTCCCGTCGCGCTCAAATGCGTCGACCTGGACATCCGCGACAACGAATTCTTCACCCTGCTCGGCCCTTCGGGCTGCGGCAAGACCACCCTGCTGCGGATGATCGCCGGCTTCGAATTCCCCACCGCCGGGGAAATCCAGCTGTACGGCGAGAACATCGCCGACCGCCCGCCGTTCGAGCGCCCGGTCAACACCGTCTTCCAGCACTACGCACTGTTCCCGCACATGACCATCGCCGAGAACCTCGCCTTCGGCCTGGAATCCCACCCGATGGGCCAGCGCATGAGCAAGGTGCAGGTCGCCGAGCGTGTCCGCGAAATGCTCGCCCTGGTGCAGATGGAACGCTTCGCCCAGCGCAAGCCGACCCAGCTTTCCGGCGGCCAGCAGCAACGCGTCGCCCTGGCCCGCGCTTTGGCACCGCATCCCAAGGTGCTGCTGCTCGACGAGCCGCTTTCCGCCCTCGACCTCAAGCTGCGCCAGGCCATGCGTGAAGAGCTCAAGGCGATCCAGGCCAAGACTGGCATCACCTTCATCTTCGTCACCCACGACCAGGAAGAAGCGCTGACCATGTCCGACCGCATCGCCGTGCTCTCCGAGGGCGAAGTGCAGCAGGTCGGCCGCCCGGACGACATCTACGAGCATCCGCGCAACCGCTTCGTCGCCGATTTCATCGGCGAGACCAACTTCCTCCCGGCCCGCATCGAGAACTTCGACGGCGACCGCGCTTACTACCGCATCGGCGGTGAGCAGTTGATCGAGGCCGGCTCCCGCGAGGGCCTGAAGGTCGGCGCCGAGGTCACCCTGTCGATCCGCCCCGAGCGCCTGCAACTGGTGGCCGAGGACACGTCGTCCGCCGCGCCCTGCACAGTCATCCAGCAGATCTACCTGGGCACCGACCTGCAGTACCAGGTCGAGCTCAAGGACGGCAGCAAGCTGACCGTCCGTGCGCCCAACAGCGCCGGCCAGCGTCAGCGCCTGGTGGCTGGGCAGCGTGCCGGCCTGCTGTTCGAAAAAGGCAGTGCCAGCGTCCTGGTGGACTGAGCGGAGGTGAGCATGAACCGGTTATCCGCAACCTGCGGCAATGCGCTGGAGCGGCGCCAGGCGCTGCGCAGCTTCCTTGGTGTGTCGCCCGCGCTGGTGTCCATCGGCCTGTTCCTGATCGTGCCGATCTTCATCGTCGTCGGTTACTCGCTGATGCAGGCCAACCCTTACGGTGGGGTGAACCCGCACTTCAGCGTCGACGCCTACGTCTCGCTGCTGTTCGAGCGCCAGCTCGACGACAGCCTGGCCTTCGCCGACTCGTACATGGTGATCGCCCTGCGTTCCATCGGTATCGCCGCGGCGACCACTGTCATCACCCTGCTGGTCGGCTTCCCGGTGGCGGTGTGGCTGGCGATGCAGCCGGCGCACCGTCGCGGCCTGCTGATCTTCCTGATCACTGTGCCGTTCTGGGCCAACCTGCTGATCCGTACCTACGCCTGGATTCTGCTGCTGCGCGGCACCGGCGTGGTCAACGGCACGCTGATGAGCCTGGGGGTGATCAACCAGCCGCTGAACCTGCTCTACACCGACGGCGCCGTGCTGCTGGGCCTGGTCTACACCTACGCGCCCTTCGTCGTGCTGCCGATCTACGCCACCCTCGAGAAGATGGACATGCGCCTGCTCGAAGCGGCCCAGGATCTCTACGCCGGGCGTATCCGCACCCTGCGCAAGGTGGTCCTGCCGATTGCCCGGCCGGGGATTCTCGCCGGCGCCATCCTGACCTTCGTGCCCTGCCTGGGCGCAATGATCGCCCCCGAGCTGCTCGGCGGCGGCACCAAGATGATGCTCGGCAACCTGATCTTCCGGCAGTTCAGCGACTCGCGGAACTGGCCCTTCGGCGCGGCGCTGTCGCTGGTGCTGATGGCCGCGGTGATGCTGGTGCTGATGTTCTACGCGATGCGCGCCGAGCGCCTGCGTATCGCCCGGGGAGGTGAATGATGCTCTCGCTGCTGACCAAGCGCCGTCTGGGCGTACAGGACTTCCGTGGCTTCGGCGTCCTGAGTTTCCTGTTCTATCTCTACCTCTACGCGCCCATCGTGGTGCTGGTGGTGCTGTCGTTCAACGCCAACCAGTCCGCCACCGTGTGGACCGGCTTCAGCCTCGACTGGTACCGCGCCGCGTTCGCCAACCAGGCGCTGCGCCAGGCCGCCGGCAACAGCCTGCTGATCGCCGTGTGCGCCAGCGTGATCGCCACGGCGATCGCCACGCTGGCTGCGCTGGGCACCTCGCGCGGGGCCAAGTTCAAGGGCCTGCGCCTGTCCATGGGAGCGATCATGCTGCCGCTGGTGCTGCCCGAGATCGTGGTCGGCGTCGCCACCCTGGCGCTGTTCTCCACCCTCGGCCTGTCGCTGGGCTACGGCAACCTGATCATCGCCCACACGGTGTTCTGCATCCCGTTCGCCTACCTGCCGATCCGTGCCCGCCTGAACGACATGGACCTGTCCCTGGAACAGGCCGCCGCCGACCTCTACGCCGGGCCCTGGCGGACCTTCCGCAAGGTCACCCTGCCGCTGCTGATGCCGGGGATCTTCTCCGGGGTGATGCTGGCCTTCATCGTCTCGCTGGATAACTTCGTGATCTCGATGATGGTCTCTCAGGCCGGCACCACCACCTTGCCGATCTTCATCTTCGGCCTGCTGCGCATGGGCGTGACGCCCGATGTGAACGCGGTGTCGACCCTGATCCTCGGCGTTTCCGTGCTGTTCGTAACCCTGTCCTTCCTGCTTGGCAAGAAGAAAGCCTGAGAGCCCGCCCAATGCCTGTCCGAGCTTGCCCATGCGTCGTTGGAAACAGCCTCGAAATGCTCATTTACAGCCGTAAACTGCGCTTTCTCACCTGTTCCCGCCTCGTCTGGGCAGCGCTCGACCAGCCCTTGAACGGACTCTCCGCCCACATACCGGAGTAGAAGATGAGCAAACTGATCGCTGCTGTAGGGGCCACGCTGACGCTGGCCATGGCCGTCCACGCACAAGCCGCCGAGCAACTGAACGTGGTGAGTTGGAGTGGCTATTTTACCCCGCAGATCCTGGAGAAGTTCGAGAAGGAAACCGGCATCAAGGTGACCGTGGATTCCTACGACTCCAACGAAACCCTGCTGGCCAAGCTCAAACAGGGCGGCGCCGGCTACGACGTGGCGATTCCCTCCCACGCCTTCGTACCGATCCTGATCCAGGAGAAACTGCTGGAGCGCTTCGACCCGGCCGGCCAGCCGTACTACGCCAACGTCGAGGACAACCTGAAGAAGCCCGCCTGGGACCCGGAAGGCGCCTACGCCGTGCCCTTCATCTGGGGCACCACCAGCGTGGTGCTGGACAGCGCGAAATACAGCGGCCCAGCCGACAGCTACTCGGTGCTGTTCACCCCGCCGAAGGAGCTGCAGGGCAAGATCAACATGTTCGACTCGGCCAGCGAAGTCATCGATACCGCCAGCCTCTACCTGGGCATCCCGCTGTGCAGCGAGGACCCCAAGCAGATGCAGCAGGTGCTGACCCTGCTGAAGACCCAGAAGCCCTTCGTGAAGACCTACAGCTCCAAGGCCGGCTCGATCCGCGAGAACCTGGCCTCGGGCGAAGTCGACATGTCGATGTTCTGGGGCGGCTCGTCGATGCGTGCGCGTGAGATGAAATCCAGCCTGAAGTACCTCTACCCGAAAGAGGGCGTGATGGCCTGGGTGGACAACCTGGTGATCCCGGCCGGCGCCAAGCACCCGGAGAACGCGAAGAAATTCATCGCTTTCCTCAGCCAGCCGGAAAACTTGGCGATGACCCAGAACTTCCTCAAGCACCAGAGCCCGATCAAGGGCGTGGAACCCTTCCTCGATGCCAGCCTCAAGGATGCGCCGGAACTGCACATCCCCGAGGGCACCAAGGTGGTGTTCAGCAAGACCTGCGGCGAAGGCGCGATCCGCCTGGCCGACCGCATCTGGACCAACCTGATGCGCTGATCCCGCCAGACGGGAATACGGCACAGCGATGCACGCGTGCGCCAGCTCGGCGCAGCGGCATCGCTCGGCCTGAAGAACGCAACAAGCCTCGCCTGCCGGCGGGGTTGCTGAACCCGACATAGGCTTCCCATCTGCCGGAAGCTCCCGATGAAAGAAGGCCGCGCTCCATGAGCCAGTACAAGCACAACAACGAACTCGTCCAGCTCCAGGCCCATGAACTGGCCCAGCGCATCCGCCTGCGCCAGGTGTCCTGCCGCGAAGTCATGCAGGCACACCTGGCGCAGATCGAGCGCTACAACCCGGCGGTCAACGCCATCGTCAGCCTGCAGCCCGAAGAGCAGCTGCTCGCCGAAGCCGACCGGCGCGACGCCGAGCTGGCCCGCGGCGAATACCGTGGCTGGATGCACGGCCTGCCCCATGCGGTGAAGGACCTCTCGCTGACCCAGGGCATCCGCACCACCCTAGGCTCGCCGCTGTTCCGCGACTACGTGCCCGAGCGCGACGGCATCATGGTCGAGCGCATCCGCGCGGCCGGCGCCGTGCTGATTGGCAAGACCAACACCCCGGAATTCGGCCTCGGCTCGCACAGCTACAACCCGATCTTCGGCGCGACCGGCTGGGCCTACGCGCCCGACCGCACCGCCGGCGGCAGCAGCGGTGGCGCGGCGGCCGCGCTGGCGCTACAGATGGTCCCGGTGGCAGATGGCAGCGACATGATGGGTTCGCTGCGCAACCCGGCGGCGTTCAACAACATCGTCGGCTTCCGTCCGTCCCAGGGCCGCGTGCCCTTCGACGACAGCGCCGACC